>Ga0209023_10007703_pt1 | contig 10970 bp, 8 predicted proteins | sample LakOneMetagenome_FD_187468 | JGI IMG/M metagenome (GOLD analysis project Ga0209023, IMG submission 187468) | Freshwater and sediment microbial communities from Lake Erie, Canada (SPAdes) (version 2) | ecosystem: Environmental > Aquatic > Freshwater > Lentic | place: Lake Erie, Canada | collected...
GCCGGGCTGCATCTACAAGTTCATTCCGAGCGCCGCGTTCGACGCCACCAATCGCCTGAACAACGCCAGCCTGCTCGACACCGGCACGCTCTACGTGGCCAAGTTCAACGGCGACGGCACGGGCGAATGGATCGAACTGACCCAGGGCAAGAACGGTCTCGTCGCCGGCGCGTCGGACCCCGGCAACTGGACCCAGGCCGCGCCGGGCGTTGTCACGCCGGTGAACGTCGATTTCAATACCCAGGCCGATGTGCTGGTCAACACCAAGGCCGCGGCCCGCGTTGCCGGCGCCACGCTGATGGACCGCCCGGAGTGGATCACGGTCGGTCAGGATCGGACGGTGTACTGCACGCTGACCAACAACGGCAGCCGCGTCCAGACCGATGCCGCCAACCCGCGCCCGAACAATTCGCACGGCCATATCATCCGTTGGCGCGAGGACGGCGATAGCCCGCTGGCCACCAAGTTCAAGTGGGAAATCCTGCTGCTGGCCGGCGATCCGTCGATTGCCGCCGCCAATCTCAAGGGCAACATGGTCGGCGCGACTTTCAGCAGCCCCGATGGCATCCGTGTCGATCCGAAGGGACGCCTCTGGGTGCAAACCGACGCCGGCACGGGATCTTCCGTCACGAACATCTTCGGAGCCAACTCGATGCATTACGTCGATCAGGTCACGAAGGAAGTGCGGCGGCTGCTGGTCGGCCCGGTGGGATGCGAGATCACCGGCCTGGCCTATACGCCGGATCTGACCACGTTCTTCATCAACATCCAGCACCCGACCGGCACCGGCTCGGCAGGCGGAAACTGGCCCGACGCCAACCTCCCGTCGCGCTCGTCGACGGTGGTGGTGCGGCATCGCGAAGGCAAACCGGTAGGCGCCTGAGGGCAGGGCGCCGCGGAGTCTGAAACGACTCGGCGGCGCTATTGGTTCTGGTTCTTCTCAGCCTGCCGGATTGGCGGCATTGAAATCCGCCAGTTGCGCGTCGAAGGCCCGCTGGTACGCGGGCCGCGCTTCGCCCCGGCCGACGTAGGCCGCGAGATTTGGAAATTCGTCCAGCAGCCCTGACGACCGTAGCCGCAGCAGCACCGACACCATCATCAGATCGCCCGCCCTGAACGCACCGTCGAGCCAGTCCGACTTGCCAAGGTGCGCGGACAGTTGCACCAGCCGATCGCGGATCCGACCCATGACCAGCGGCAGCCGCTCCGCCGCCCACGGCCGGTCGCCCTCCAGAAACTTGGCAACCCCAAGCTCCAGAATCGGCGGCTCCATAGTGTTGAGCGCGGCAAACATCCACGCAATCGCACGGGCGCGGGCATTGCCATCGTCGGGCAACAACCCCGGATAGCGCTGGGCAATATGGAGCACGATCGCGCCGGTCTCGAACAGAACCAGATCGCCTTCCTCAAAGGTAGGAATCTGCCCAAACGGATGCAGCGCCAAATGCGCAGGCTGTTTCATCGCCGCGAACGAGACATGCCGGACGCCATAAGCCACGCCAACTTCCTCGAGCGCCCAACGCACCCGCGTATCCCGCGCAAGCCCCCGACCGCCATCAGGCGATCGTTCAAAGGCCGTGATAATGGGGGGCTGGGGTGTGTTCATGGGGGATTTTGGGGGTGGATTTAGTATTTAACATAACGAAGATTATGCACACAGAGTGTGTGGCGGCAAAGTTGTAATGTCCGGTTCCGGGGTGCGGACGATTTCTTGGACTGATTCAGTTTCCGATTCCCAAGCGGTGCCGGTAGTCGACCGGATTCATCGCCTGCAGGGACAACTTGAAGCGCCGGGCGTGGCCTTGCGACCCTGAGCAGCCCTTGGAATTCACCGATAGCGGGCGTTCAATGCGCGAGCGACGCGACTGAAACTCCGAAATGACGGACGCCGTTATGATGCTTAATAGTACTGTTCACCTTCCGGGAAGATCGAGATGATTTCACACGTTTTCGTTGGCGTTACCGACTTTGACCGTGCCTTCAAATTCTATTTGGCCGTGATGGAAGAAATCGGCCTGACGCTGAAGTTCTGCGAGAGAGATACCCCTATGGCAGGCTGGATGGCGGCAGACGCCCCGCGCCCGCTATTCCTGATCGGCACGCCATATGATGGAAATCCTGCACGTTGTGGAAATGGCCAGATGGTCGCGTTGCTTGCTCCCGATCGCCGCACTGTCGACAAGGTGCATGCCAGCGCGCTGGCAAATGGCGGGTCCTGCGAAGGAGCACCTGGCCCGCGGCCCCAGTACCACGCACACTACTATGGCGCGTACTTTCGGGACCCCGACGGAAATAAGATTTGCGTTTGTTGTCACACCCCGGCAGCGGATTAGCCTGAGCCCATCACTGCAAAACCGCAATGATGCTCCGCCGTCCAGACAGTGGGCTCAACCTCGCCAACGCGTTACTTTGGCCATCGCCATGACGGCTCCGAGAGATGCTCCGCAAAATAATCGGACAGCGCCGCCACCTTCGCAGGACGTGCGCGCGCCGATGGCGTGACGAAGTAAAGACCGCCCTTCGTTAGCGACCAGTCGGTAAGGATCGCTTCCAGGCGGCCATCGGCCAGATATTCGCCGGCGATGAATTCGGGCAGCTCGGCAATTGCCAGGCCGTCGAGCAGCGTGGGAAGCAGCGCATCGGAATTCGTTACGCGCAACGGACCGGTCGGCATGACCGGCTCTTCCTCGCCCGCAGCGTTCGTGAAGCGCCACACATCGCTGCGCGCGCGATACGCGTATGAAAGGCATGGCCGGTCCGCCAGTTCACGCGGATGCGCGGGCCGCCCTTCGCGCTTCAGGTACGCGGGCGACGCCACCACGAATTGTGTCACCGCGCACAGGCGACGCGCCACCAGCGACGAATCAGGCAGCGCGGCAATGCGCAGTGCGGCGTCAAATCCATCGGCAACCAGATCGACCGACGCATCCGAAAGATGCAGGTCGATCGACACCTCCGGGTACGCGCGAAAGAACTCGGGCAACAGGGGCGCGACCCAGCGCAGCCCGAACGACATCGGTACAGCCAGCCGCACCAGTCCGCGCGGCTGCACCGACATCTCACGCGCGGCGCTTTCTGCTTCTTCGGCCTGACGGTAGATCTCCCCTGCCTTCTCGCAGATCGTCCGGCCGAACTCGGTGAGCGAGAGCTGGCGCGACGTACGGTTGAAGAGCCGCGCGCCCAGCCGGTCTTCGAGACGGGCCACGCCGCGCGAGACCGTCGCCACCGACACGCCCATCGCGCGCGCCGCGGCCGCGAATGATCCTTCCTCGGCGACCTTCGCGAACATGGCAAGTCCTTCGAAATCAGGCAGCTTCGCCATTTCCCTCTCTCATCTTTTCATTTTTGCAACGTTGGATTGCAATCAATTCTATTTCGAAAAGCTCTGGGCGTCGATATTCTCCTCACATCGCCGCACGCAACACCGAACGTAGTCATCCATTTACCAAACGAAAGGAGAAGCACCATGGCACGCAAGCTCGACAACAAAATTGCACTCGTTACCGGCGCAACCAGCGGCATCGGCCTTGCCACCGCGCAGCGTTTCGCGGCAGAAGGCGCACACGTCTACCTCACCGGCCGCCGTCAGGCCGAACTGGATGCCGCGGTGAAGAGCATCCGCGAAGCAGGCGGAAATGCGACGGGGGTACGTGTCGATTCCACAAAGCTGGGTGAACTCGACGCGCTCTACGCGCAAATCAAGGAAGAACAGGGGCATCTGCACGTGCTGTTCGCGAACGCTGGCGGCGGTACGATGCTGCCGCTTGGCAGCATCACCGAAGAACACTACGACGACACCTTTGATCGCAATGTGAAGGGCGTGCTCTTTACGGTGCAAAAAGCGTTGCCGCTGCTCGCCGAAGGAGCGTCGGTGATTCTTACCGGTTCAACGGCAGGCAGCGCGGGCACGGCTGCATTCAGCGTGTATTCGGCTTCGAAAGCTGCGGTGCGCGCCTTCGTACGCAGCTGGATTCTCGATCTGAAGGATCGCCGCATCCGCGTGAATACAATCAGCCCGGGTGCGACGCGCACGCCCGGCCTGCTCGACCTCGCCGGTGACGATGCAGCCCAACGCCAGGGTCTTGCCGATTACCTGGCTGCCCAGATCCCCATGGGGCGCCTCGGCGAGCCCGGCGAGATCGCGAGCGCTGCGCTGTTCCTTGCGTCCGACGACGCGAGCTTTGTGAACGGCATCGAGTTGTTTGTCGATGGCGGGCAGCAGCAGATCTAAGCGCAGCCCAGGTGCGTGGATGCGGTCTTCGCCGATCGCATCCACGCCCGACGCGCGTACGCGCGTACGCGCGGCTTGAGCGGATACACGTCATGTTCGAACATCGTCCGTACCTTTCGCTTGGCGCAGTGAGACGCGACTGGCTCGATACGCGACTGCATTTCCGCTTCGGCGAATGCGGACGCGCCGACCATACGCCGCTCGGCGCGCTCTACGTGTGGAACGACGATGCGTTCGCGCCGCACTCGGGCTTCGACCTGCATGCTCACCGCGGCGTGGAGATCGTGACGTGGGTACGTTCGGGCGCGATCACGTATGAAGACGACGCGGGCAATCGCGCGCGGCTAGTCGCCGATTCCGTGCAGACGATCAGTGCGGGCGCCGCGATCCATCATAGCGAGCGCAACGAGGGGGATGTGCCGGCGCTGCTATTCCAGATCTGGCTGCATCCGCGTACGCCGGGTGGCACGCCGCGTTGGGGGGCACGTATCTGTTCGCGCGGTTGTCGCGAAGGTCGCTTCGTCACGCTGGCGAGTGGCGACCCAAAAGATGTGTGCGCGGGGGCGCTTCCTGTCAATGCCGACGCGCGTGTGCGCATCGCCACGCTACGCGAAGGCACGGTGGTGCATCACAGGTTGTCAACGTCAGGTTCGGCGTATCTGGTTGCCGATCATGGTCGGGTTGACGTAGGGCCGGTCCGGCTCGCGCCGCGCGATGGCGTCGTCGTCAGCGATGAAGCGCAGCTTACGATCGTTGCGCGAGATGACACCGATGTCGTGATAGTCGAGCTTTTGCGGTAGAAATATCGTGCCGTCTGGGTCGGGCGCGACGACATTCCTCGCTGGTTTCCGCGTTTCCGCGCTTTCCGCAAGACTCGGTTTGGTAGCTCTGTATCGCAGTTTTTGCGGTAGGAATCCGACGCATATCCCGCGTGGCGATCCCGCGATATCCGCCCACATCGTTCACATCGCCACGCGCTGGCCGCCGCCCATCACAACTGTCAACGTGACGTCAGCGTAGCGTCAGCGGGCTTCCGTTATAAGTTGCTGGCTAACGACTCATGCCCGCAATGGCCTGCCCAAAATGCAATTGTCGACCCTCCCGATCGCCCTCCGCTCGCGTCGCGCGGCGCTGGCGTTCTCCGCCCTCGCACTGATCCTGCTCGGCACGCTGGGCCTGGCCAAGCGCAGCCAATCGAGCCGATCGGCCGCGCCCGCTGCGTTGCCGCCACCCGTTCCCGTACTGCTGTCTCGCGTGGAGGTTCGCGATGTGCCGCGCCAGGCGGAGAGTGTCGGCACGGTACGTTCGCTGCGCGACGTCGTGGTACGGGCGCAAATCGATGGCCATCTCACAGGCCTCCATGTGGTCGAGGGTCAGCAGGTCACAAAGGGAGAGTTGCTGGCGTCCCTGGACGACCGCCCTATCCAGGCGGCACTGAAGCAAGCCCGTGCAACGCTGGAGATGACCCAGGCACAACTGCGGATAGCAGAACTGGATCTGAAGCGCTACCAGACTTTGATCGGCGACGACGCTATCCCGCGCCAGACACTCGAACGGCAACTCGCCTTGGTGGAACAGCTTCGGGCGACTGCGCAAGGCAATCGCGCCGCGATAGCCGCCGAGGAAGTGCGGCTGTCTTACACGCGGATACGCTCGCCGATTTCTGGACGGGTCGGTTTGCGCAATGTCGATGAAGGGAATCTGGTCCGGATGAATGACACTGAGGGGCTGTTCTCAGTCACGCAGATCACACCGATAACGGTGGAGTTCGCCATGCCACAGTCGGCGCTTCCTGTCCTACAGAGTCTGATTCACGCAGACAAGCCGGCCGCTGTGCAAGCGATATCTCGCCAAGCCGGGGCGCCCGTGGCGCACGGTCGACTGCTGGTGATCGACAGCCGCGTGGGAGCAGGCAATGGCGCGGTACGCGTCAAGGCTGAGTTCGATAACGGTGCTGGTGAGCTCTGGCCTGGCCAGTTCGTGACCGTGCATCTGCAGACGGGAATTCTGCGCGACGCGCTGGTTGCCACGCCTGCGGTGCTCCGCTACGGCGAGCAGGACAAACCGTATGTGTTCCGCCTGAAGCAAGACAGCACAGTGGAAATCGTATCGGTCAACGTCCTCTACCAGGACCGGCAGCAAGTCGTGATCGAGGGCGTGACCGCCGGCGACCAACTGGTATCGGACGGACAGTCGCGTCTGCGCCCTGGCGCGCGCGTGACCGTTCCAATTGCCACCACGAAGACGAGAATCTGACGTGACAGAACGCGCCACCCTTTATCGATGGTTCGTCGATCATCCGATCGGCACCGTCTTGCTCGCCATAGCGCTGGTTTTGCTGGGCGTCGTCAGCTACTTCCAGTTGCCCGTCGCACCGCTTCCCGAGGTGGAAGTGCCAACCATCCAGGTCAACGCGCTACTGCCCGGAGCCAGTCCCGACACCATAGCGTCGTCAGTCGCCACCCCGCTTGAGGTCCAGTTCAGTGCGATACCTGGCATTGCGGAGATGACGTCAACCAGCGCGTTGGGCTCGGCCAGCATCGTCCTCCAATTCACGCTGGATACACGGCTCGACAGCGCCGTGCAGGAGGTACAGGCGGCGATCAACCGGGCAAGCAGCAGGTTGCCGCCTGACATGCCGTCCATGCCGACCTGGCGCAAGGTCAACCCAGCCGACAGCCCGGTAGCGATCATTGGCGTGCATTCCGACTCGCTGTCGCTGACCGAGGTCAGCGACTATGCCGAACGTGTTCTGGTGCGCGAACTCGGCCAATTGCCCGGCGTGGGAATGATCACGACCACCGGCCTGCGCAGACCGGCGATTCGCGTGCAGGCGTCGCCCGTGGCGCTCGCGGGCATCGGCCTGACACTCGCGGACATTCGCACCGCCGTACGCGCCGCCAGCCGCAATGCGCCGAAAGGCGCGCTGTATGGCAACACGCGCGTGAGCACGCTTCACACCAACGGCCAGTTGCTCGATCCGGGCGCCTACGGCGACCTCGTGGTGGCCTGGCGCGGAGGCAGCCCGGTATTCCTGAAGGATGTGGCACAGGTCACGCTGGGCCCGGAGGATGCCTACGTGAACGCGTTTCCCAACGGCCGGCCAGGTGTCGCCTTGTCGATCATGCGCCAACCGGGCGCCAACATCGTCGCCACATATGACCGCATCTCACACGCGCTCCCTACCCTGCGCGCTGCGCTGCCCGCGGCCATTCAAGTCGAGATCACCAACGACCGCACCCGCACCATTCGCGCCTCCCTGCACGAGGTCGAGTTGACACTGCTGATCACCATCGCGTTGGTAGTCGGCGTGATGGCGCTGTTCCTGCGCCAGTTGGCTGCCACACTGGTCGTCGCGGCGGTGCTGGTCGTGTCCCTGGCGGGCACCTTTGCGGCCATGTACGTGATGGGTTTCAGCCTGAACAACCTGACGCTCGTCGCTGTGGTGGTGGCGGTGGGATTTATCGTCGATGACGCCATTGTCGTGATCGAGAACATTCATCGCTACCAGGAAGCCGGCCTGAGCATGCGACAAGCCGCGCTGCGCGGTGTAGAAGAAGTCGGCTCGACCATTTCAACAATCAGCCTGTCACTGATAGCGGTGTTCATTCCGCTCCTGTTCATGTCCGGCGTGGTCGGCAGACTGTTCCGCGAGTTCGCGCTGACCTCTGCCGTGGCCATCCTGATCTCGGTGGTCATTTCACTGACGCTGGCACCATCGCTGGCTGCGGTGGGCATGCGGCGGAGTGCGCATGGCGTTGAGTTCAAGGAGTCCCGGCTGTCCGCATGGCTGGTGCAGCGATACGCCACTGGACTGCGCTGGTGCCTGCGCCGACAAGGCCTGATGCTGGGGGTGTTCGGCACCACCGTATGCCTCAGTGCAGCCGGCTTCGTGCTGATGCCAAAGGGCTTCTTTCCGCTGCAGGACACGGCGTTTATCGTAGGCACATCCCAGGCTGCCGCCGATGTGCCATACACAGCCATGCTTGAGAAGCACCGTGCGCTGACCGACATTATCCGTGCCGATCCTGCCGTGCTCACGGTCACCCAGTCAGTGGGCATGACCGGTGGCAGTCAGACACTGGCCAACGGGCGCTTCTGGATCGTGCTCAAGGACCGCTCGGACCGCGACGTTTCCGCCAGTGCGCTGATCGATCGGCTGCGGCCCAAGCTGGCCGCCATTCCCGGCATCCAGCTCTTCCTGCGCGCCGCGCAGGACATCAACATCGGCGCGGGCCAGCCGCGCGCCCAGTATCAATATGTGTTGAAGGCGAACGATACGGGCGACCTGTACACATGGTCGCAGCGCCTGGTCGCTGCACTACAGAAGGAGCCTCTTTACCGAGACTTGTCCAGCGATCTCCAGCTTGGCGCCAACGTCATTCATCTGCAAATTGATCGCGCAGCTGCCGCGCGTCTAGGTCTTACCGCAAGCGATGTCGACGATGCGCTATACAACGCATTCGGCCAGCGCCAGATCAATGAATTCCAGACCGATACCAACCAGTACCAGGTGGTGCTGGAAGTGGACGGCGACGGCCGGGGCAATATCGAGACGCTTCAATCGCTGCGCCTGCGCTCGCCTGTTTCCGGCGAAATGGTGCCGCTGTCGGCCATCGTCACCATCGCCGCGCCAAGGGCCGGGCCGGTTTCGATCCTGCACCACGGCTTGTTGCCCGCCGTGAACATATCGTTCAACCTGGCGCCGGGAGCGCCGCTCGGCGACGCCGTGACGCGGATCGATGAGATACGTCGGCGCATCGGCATGCCAGCCTCAATCCAGGGCACATTCCTCGGTTCTGCGCAGGCATTCCAGGAAGCGCTGGCTGGTCAGGCGGGACTGATCCTGGCCGCGCTGCTCGCCGTGTACCTGATCCTCGGGGTCCTGTACGAGAGCCTGGTCCATCCGCTCACCATCCTGTCCACGTTGCCGTCGGCCGCCATTGGCGCGCTCGCCTTCCTGTGGCTCGGCGGCTTTGACTTCTCGATCATGGCGCTGATCGGCGTGATCCTGCTGATCGGCATCGTCAAGAAGAACGGTATCCTGCTTATCGATTTCGCGCTCGAAGCGCGGCGCGCGCGCAGTATCAGTCCTGGACAGGCCATCTATGAGGCCGCGCTCACACGCTTTCGTCCCATCATGATGACCACGCTGGCAGCGTTGCTCGGCGCCGTACCGCTAATGCTCGGCGTCGGGACCGGCGCGGAGCTGCGCCAGCCGCTCGGCGTGGCCGTGGTCGGGGGCTTGTTGTTGAGCCAGATGCTGACGCTCTTCACCACGCCAGTGGTCTACCTGGGACTTGACAGGCTATCGCGCTACCGTCGGAAACCCGTGCCATCGCAGCAGACATCAATTGCCACGGAATAGTGCGACGGCAAGGCACGAGGAGCAAACATACTGGCTCAAATTCTCATACCAAAGGTGTTGATGCCTTCGCTACTGCTGGCGAAAACGGTGCCGCCATGCATGTGTGCTATCGCCTTCACGATCGCGAGGCCGAGGCCGTGGCTGTCTGCACCGCTCGCTCGTGATGAATCGATGCGGTAGAAGCGGTCGAACAAACGATTCAGGTGTTCCGCTGCGATTTGGGTACCCACGTTCGACACCGCAATTTCAGCGCCCTCGCCGCCGGCCCGCATCGTTACACGCACATCGGACCCGGGGGACGAGTACTGGATCGCGTTGTGCAGCAGGTTGGTCATCGCTCGCCGGAACAGCGCTTGGTCCACCAGCGCTTCAACGTCTCCGTCTGTTTGGACCGTTAACGCCTTCTCGTCGATCAATGGCGCCAGGAATTCAACCGTCTTTTTCACTTCGTCGGACAGCCTGGTCTGCCTCAATGTTTGTGCCGCCTCTCCCTGGTCCGCTCGGGCCAAAAACAGCATGTCATTGACGATGGCACGCAGACGTTCGAGCTCTTCGAGATTTGACTGCAAGACATCGCGCAGATCTGCCGCGCTGCGTTCGCGCGTGAGCATGACCTGCGTGGCGCCGAGCATGTTTCCTATTGGTGTGCGCAACTCGTGTGCCACATCGGCGCTGAAGCCTTCCAGCTGCGCGTAGGCTGATTCAAGCCGGTCTAGCGCACCATTGAACGATGAGACCAACGGCGTGAGCTCGCTGACTGCGGGAACGAGGCGCAAACGTTGAGACCGATTGCTCGCGCTGAGTGCCTGCGCGGAAGCAGACAGTTGCGCTACCGGATGCAGTCCAACGCGCGCCACCCAGTAGCCGAGTCCGCTGACCAGTACGATGCCGCATAAACAGATGATGGTCAGTCCCACGGCGAAAGCGTGCATCGTTTCTGCTATCGGCGTCGTGCTGACCCCCACCACCAGATGGATCTCGGGATGGTCCACCAGGGGTTTCAGCATTTTCCCGAGAGTTCTGAGCGGGTGTTGCGGATCATCCAGCACCCATTGCTTGATGCGGCTGTCGCCTGGCGTATGAAGCGCGGATGGAAAGTTCTTCCCATAATTCAGGGACGGATCCTTGCAGGAAATCCAGAATCGGGTGTTTCCATCCGTGGTGGTCAACATCGTCAGCGTTTCGCGCAACTCGCCCCACTGCTCGACTGACTGCACTTTGTCGACGAGATTCTGGACCACCTCCAGCTTCGCGCGCAGGTCGCTTTCCAATTGCCGGTCCAGCGTATGACGGAGTCCTTGATACAGGGCGATGCCGGAAAGCGCAAACACTAAAAGGCCGACCAGGCCGAACAGCAACGATGTGACGCAA
>Ga0209023_10007704_pt1 | contig 10969 bp, 11 predicted proteins | sample LakOneMetagenome_FD_187468 | JGI IMG/M metagenome (GOLD analysis project Ga0209023, IMG submission 187468) | Freshwater and sediment microbial communities from Lake Erie, Canada (SPAdes) (version 2) | ecosystem: Environmental > Aquatic > Freshwater > Lentic | place: Lake Erie, Canada...
ACCGCCCACGATCAGGTCGCCGGTCTCGTCCTCACGGTGCACGTCAAGCGACGGATCCTCCTCCTGCAGGCGACGCAGCGCACTGACGACCTTCTCCTCGTCGCCCTTGTTGCGCGCGGTCACCCAGAAGCTCATCACCGGCGGGGGCACCGACACGGGCCGAAGCACGACGGTGGACGTGCCCGTGGTGAGGACGTCACCGGTCGTCACATCCTTCAGCTTCGCAACCGCACCGATGTCACCGGGTCCGAGCTCGTTGACCGGCTCGTTGTTCTTCCCCTGCAGGCGCATCAAGTGACCGATGCGCTCCTTGTTGCCGGTCCGGGTATCGATCACCTGCGTGTCCGACGGCAACGTGCCCGAGATCACGCGAAGCAGGTTGATTTTGCCGCTGAACTGGTCGGCCAGCGTCTTGAACACGTAGACGATCGCCGGACCGTCCTCATGCAAGGTGATCGCGGTCTCCTCGCCGGTCGCCGAGTCCACACCGGTCCAGGCGCCAAGCTCGTGCGGCGCGGGAAGCTCATCCACGATCATGTCGAGCACACGGTCGGCGCCAAGTCCCGCCAGTCCGGCGGCGGCGCACACGACCGGGAAAATTCTTGTCTCGAGGATGCCTTTGTGCAGCGCCGCGATCAGCTCCTCGGTCGTGATCGCCTCGCCGCCCAGGTACTTCTCGATCAACACATCGTCGGCCTCGGCGACGATGTCCATCAGCCGCTCACGCGCGGCCTCGGCCGCCGGAGCGTATTGCGCCGGAATGTCGCCTTCGGTGCCCGTGGGGCTTCCCGCGTATGTGGTCGCCGTCATGTGAACCAGATCGATGACGCCCTGGATGTCCGGGCCGCTTCCCATCGGGATCTCCACGGCCACGCACCCCGGCGACATTTCGCGCAGCTGCTCGATGACCTGATCAAAGTTCGCGCGATCGCGGTCGAGCATGTTCACCACGACACTGCGGGCAAGGCCTGCTTCCTCACAGCGGTCCCACACTTTCTGCGTGGTCACCTCGACGCCCATCTGGGCATTCACGACCACAAGCGCACAGTCGGTGGCGCGGATGGCGGTGTACGCGTCGGCCAGGAATGAGGCCTCGCCCGGAGCGTCGATCAGGTTGATCTCGCAGTCACGCCAGTTCAAGTGAACCAAGGAGGACGAGATGGACATCCCGCGGCGCTGTTCCTCCTCATCAAAGTCGGTGACGGTCGTTCCTTCAGCCACCGTGCCGAGCCTGGAGGTGGCACCGGAAGCAAAGAGGAGCGCCTCGACCAAGCTGGTCTTCCCCGTGCCCCGGTGCCCGAGCACCGCGACGTTGCGGATCTTGGAGGGGTCGGTGTGAGCCATGGTGTTGCGCCCTTTCTTCGATTGTCCTGCAGCCGATACTACGCCTCGCGATGGAGCCGGGCAGCCGCAGAAAACGCGCACGCCGGGCCACGCAAACCGCACGGCAACCGCGCCCGACGGGGACGCGATTGCCCGGGTGGACAGGTCCGCAGCCCACCCGCGGATTGGCGACGATTCACCGCATGGCGCACGGTCGCGCTCGTCAAACGGCGGCCGAAACGAACTCGGTCGTTCACCACCAAGTGACGCGCACCACCGGCCCCGGAACCCGGGACCGGGGAGATCAGTCGTCGCTCAGGCGACCGCGCAGACGAAGAACGGCCTTGGTGTGCAGCTGGCTGACACGGGACTCGGTGACACCCAGAACTTCGCCGATTTCGCGAAGCGTCAGACCTTCGTAGTAGTACAACGAAACGACGATCTTTTCGCGCTCGGGAAGACCGGCAATCGCATCGGCAAGCGCGATGCGCGTCTCGGTCTCGCCGATCGCCGCGGCAGGATCGCTTGCGTTGGAATCACCGATCGTGTCGATCAGCGACATACCTTCGCCACCGGCGGGGTTCGACCACATCTCGTCGAGCGCGACCAGTGACGAGTTCGCGATCTGGGTGATGCTGTCTTGGAATTCGCCGACGGTCATGCCAAGTGCACGCGCCATTTCCTCATCGGTCGGGGCACGATGCAACTTGTGCTCGAGCTCCACCGAGGTCCGCTCAATCTCGCGGGCACGGGCCCGAACCGAACGCGGCACCCAGTCCATGGAACGCAGCTCATCGATGATTGCGCCCTTGATGCGCGTCACCGCGTACGTTTCGAACTTGATGCGCCGTTTGGGATCGAACCGCTCGACGGCGTTGATCAGACCAAGCAGTCCGTACGAGATCAGGTCGGCCTCATCGACGTGCGACGGCAGCGCTGCGCTCATACGACCGGCCACGTACTTGACCAGCGGGGCGTAGTTGAGAATCAACTGGTCCCGGGCGTTCTGGTCGGTGTACTCCTTGAAACGACGCCAGAGGGACTGCAGCTCTCGATCGGAGAGCTTGGTACCCCCCGAAGTCACGTTGTTGGTGCTCATGCTTCCGCCCAGTTTAGTGGCACTCGCCCCAATCGTAGAATCCCCACGCGCACGAGAGCCAAGTGGCTTGGTTTGACGTGTGGGCAAATCGTGATCAACAACTGTGCTCATGGCATTCCAGTCGAAGGGGAGGTGTGCAGACTCTTCGTCATTCCCCTTCGGAAGCTTGAGACCAGAATTTGTGGGATTTGCAAAATCAGCCGCGCGGCGGACGTTTGGGAGCGATGAGCGCCGCATCCACGGCCGCCATCACGTTCAGCGTCAGTACAAGGGAAGCCGTCGTCACGCTTTGCACCTGATTGCGCATCGTGACGTTGAGCGCCACGATTCCCACAAGCCAGACGACGGCACGCACGATTTGCCCGACGTAGGCCTGCCCGAGTCCCGGCATGAAGAAGCTGAGAACCGCCGCACGGGTCTTGGGCGAGGTGCGACGCAGTCTGCCGCGGATGCGCGCCCGGATCGGCAGCCGGCCGAAGTCGCCGAGCTCGAAATCACGACTGGCCGGATCGCGACGTCGGCGCCTCATGCCACGTACAGGCGCCCCTGAATCGCCCACTCAACGGCCGTGTCGGGACAGGCGGCGCGCGCCGCGGCGATCGTCGCGTCGCGATCATGTTCGGGAAAACAGTGCGTCAGAAGCAGCCGTTTGACCTTGGCGCGCGCGGCGATCTCACCGGCTTGGCCGCCGCTCATATGCGGACTCAGCGGATTTGGAGTCGGTCCATCGCCGCACTCGGCAATCAACAGATCCGCATCCGCCGCAAGCGCCACCAGTGCGTCGTTGGCCTCACAGTCGGCGCCATAGACGATCGACCCCGTCGCGTGGTCGATGCGAACCGCCAACGTGTCGGGAATGTGCGGAACCTCGGCAAAGCGCAACCGCACGTCGCCGATCTCCACCGCACTTCCATGGCTGACGATCTCGAATCCGAGCGCGTCGTCCCAGCCGGTCTCGCTGCCGAGCATCTGCAGCCGCGCTTCCACCCCGGTGGGACTGAGCACACGCGCACGCCGACCGCGACCCGGCCCCCAGTACATGTAGACGTGCAGCGGCAGAATGTCGACACAGTGGTCGGGGTGGCGGTGGCTGATCACATAGGCATCCACGTCGCGCGGATCCACATGAGCCTGCAAGGCATTCAATGCACCACTGCCCAGATCCAGACACAACGTAGTGTCGCCCGCACGCACCAGATACGAACTTTGTATCTCACCGGTGCGCGCATACGCGCCGCCGACACCGATCGGAATGAGCGACAACCCCGGCGTGGTCACTGGTCGAGCGCCTCCACGTTGCGACGGTCGAAGTCGTCGTCGCCCCACGGACCGTCAACGAAGGCCCGCAGGATCTCCCGCCCCACCGGCGCAGATGTGGAGCGCATCGAGAGCGCCAGGACGTTGGCATGGTTGTACCGTCGCGCAAGCCGTGCCGTTTCGGCGTCCAAGCACAGCGCTGAGCGCACTCCCGGGACCTTGTTGGCGGCGATGCTCACCCCCGTTCCCGTCCAGCACATCACCACGCCGATCTCGGCATCGCCCGACGCCACGGCAGCCCCCACGTTGCGGCCGACGGCAGCCCATTCATCCCGGCCGCCGGCGATCGGCCCGAGCGCCGTGACCTCATGGCCACCGGCACGAAGCTCCGCGATCACGGCATCCGCCAGCACGCCCTCATCATCCGCTCCAACGATCACGCGCATGCCGCCACAATAGCCGCGACAAGACCACCGCAACGCCTCGGCGCTAAGCTGACTCATCATGATTATTCGAGGTGGAACCTTCGGCCCGGTGGCCACGAACACGTACGTCGTCGCCGACTCCCCTGGCGGCCAGGCGATGATTGTCGATCCGGCGGCCGGAAGCGAGCTGTGGGTGCGCGACACCCTCACCCGACTCGAGCTGACCGCGGTGCGCGTGCTCGACACGCACGGCCATTGGGACCACGTCGTGGAAAATCACGTGTGGGCGGCCAAGGGTCTGCCGGTGTGGGTCAGCTCCGGCGATGCGGATTGGCTTGCGGCGCCTGCACCATTCAACCCGGCGCTGTTCGGCAATCCTCCGCCCACGCCCGGAGTCACTCCAGAGCGACTGCTCGACGAGGGTGATGTGGTGGAGCTTGGCGCGCTGCGCTTCCAAATGATGGCGACGCCCGGCCACTCTCCCGGATGCATGGTGGCGTACGAGGCCACGCACGGCCGTGCGATCGTCGGCGACCTTGTGTTTGCCCAAGGCATCGGTCGCACCGACTTCCCGCGAAGTGATCCCCGCGCCATGGTCACCAGTCTGGAGCGAATCTTCCGCGACGTGCCGGGGCAGACGCTGATCTATCCCGGCCACGGCCCATGGGATGTCACGCTCGCCTCGGCCGAGCCGTACGCCCGGATGTTCTTTTGAGCACTCCCGAGGTCACGCGTGACGGGGTGATCGTCGCCCTTCGCCAGGTCATCGATCCGGAGCTTCACCGAAGTATCGTGGACCTCGGCATGGTCGGCGACGTCGTGGTGGACGGCGACCGTGTCACCGTCACCATCAAGCTCACCGTCGCCGGATGTCCACTCAAGGCGGAAATCCAGCGGCGTGTTACGACCGCGCTTGACGGGATGGCGGGGATCGGCACCTTGCACGTCACCCTGGATGCGATGACCGACGAGGAGCGGATGTCGGTTCGTGACGGGCTTATCGGCGCAGAACGCCGTCCCTCGCCCTTCGCAGACGGGGCGCGAACGAACGTCGTGTTGATCGCCTCGGGAAAGGGCGGCGTCGGCAAGTCGTCCATCACCGCCAATCTGGCCGTCGCCTTGGCCGAGCGCGGTCACAGTGTGGGCCTGCTCGACGCCGACGTGTACGGCTATTCGATCCCGCGCATGATGGGGGCCAACCGCACCCCGGTCATGCTCGATGACGACCTGATCCTGCCCGTCGAGGCGCACGGCGTGAAGCTCATGTCCGTGGGCTTCATGGCGAGCGATGACCAGCCGGTCATCTGGCGCGGACCGATGCTCCACAAGGCGCTCACAAGCTTTGTGACCGAGGTCTTTTGGGACGACCCGGACTACCTGCTCGTGGACCTTCCGCCCGGCACCGGCGACGTCAGCTTGTCGCTTGCGAGCCTTGCCCCGGCGGCGCGAATGGTGATCGTCACCACGCCCCAGCTGGCCGCCCAGCGAGTGGCACAGCGCGCTGCGGGGATGGCGCGACGTGTCGACATCGAGGTGGTCGGCGTCGTCGAGAACATGAGCTGGTTCGAGGCGCCGGACACGGGATCCCGCTACGAAATCCTGTCGGGCGGTGGCGGCAGCGACCTGGCCACGCAGCTGAAGGTGCCACTCCTCGGCCAGATTCCGATGGAGGCCTCGGTCGCTCGCGCAGGTGACGACGGAACGCCTGTGGTGCGTGCCCGACCGGACTCGGCGGGTGCGCGAGCGCTTACGTCCGTTGCCGACGCATTGGTGGAACTGGTCCCGGTTCGAACCTGATCGCACGCGCAACGGGGATAAGCACGCGATAATCGCCGGGATGATCCCCCATCGCACCCGCATGTTGGTTTCGGGTTTCGCCCTTGTGGTCCTCGCAGCCGGCTGCGGGTCCGCGTCACCCGACCGCCCCTCCACCGTCACCCGGGCCCCATCGGCTTCGACGCCGCGCCTGGTGCGCGTCGTTTCCGGACTCGACGCCCCGATTCAGGTGATCTCGCTGCCCGACGAACCCGGCCACCTGTGGGTGCTGCAACAGCGCGGCGTCATCGTGAGTGTCCGCGACGGAACGGTTGAGCGCCCGCCGGTCGCCGATCTGTCGGCGACGACGGCGAGCGGCGGCGAGCGCGGTCTGCTCTCCCTCGCGCTCCATCCGAACTTCCCCGCCACCGACCTGGCCTACATCCACAGGTCCGACGCCAACGGCGACACGCTGGTCACCGAGCACCGCGTCGACGCCGGGCATGTCTCGGCCACCCCGACGCGGGTGCTGCTGCAGGTCAAACAGCCGTACGCCAATCACAACGGCGGGTCACTCGCGTTCGGTCCGGATGGGCTGTTGTACGTGGGCCTCGGCGATGGCGGGTCCGGTGGCGATCCCCAGGGAAACGGCCAGAACGTGAGCAGCCGGCTGGGCAAACTCCTGCGCGTGGATCTTGGCCAGCCGATCAACTGGGAGGTCGCCGCGTACGGATTGCGAAATCCCTGGCGATTCTCGTTCGACACGGTGACCGGAGACGGGTGGATCGGTGATGTCGGCCAAAATTCCTGGGAGGAGGTCGACCGATTCCCGCGTGACTCGCCGATGCTCAACTACGGCTGGAGTGTCCGGGAGGGTCGTCACGCCTATTCCGGTGGTGGCAACACCGTGCTGGATGAGACCGGGCGGACAACTGATCCGGTGGCCGAATACGACCATGATCACGGCTGCTCGATCACTGGTGGTGTCGTGGTCCGCGACCGGGCCCTGCCGTCGTTGTTCGGTCGATACATCTACGCCGACTACTGCTCCGGGACGTTCTGGAGCATCCCCGCCGACGGCACCGGACGACCGAGGAAGGAGCCCTTCTCGACGCCCTCCCCCGTGTCGATCGACGCCGCCCGTGACAACCGGGTGTATGTCACCTCGATTGGCGGCACGGTGTGGCGGCTGGCGAGGCCCGGTCCGTCCAGCAAGTAACTGTACGAATGGGGAGTACCGGCGCCCGCAAAGTGCCCGTATTGTCGTTGTGCGAATCTGCTATTTCCTCACCCCAAGGACCGGGTTTCTGCATGGCTCATCGCCCAAAATGGATTTCGGTGTTGGCGCTCGTCTCCGCAGCGGTTGTGCCCGCTGTCAGCCAGGCTGCGACCGGCGGCTACGTCATCGGTCAGGCGCCCACATCGATGCCCCAACTTCGGGTGTTGCAGACCGCCTTGGGCAGCTTGGACGGCCAGACGACCAATCGCATCGCCGTTGAGGGCACCATCGGTGTGACGTACCGGCAACCACAGTCGCGCATGAGCGTGTCGATGGCCGACGACTTTACGGCGCTCATCCAGACAGAAAGCCCCACACGGGCATCGATGAGCCTCGTGGATGGTGCGATCGGACCGATGATGTCGGCCATCTCGTATGACGGCACCGGCTTTGTCGGCACGATCGTCGACCCCTACGTGCAACTCTCCAAGGCCGATTCGGTTTCGATGAACCGGTGGTTCGAGCCAAAGAGCCAGCAGATTCGCCCCCGTGATTTGACCTACTTGTCGGACGTTCGCGAACTGCCGACAGAGGGTGCCGACGCAGGACTGCTGCACTTTCGAGCCGATCTGAGTCCCAACTACACGCGCGCATTGGTGCGTGCCATCTCGGCGGATTCGGCATCGTCCAGCAACAACAGCCTGACTGCCGCGTTGGAGTACACCCCGGGGATCATCGACATCGTGACCACCCCGGATGGCCGACTCGTTCGCGAGTCGATCGATACGAAGGCGACGCTGCGGGTCGGCCAGACCGGCCTGATCGAGCGGTTGTTCGGACGGCGGGTCGGTTCTGGCACCGTTTGGGTCAAGGCGACGTTCACGCCGTCCGACCTCGGCGAGCCGGTGCAGATCGTTCGGCCGTTCGTTCCCAAGCGCGACCCTGGGACGTCCGATGACTTCATGGCGCTTGCGCTGCTCATGGGCGCCGGCGAAGCCGCTGACACCTATGCGACGGTCACCGGCAACTACGCCGGCCTCACCATCAAGACGCTGCGCCGCATCGAACCTGAAATCGTGTGGGTCAAGAAGCGCCCGGCGCGCTCGTCGCGCTTCGAGGTTCGACTGAAGTCGGTTGCCCCCAAACTGGTGGTCATGTCGACCAGGACACCGAGCCTTCGCGAGTTCATCATGGAACAGCCGCTTTCGGGCGACGTCACGCTCGTGTGCCGTACCCGCAAAGGCAAGCCATGTCGGATCAGCATCTTCGCGAAGATCGCCAGCCGGATTACGAGCCACACCACAGCGGCCGCGCTTCGCCGCTAGGCGTCAGACAGTTGCAGGACGACAGCGGCACGAGCCGGGGCGGGCACGGACGTCACTGCACCGAGGGATCACCGACGTGACGCACGCGTGCACCGACGCCCTGTGACCGCACTAGGGCTTGGTGACCGACGACTGCTGTTCGTAGGCACCCTGCGCCGCTTCCACCGCAGCCACACGCTCGGCATGCAGTGAATCGGTCAGTGCGCGGGCCACGCGGTTGGATGATTCCAGGCCCGTCAGTGCACCGGTGAAGCGCGGCATGACGTATCGGGCGAACAGTTCATAGCTACGGGCCATCTGTTCACTGGTGCCCCACTCGTGACCCCAGATGAGCAGTGCGCCAAACCCGCCGCTTCGCTCGATCAACGTTTCGATGGCCGCGATGGCGTCGTCCGGCGTGCCGACGACCCATGCGCCGAGCTCCATCATTTGATCGACCACCTTGTCGTGCGGTCCCGGCACCGGCGCGGGTCGCCCCGTGGTTCCCTGCACATAGTCCAGGAGAAAACGACCCGATCCTGCTCGCACCGCCTCGACCGCCTCGCGCTTGGTTTCCGCCAACTGGATCGGCACGACGAGTCGCCACTGGCTGCGGTCGACGACCGTGCCGTATTGCTCGGCGGTCTCCTCGGCAATCCCCCAGTGCGCCTTCAGGTCGATCGGCCCGCGGGGTCCGCGTCCGACGGCAAGCGACAGCACGCCGGCGCCGAAGCGCCCGGCAAGCTGCATCCCGGCCGGTGATTCCATGCTCGTGGTCGCAAGTGGTGGGTATGGCTGCTGGTACGGGCGCACCTGCATGACCGCATCGTGCAGCTGGAACCACTTCGTGGTGATGGTGAACGGCTCGGTCTCGGTGAAAAGGCGAACGATCACCTCAAGCGACTGCGCCTGCATCGCCCGAAGGCGTGCGGGGTCGAGCCCGAGCATCTTCGCGTCGGTCAAGTGGCCCCCGGGTCCCACACCGAAGTTGATTCGTCCTCGGGACAGGTGATCGAGCAGCGCCACCCGATCGGCGACCATCAGCGGGTGGTGGTACGGCAGGCTGATCGCGCCGGTGCCAAGCCGGATATGCCGGGTGCGTTCGGCGGCAACCGCCAAGAACATCTCCGGTGACGCAATCGTCTCCCATCCGGTTGAATGGTGTTCACCGACCCACGCTTCGTGGTACCCCAGACGATCAAGAAGCTGGATCGTCTCAAGGTCGCGCTCAAGCGCAAGCGTCGGATTTTCGCGGGGCTCGTGGTAGGGGGCGTAGAAGCCGCCAAATCGCAGATGATTCACGGGTCAAGCGTACCGGTCGGAGAGCGTGAAACCACTGGTACCATTGCTCCAGCGTCGAATCGAACAGGGAGTTTTCGCAAAATGACGTACGTGATCACCGAGCCTTGCATCGGCACAAAAGACACATCGTGTGCGGACGTGTGCCCGGTGGACTGCATCCATCCCGCCCCCGGCGAGGAGGGTCACGAGACCGCGTCCATTCTGTACATCGATCCCAACGAGTGCATCGACTGCGACGCGTGCGTCGAGGCGTGCCCCGTCGACGCGACGATGTCCGAGGATGACGTGCCCAGTCAGTGGGAGACCTTCAAGGAGATCAACCGGATCTACTACGACGAGGGTCAGGAAGCTGCCGAGAAGGCCATCAAGGACTTCCTCGCACTCAAGGACGCCTGACGCCCGACTCTCCTGATGTGCCGGGCGCGATCGCGTCCGACCAGATCACGCCTGTGACGGACGTCCCACCTCGTGACGAGCCGCCGGTCGATCGTCGTGCCCGGCGGCGCCGGATCACCGGGATGTCGGTGCTGGTGTTGTTCGTCGGCACCCTGTTTGTGGGGATCTGGCTGAACATGCACTACGAGCTGCCCAAACGGAACGATCCTGCGGTGGTCAAAGAGACTGCGCGTGCCGTCACCGCGGTTGAGCGGTATGTGGCGGCGGCCAACGGGGCACGCAGTGCCCGCTGCTCGGCGCGGTTGTTGAAGAGCGACGGCGGCGTCGCCATGGTCCATGCGGCCTGCGCCCTCGTGCCGGGACCATCGGCCATCGCAGGCCCGTTTCGCGTTGCGCCCGACGGTTCGGTCAAGGCGGCCCGGGACGGCTCCGCATTCCAGAACGATGTCAAGAGCATGTTCGGCGATCGGCTCGGGGACTGGTATCTGAACCACGCCAACAGCTTTTCGTACGTGATCCCACCTGCAGCCCCGGACTCGGGAGCAAAAGGGCCACTCACAACAAACTAACGCTCAACCTTATGTTGAGTTTGATCACCCGCCGAGGTCTCATGTCGCTGTTTCCTTCAGGCCGGCCGGGACCTGCATGTGCGCGCGAACGTCGCACATGAGACGTCCGCCGCGGTCCCGCCATGTCCTCCACGCAGACCCTGCATGAGCAGCTGGCGGGCACGGCCCGAGTTGAGAACGGCGGGTCGGGTAGCGTGCCGCCGATGGACGCGGGCACCGCAGCGACCGAGCCGCCCCCATGGATCTGCACGGCCCGCGTCGCTTGCCCGATCACGCGGTTCTGGCCGTGACCGTGCTGCACGACCCGTCCGCCCATGAGC
>Ga0209023_10007705_pt1 | contig 10968 bp, 8 predicted proteins | sample LakOneMetagenome_FD_187468 | JGI IMG/M metagenome (GOLD analysis project Ga0209023, IMG submission 187468) | Freshwater and sediment microbial communities from Lake Erie, Canada (SPAdes) (version 2) | ecosystem: Environmental > Aquatic > Freshwater > Lentic | place: Lake Erie, Canada | collected...
TTTTCATGGTCGCCCCCGCGCGCCCAAGACATGAAAAAAGCGCCGGCGGAAACCGCCGGCGCTTCGGAGTATGTGATCAGATCTGCGGACCCTGGTCGGGCTGCGCCTGCTGCGTGCGGCGCTCGCTCATGAACCGGTCGAACTCCTCCCGGTCGCGGGCCCGGCGCAGCTTGTCGAGATGCTCGGCGAAGTCGCGTTCGGCCTGGACTAGCTTCTGGCGCTCTTCCTCGAGCCTGGCGAGTTCGGCGGAGCGCCAGTCATCGAAGGCGCTGTTCCCGGTCGGGCGCGGGCCAGAGAAGGGCTTCCATTCCGAGCGGCCCCATTCGGCGGCGCCCCAGCTGGCGCGCTTGGCTGCACAACGTCCGCGCATTTCCGAGCTCCTTTCGTGAACGAAATCGACGAGATCCTGATCCGGGCGGCCCTCGCGCTTCTGCCAGATCTTCAGGAAGAGAATGGCGAGGCCCACGGGCCAGAAGACGATGAAGCCGAGGATCATCGCGAAGAGCTCGACGCCCCTCCAACGCACGCGCCGCGAGCGGCGGTCGCCGGGATTGGCCGAACCATCGATAGTGCCTTGATAGACGCTCATGTTCCTCTCCATCGGCTGTGCCCCTGTTGGCCGCCGATATGAATGTAATTTACATTTACATCGCGAAAGCGTCCAGAGGCGGCGGGATTAAATGTTGGTAATGGAGGGCATTTGGATGGCGGCGCCGCTCCCGCCGTGCCGGGCGGGAGCGGCTCTAAGTCTCAGTGCCCGTTGACCTTCTCGCTCGCCCTCGCCGCCACGATGGCGTCGGCATGCTTGCCGACGACTTCGGCGAGATGGTCAAACTTGCACGTGTAGGAGCCCACACCCGATGTCGCTGACCGCAGGTCGACGATCAGGCCGGCCATTTCGGCTTCGGGAATCTGGGCCTCCAGCACGTCCCACCCCTCCCAGCCCGGCCTGCCGTCGAAGCCGAGGATCTGGCCGCGCCGTCCGGAAACGATGGCCGTCGCGCGCGACATGGCCTCGGTTGGCACGGCGATGGAGACCGCGAGAATCGGTTCGAGCAGGACGGGCCCTGACTTCTCCAGCGCCTCCTGCATGCCCACGCGCGCGGCGGTGCGGAAGGCCATGTCTGAGGAATCGACCGTGTGATACGAGCCGTCGACCAAGGTGGCCGCGACATCGACAACCGGAAAGCCGAGCGGCCCGTGCACGCAGGCGTCGCGGCAACCGGCCTCGACGGACGAGAAATATTGCCGCGGCACGGAGCCGCCGTGCACCTTTTCCTCGAACAGGAAGCCCGCGCCGCGCTCCTGCGGACGCACGTCGAGCACGACATCGCCGAACTGGCCATGGCCGCCCGACTGCTTCTTGTGGCGGCCGCGCACATGGGCCGTGTGGCGGATGGTCTCGCGATAGGAGACGCCGCTCTTCTTCGCCTCGACCGCCACGCCGAAGCGCGCGGACAGGCGTTCGAGCGCGACGCGCAGATGCATCTCGCCCTGGCCGGAGAGTTTCATCTCGCCGGTTTCCTGATCCTGCGTGAAGACGAGCGACGAATCCTCTTCCGTCAGTTTCGCCATCGCGGCGGCAAGCTTCACTTCGTCCTTGCGATCCTTGATCGCGAGCGAGAGCGCGTGAACCGGTTGCGGCTGCGGCGGCCGGCCCGAAATCTGCTGTGGCTTGCCGCCCTTCGCGTCGCCGATTGTCTCGCCGGACGCGATATGATCGAGACGGCCGAAGGCCAGCGTGTCGCCTTCCTCGGCCTTGCCGACCTTGCTCGAAGCCGATCCGATCATGCGCGAGAGCGAGGCGATGCGATCCTCGCCGCCATGTGCGCCGATGATGGTCGATCCGTCGGTGAAGGTTCCGCGCAAAACGCGCACGACCGAGACCTTGCCGCCATGCGCGGTGTGGACCGTGCGCAGCGACTGGCCGATCGCAGGGCCGGCCTCGGCGACGCCGAGTCGCGCGCGGGTCTGCGCGATATTCGGAGCCTCGTGGCGCAGCGCCTTCAACAAACGCGTGACCCCATTGCCGCGATCGGCGGAACCGATCAGCATCGGCACGACATGGCCGTCGCGCAATTCGCGCGCGAGATCGTCGAACACCTGATCGCGCGGCGGCTCGATGTCGGAAATCAACTCCTCCATCAGCGCGTCGTCGTAATCGGCGAGCTTCTCCAGCATTGTGTAGCGCGCTTCTTTCTCACGCGGCAGGTCGCCTGCGGGCACGTCGATGACCGTCGAAGGCGCGTGCTCGCGGTAGACGAAGGCGCGCTCGAGCGCGAGGTCGATGAAGCCAGTGGCGATGCCGTTCTGCCAGATCGGAATCTGGCGCAGCAGCAGCGGCGCGCGCGAGGCGGGCTGCAGCATGCCGAGCGTCTCGTGCACGCGCTGCGTGGCGGCGTCGATCTTGTTGAGGAAGAGCAGGCGAGGAACGCCGAGCTCCTCGAGTTCGCGCAGAATGAGCTGCAGCGCCGGCATCTTGCGCGGGTCTGCCTCGCAGACGACGACGGCGGCATCGCAGAGCGGCAGCACGTCGCGCATCTCGTTGGAGAATTCGATCGAGCCGGGGCAGTCGATAAACGTGTAGCGGTCGCCGAGATAATCGGCCGTCGCCACATTGGCCTCCACGCTCATCGCATGGGCGCGCGCTTCCGCGCTGGAATCGCCGACGGAGGAACCGTCGCGCACATTGCCTTGCCGGGATATGGCGCCGGTACGCGCCATGATGCTTTCGAGCAGCGTGGTCTTGCCGCTCTGGAAGGGACCGACCAGCGCAATCAGCCGCGGTCCCATCGCTCTTCTGCCGCCATTGGCCGGCGTGTCGCCCATCGTAAACTCCCGTGCGCTGACGGCGCGGGAGCTGCGGCGCCCCGCGCCGTCGTTTCAGGATCGTTTCACCGACGCGGGACGATGGCAAGACTCTGGATCAAAGGACGAAAGCGCTTTTTTCTCAGCGCTTGTTGCGGCGCGGATGCGGCTTGGCCGCAGGCTGCGGCGGCACATATTCCAGGTTCATGGCCGTGACGCCAGCGGCGACATCGACGCCGACCTGCGCCTGCACAGAGAAGGGCTGCAGGTTGAACGAGCGGTTGGAGCCGCCGACCAGCGCGTTTGCGCCGAGGCCGACGCCGGCCGTCGCGGATGCGCCGACGCCGCCGTAGTCGCCCGTCAGCGAGCCCGGTTGAAGGCCCTCGGTCGGCGCGAAGACCGCCCAGTCGAGATGGCCGGGACCGGTCGCGCCAAGCGCGACGCCAAAGCGCGAGATGGTGCCGACATAATGTTCGGCGCGGCCGTCCTCGCGGAAGAACCAGCAATCGAGCGCCTTGTTCGAGGTGATGATCATGCCGACGCCGGCGGCGACGTTGCATTCGAGCGCGCCGATGCGCGTCGTGTTGGCGGCGCTCGCCGGCAGGGCGGCGAGCGTGCTGGCCAGGAGGGTGGCGGCGAGAAGGGTCTTGGTCGCGAATTTCATTTATGTGCTCCACTCAGGTCTTGGGTTGTTCCTGGCTGGGCACAAAAGAAGGCGCCGCCCGTTTCGGGGCGGCGCCAAAACGCACAAAGCGAAAGCGTTACGTTTTCAGGTCAGGCTGGCGCAGAAGCGCTGGATGCGGGCGCAGGCGTCTTCCAGCACCTTGTCCGACGTCGCATAGGAGACGCGGAAGTTCGGCGCCGTGCCGAAGGCCGAGCCCTGCACGGTGGCGACGCCTTCGGCTTCCAGCAGCTCCGTCACGAAGTCCTGGTCGCTCTGGATCGTCTTGCCCGACGGCGTCTTGAGGCCGATCGTTCCGGCGCACGAGGGGAAGACATAGAAGGCGCCTTCCGGGCTCGGGCATTTCAGGTGCTTGGCCTGGCCGAGCATCGACACGACGAGATCGCGGCGGGCCTGGAAAGCCTTGCGCGAGGTCGCGATGAAGTCCTGCGGACCGTTGAGCGCCTCGACGGAGGCCCATTGCGCGATCGTGCAGGCGCCCGACGTCTGCTGGCCCTGGATCATGTCCATCGCCTTGATCAACTGCTCAGGGCCGGCGGCGTAGCCGATACGCCAGCCGGTCATTGCATAGGCTTTGGACACGCCGTTCATGGTCAGCGTGCGGTCGTAGAGCGCGGGCTCGATCTCGGCCGGCGTGACGAATTTGAAATCGCCGTAGGTCAGGTGCTCGTACATGTCGTCGGGCAGGACCCAGACATGGGGATGGCGCACCAGAACGTCGGTGACCTTCTTCAATTCGTCGCGGGTATAGGCTGCGCCCGAGGGGTTCGACGGCGAGTTCAGCACAACCCACTTGGTGCGGGGCGTGATCGCGCGCTCGAGGTCTTCGGGCTGCAGCTTGAACCCGTCTTCCATCTTCGTCTGCACGACGACGGCCGTGCCGCCGCAGAGCGCGACCATTTCGGGGTAGCTGACCCAATAGGGCGCGGTGACGATGACTTCGTCGCCGGGGTTCAGCGTCGCCATGAAGGCATTGAACAGGATGTGCTTGCCGCCCGTGCCGACGATGACCTGGCTCGGCTTGTACTCGAGATTGTTCTCGCGCTTGAATTTGCCCGCGATCGCCTCGCGCAGCGGATTGATGCCGGACACCGGCGGATACTTGGTCTCGCCACGGCGGATGGCGTCGATCGCGGCCTGCTTGATGTTGTCGGGCGTGTCGAAGTCCGGCTCGCCGACCGACAGCGAAATGATGTCGCGACCCTGGCCTTTCAGATCGCGGGCTTTCTGCGTCACCGCGATGGTGGCGGAAGGCTTCACGCGAGAAAGCGCATCGGCGAGAAACGCCATGGGTCTGTCACTCCGTTTCGAGAGCCCGGGTCGGGCGGCGCGCACCATAGAGCGTTAAAACGAGAGCGCAAATATTTTCAGGTGGGCGAAACCAACGGTTAGCTGCGCCGTTCACATCAGTGTGAGACGGCTCACGTCCGATTGACTTCCGGTGGATTAGGCTCATTTTTATATCCGAGCGATCTTTTCGCTTGAGCGTTGTAAAAAAGAGACAGATGCGGTCGGCGTTCGTGAGGCGCCAAAACGCACATCGGAAGCAGGATTGGGTCGATAGGGTGGTTTTCGTCGCCGGGAACAACGGCGCGAAAGAAACAGAAACTCTGGGATGGCTGACATGTCGGTCGTGGATCATTTCGACAAGGCGCCTGAAGCCGGTTTCACCCGCGGTTGGGATGCGGAAGCCGCTCGCCGCCAGTTCAACGTGTCGCTCGCGCTCATTGCAGCGCTGGCGTTCGGGATCGGCATCGTTGCGTTCACGATGCGCAGTGCGCCGAAGCGTCCGGTAACGGCCGCCATCGAGCACGTCGAGCCCAATTCGCCGATATTCGGAGCCTTGGTGAAGCCCTGATCGGGCGCGCAAAGCTCTAACGGAATCGCCCGACCCCGGATTTGCGCATTCTTGGCCGCGTAGATCCTTACCGAGGACCGGAACCTCGGGGGTCGGGCGTTTTCTTTTTTTTGACGGCGTTCTGCGTTGCCGGCCAGACTTTCACCTCAAACGATCAGCCCCGCCATCGGCTTCAGCGCGGCTGAGTCCGGGAAGACGCTTTCTCCCAGCGCGCGCGCTCCCAATCCCAGATGATCCGCCATCGCGCCCTTCAGCACCGTGCGCAGGTCGGTCGTCGGCTTGAGGTCGCGGTTTTGATAAAGCTGCTCAGGCTTCAATCCAGGCCAGTCGGCGATGACCCGCCCGCCCGCGACCGCGCCGCCGGCCATAAAGGCGACTGTTCCCGTGCCGTGATCCGTGCCCGTCGTGCCGTTGATGCGGGCGGTGCGGCCGAATTCGGTGACGGCGACAATGAAAGTGTCGCGCCATTTGTCGCCGAGCCCCTTCTCGAATTCGCCGAAGGCGCCGTCGAGACCGGACAGCAATTGCGCGAGACGCCCGCGCGGTCCGCCCTCGTTGGCGTGCGTGTCCCAGCCGTCGAAGGCGAGGGCGGCGACGCGCGGCCCGTCCGGCGCCGCCAGCAGGCGCGCTGCGCCGCGCGCGGCCTGCGCCATGCCGGCGACCGAATCCATGCCGCCGCGCTGGCCCTTCTCGCCGCCCATCTCGCGGTTGGCGAGCTTGTCGATATCGAGGCCACGCATCAGCGCGTCCGCGAGCGCGGGATCGGTGTGCCGGTAGAGATCGATCATGCGGCGCCCGAGGTCCTCGCCGGCAGGCTGAAGCGCCTGCGGCGCCCAGCCGACGACGGGCGCCGACCCGCGTAAAACGAGGGGTGTCGCAATGCCGACGCCGAGCCCGCCACGGCTGCGGATCGGTTGGCCCGCCGGCAAAGCGGCCAGCGCGCGATTGAGCCAGCCCGAATCGGCGCGGCCGACGCCGCCTAGACCGCTTTCCAGCACGTCTTGCCCGTCGAAATGCGAGCGCTCGCGATAGGGGGTCGCCACCGCATGGACGACCGCCGCCTGCTTTGCGCCGAACAAACGATGGAAGATCGGCATTCCCGGATTGAGGGCAAAGAAAGAATCGAGCGGGCGCGCGGCGTCGGGGCCGGTCAGCGACAGGGCGATGTCGCCGTGTAGGCCGACATAATCGGGATCGCCGACGGGGCCGACAGCGGAGAGGCCATCGAGCGCGCCGCGCAGGATGATGACGACGAAGCGGGGATCGCGCGCGCCGGCCGCGCTGGCGATGCGCGGCGCAAAGCCCCAGGCGAACATTGCGCCTGCGCCCGTCATGAGCGCGCGGCGCGAGGGCGCAATCTGTTCGCAGAAGCGGGGATCGATCATCGTCATCTCCTCTGCACTTCCGGCGACATCAGCAGCATGGCGAGCGCCTGCTGCCGCGATTCCGCGCGCGCCAGCGCCTGCCGCGTTTCGGGCGACGCCGCGACGCCGGCGACTTTGTCCAGTAGGTCGACGGGATCGGCCATGTCCTGGATGCGGCTTGCCACCTGCCACGAGAGATCGAGCCGCGCCTTCATGCCTTCCGGCGAAACAAGCGATGCAGTCGCATCCGAAAAGCCGTTTGGGCCGGGTGGCGCCCAGAGCGGTTGGCCGAGTGAATTCAGCCCGCCGAAGATTGGGCCTGCGTCGTTGGGCACGCGGCCCGTCATGCGCGCGATTGCAACGGCGAATTCATAAGGCGAGCGGAGTTTCGTCGCGGGCGCCGACCAGGCCTCCGGGCTCTCGATCAGCGTGGTCGCCAGCGCCCTGAGGTCGCCGTCGGTATCTCTGAAATCCTTCGCAAGCCGATCGACCAGCGCGGGCGGCGGATCGTCGGCGACGAAATGGCGCGCGAATTTGCGCGCTATGTGTTTCGCGGTCGATGGGTGACGCGCGAAATCCTCGAGCGCGGCGAGGCCCTGCGCGCGATCGGGCTGCGTGTAATATTTACCGAGAACGATCTGCGTGCCGGGCTCGTGCGCATTGGGCGCGAACAGGGCCGTTCCGGGCTCGCCCTGCTTGCCCTCGCGGCCCGCGAAGGTCCAGCCGGTGATGATGTTGGCGAGGGCGGTGACGTCGGCCTGCGTGTAGCCGCCGTCGACGCCGAGCGTATGAAGTTCCAGAATTTCTCGCGCGAGATTTTCGTTGAGGCCGCGCCTGCGGTTCTGGCCTGCCTTCGAGTACGGACCGACCGACTGCTGGTTGTCGAGATAAAAGATCATCGCCGGATGCTGCTCGACCGCAGCGAGCATCTCGCGGAAGCGGCCGAGCACATGCGGCCGGATCGCCTCGCGCTCGTAGGCGCCGGCGATAGCGCGTACGAACCCGCCCTTGGCGACCGACACGCAGAAATGGTTCGACCAGAAGCAGACGAGCCGCTCGACGAATCCCGCGCGAGAAGAAGCCGCACGCTGGAAGCGGACAAGCGCTTCGGCGCGATAAGCCTGCTGCTCGACGCTGGGCGGCTTCTTGGCGTCGGGCTTCTGCGCCAAGTCCGGCGCGGGCGCGACGGGCGGTTCGGCGCTCTGGACCATCTGCATGGCGAGCGCGACGTTGGCGCGATTCGTGTTCTCGCGTTCGCGACGCTGCCGCTCCTGTTCCGCGAACAGGCCCTGCAGCAGTTTGGGCGTCTGACCGAGGCCGGGGCCGTCCAGCAAGGCGATTCCAGGCTGGCGCAGTTCGGCTTCCAGGAAACCGCGCGGATCGGATGCTGCTGCGGCAAGGTCGCCGTCGCCGCGCGCGCCGAAGCCGAAACGGTTGAGGGCGGTCAGGCCTGCCCTTGGGTCAGCTGCCATTGCGTCAATTCCGGCTGGCGTTGCAATCGCCCGGTCCAGCGATCAGAGCATACCGAAGCTGGCGCTTTGATGAACGGAAGCGCGGAAATTTCGCTAATCCGTGTCTGCGCGGCCAATTCGCGTTCCGGACTTTGAACCGGGGGCTCTCCGGCCCATATTGCAACTATGCCGCCCCGCAAACCGTCCAAGCCCAGCCGCGCGAAGGCTTCGCGCCCCGATGTGACGCCGCTCGACGCGCATCTGTCGGCGCTGCTGAATCCCGCGCTTTCCCTTGAGAAACCGAAGGGCATGGGGGAGGCGCCGCAGGCGACCTTCGTCAGCGATGGGCCGATGGGCTTTGCCGGGGCCGCGGCCACGGTCGAATCGCTGAAGGCGCTGCTGGAGACGGGCGACCCGAACATCCGCCAGAAGACCACGCCGTGGACGCCGCATCGTCCGGCGCGGCCGGAAAAATCCGAAGGCGGTGTGAAATTCAAGATCGTCTCGGAATACGAGCCGAAGGGCGACCAGCCGACCGCCATCGCCGAACTCGTGAATGGGGTGAACCAGTACGAGCGCGATCAGGTGCTGCTGGGCGTGACCGGCTCGGGCAAGACGTTCACCATGGCGCAGGTCATAGAAAAGACGCAGCGGCCTGCTTTGATACTTGCGCCGAACAAGACACTGGCGGCGCAGCTCTATGGCGAATTCAAGTCTTTCTTTCCTGATAACGCCGTCGAGTATTTCGTGTCGTATTACGATTACTATCAGCCGGAAGCCTACGTTCCGCGCACCGACACCTACATCGAGAAAGAATCCTCGATCAACGAGCAGATCGACCGCATGCGCCATGCCGCGACGCGGTCGCTGCTGGAGCGTGACGACGTCATCATCGTGGCGTCTGTTTCCTGCATCTACGGCATCGGGTCGGTCGAGACCTATACTGCCATGACTTTTTCGGTGACGGCGGGCGAGAAGCTGGACCAGCGCCAGCTGATCGCCGATCTCGTGGCCCTGCAGTTCAAGCGCACCCAGGGCGATTTCTCGCGAGGGACCTTCAGGGTCCGCGGCGACACGATCGAGGTCTTCCCCGCCCATTACGAGGACCGCGCCTGGCGCATCGGCTTCTTCGGCGACGAGGTCGAGACCATCGCCGAATTCGATCCGCTCACGGGCAAGAAATCCGCCGACCTCTCGGCGGTCAAACTCTACGCCAATTCCCACTACGTCACGCCGCGCCCGACGCTGATCCAGGCGATCGAGGGCATCAAGCGCGAGCTGAAGCAACGCCTGCCGGAACTCTACAACGCCGGCCGCCTGCTCGAAGCGCAGCGGCTCGAACAGCGCACCATGTTCGACCTCGAAATGCTGGAGGCCACCGGTTCTTGCGCGGGCATTGAAAACTATTCCCGCTATCTCACCGGCCGCCGCCCCGGCGAGCCGCCGCCGACCCTGTTCGAATATCTGCCCGACAATGCGCTCGTCTTCACCGACGAGAGCCATGTCACCGTGCCGCAGATCGGCGGCATGTATCGCGGCGACTTCCGCCGCAAGGCGACGCTGGCCGAATACGGATTCCGCCTGCCGTCGTGCCTCGACAATCGCCCCCTGCGCTTCGAGGAATGGGAGGCGATGCGGCCGCAGACCGTGCATGTCTCGGCCACGCCCGGCACATGGGAAATGGAGAAGACCGGCGGCGTGTTCGTCGAGCAGGTCATCCGCCCGACCGGCCTGATCGACCCGCCAGTGGAAATCCGCCCGGCGCGCAGCCAGGTCGACGATCTGCTCGGTGAAATCCGCAGCGTCGCGCAGGCCGGCTATCGCGCGCTCGTCACGGTGCTCACCAAGCGCATGGCCGAGGATCTCACCGAATATCTGCACGAAAACGGGGTTCGCGTGCGCTACATGCATTCGGACATCGACACGATCGAGCGCATCGAGATCATCCGCGACCTGCGCCTCGGCGCCTTCGACGTGCTGGTCGGCATCAATCTTTTGCGCGAGGGCCTGGACATTCCCGAATGCGGGCTCGTCGCCATTCTCGACGCCGACAAGGAAGGCTTTTTGCGCTCAGAAACGTCTCTTGTTCAGACGATTGGTCGCGCTGCGAGAAACGTCGATGGCCGCGTGATCCTCTATGCCGATCACGTCACCGGCTCGATGCAGCGCGCGATGGCCGAGACCGAGCGGCGCCGCGAAAAGCAGATGGCCTACAATGCCGAACATGGCATCACGCCGGCCTCGATCAAGCGCGGCATCGCGGACATTCTGGGGTCCGTCTACGAGCAGGACCATGTGACGGTCGACGCGGGGCTCGCCGGCGTCCCGCTGGTCGGGCACAATCTCAAGGTCACGCTGGCCGACCTCGAAAAGCGCATGCGCGAGGCCGCCGCCAATCTCGAATTCGAGGAAGCCGCGCGGATGCGCGACGAGATCAAGCGGCTGGAGGCGACCGAACTCGTCCTGGCCGACGACCCGATGGCGCGCCAGGCCGATGTCGAGGACGAGGCGGGCCGGTTCGCGGGCAAGCGGAAGTATGGGGCTGCGGCGAATTTGCCGGCGCGATCTCCTTCTCCCCGCGAGCGGGGAGAAGGTGGCCGAAGGCCGGATGAGGGGCAGGCCGAGTTACCCACCCGCGCCCACAAACCCACCGATTCCGACATGGGCCCGCACAATTTCGGCGGCGGCGAAGCCCGCCCGCTCGCCCGCTCCATGGCGGGGAAGGGCGGGACGCGGGCGTTCAAGGGGAAGCGGCGGGGGTAGGGGCGCCTCCCCCTCTCCCCGCAAGCGGGGAGAGGGCAGGGG
>Ga0209023_10007706_pt1 | contig 10968 bp, 8 predicted proteins | sample LakOneMetagenome_FD_187468 | JGI IMG/M metagenome (GOLD analysis project Ga0209023, IMG submission 187468) | Freshwater and sediment microbial communities from Lake Erie, Canada (SPAdes) (version 2) | ecosystem: Environmental > Aquatic > Freshwater > Lentic | place: Lake Erie, Canada | collected...
GACGAACAGGCGACCGACCTCGACGACGCGCTCGCACGCATCGCCAAATACACGAAAGCCGGTGAAGCGAAGTCGATCGCACTGCTCGGCAACGCCGGCGAAATCCTGCCCGAACTCGTCAAGCGCGGCGTGAAGCCCGACGCCGTCACCGACCAGACCAGCGCGCACGATCCGGTCAACGGTTATTTGCCGATCGGCTGGACCCTCGAGGACTGGTTCGAGCGCCGCAAGACCAGCCCCGACGCCGTGCGCGACGCCGCCAAGCGCTCGATGCGCGTGCACGTCGAAGCGATGCTCGCATTCCAGAAGCAGGGCATCCCCACCTTCGACTACGGCAACAACATCCGCCAGATGGCGAAGGACGAAGGCTGCACCAACGCGTTCGACTTCCCCGGCTTCGTGCCCGCCTACGTGCGCCCGCTGTTCTGCCGCGGCGTCGGCCCGTTCCGCTGGGTCGCGCTCAGCGGCGATCCCGAGGACATCTACAAGACCGACGCGAAGGTCAAGGAACTCATACCCGACGACGCGCACCTGCACCGCTGGCTCGACATGGCGAAGGAACGCATCAAGTTCCAGGGCCTGCCCGCACGCATCTGCTGGGTTGGCCTCGGCCTTCGCCACAAGCTCGGCCTCGCGTTCAACGAGATGGTGCGCAAGGGTGAACTCAAAGCACCGATCGTCATCGGCCGCGACCACCTCGACAGCGGCAGCGTCGCCTCACCCAACCGCGAAACCGAAGCAATGAAGGACGGCAGCGACGCCGTCAGCGACTGGCCACTCCTCAACGCGATGCTCAACGTCGCCGGCGGCGCAACCTGGGTCAGCCTCCACCACGGCGGCGGAGTCGGGATGGGCTACTCGCAACACTCCGGCGTCGTCATCGTCTGCGACGGCTCGGAAGACGCGGACCGCCGACTCGCACGCGTGCTCTGGAACGATCCCGGCACCGGCGTCATGCGGCATGCGGATGCGGGGTACGAGATTGCGGCGAAGTGCGCGAAGGAGCAGGGGTTAAAGTTGCCGATGGCTTCATAGAGGTGCGGCAATGACGATGAAAAGGATTTGAAGGCACGCCCTTGCAATAGGTATTCGAGTCTTCACGAACTGATGCCATCCCGGCGCACTGTGTTCGAAACAGAGTTAGGACAAAATGCAGCAGAAGAAGACATGTCTTGTTTTGGCTCAGTACCGGAAGGCTTCGGACTACGACGATCAAGTCGGCAGCCGATACCACTTCCCAAAGAAGTACTTCAATTTTATGACGCTTGCGGACATTGAGTTCGTGTACTACGAACCGCAAAAATCTGGTCTTGGAGAATACTTCGGTTATGGAGAAGTCGGAGAGGTGACGAGGGATCCTCAGAGCGCTGACCACTACTTCGCTGAGATAATTAATTATCGACCTTTCCCAATGCCAGTCCTAGGAAAGGGCGATAGTGGAACGTTCCGCGAAACGGGCCCATTCTACAATCCGCAAAACGCCGTTCGAATGATCGATCCCGTAGTGTTTTCATCTATCTGCGCTGACGGCGGACTGGATCTGAACGCTATAGGTGTTGAGCCAGAGCGCACCGAAAGTGACGAAATCATTTCTGAGCCCTTTGATCCCTCTAAGATCAAGGTTGATAGAGAGCCAATGTCGGTATTCCAGGTGCTGAGGAAGATATCGATCGGCGAGGTCGTGCTGAATCCAGACTTTCAGCGCAACGTGGTGTGGGATCCGATTCGTCGATCGCGTTTGATCGAATCTGCATTGCTTCGTATACCATTGCCGGCCTTCTACTTCGATGGAGTCGATGCGAACAAGTGGGTGGTCGTCGACGGACTTCAGCGTCTGTCGACACTGAATGACTTCATCACCCATAAGAATTTCTCGCTTCGCGGATTGGAGTATTTAACCCAAATAGAAGGGGCTAACTTCGACCAGCTAACGCGCGGGATGCGGCGAGACCTCGAAGAAACGCCCGTGACTCTCTTCATCATACGGCCGGAGACTCCGAATGAGGTCAAGTTCACGATATTTTATCGCCTCAATACGGGCGGGCTCGTGCTAACACCTCAAGAGATCCGTCATGCGCTATTTCAAGGTCCGGCGACGCGTTTGCTCAAGAAACTCGCGGAAAGCAAAGAATTTGAAAAGGCGACGGATGGCGGCGTAAGTGACATCCGCATGGACGCCCGAGAGTGCGTTCTTCGCTATCTAAGCTTTCATATCGATTCGTATCAGAACTATTCCAAGGCTGACCTCAATAGCTTCCTGTCCAGTACGATGACCCGGATCAACAGCTTTCCGTCGCAGCGTGTCGATGCGCTGGAAAGCAGTTTTCGAGAGTCGATGCAAAGAGCCCATGAAATCCTTGGGAGAGTGGCATTTCGGAAGTTTAGTTCGACAATTGGCCGTAGGGGTCCTATCAATAAAGCGCTCTTCGAGACTTGGTCGAATGTGCTGCAAGCCTACGATTTTGAAAAGCTGATGCAGCGAAAAGTTGAGATTCGAGCGCGGTTGGCGAAAATGATCACAGAGGACACTGAGTACCTAAGGGCATTGTCAGCTGGAACAGGCGGTGTTACCACGGTGCGAGTGCGCTTTGAGCGCGCCCACGAGGCAGTTCAAGAGGCCTTGGAATGATTGCTTCGATGTCCCTGTCGAACTTTAAGTGTTTTCGAGAGCTCTCTCTTGAGTTCGGCAAAATAAATGTGCTCGCGGGTACGAATGGATCTGGCAAATCAACCGTTATTCAAAGTCTTCTTGCGATCAGGCAATCACAGGATTCAGGCAGCCTTGATGAGGGTCGCCTCCGGCTCGCGGGAGCTTTGACAGACCTCGGTACCGCTGGGGAGGTCTTCTGTGCCAATCCGTCGAGCGGGGAGGTCGATCTCGTGCTAACTCCGGGAGCCGATGGCGCCCCAATTCGCCTACGCTGCCGGCACCTGAAGGAGTGCTCAAATGAGTACTTTTTTCAGTTTGATGAGAAGGCTCTTGATCGACAAGCTATTAAACAATGTGCGCTGTTTGCTGAGCCATTCAACTATCTTCATGCTGAGCGCATAGGGTCGCGCAAAATCTTCGCGATCGTCCCGGGCGAGGGCAATCCGCTCAACGTTGGCAAGTTTGGCGAGAACGCACCATATATTGTTGGATCTGGCCTCAGAGAGACATCATTGGAAGGCGCTGCCCGCATCCTCGAGAGCGAGGACGGCAAAGAGTATCCGACCATCCAATATCAGTGGCGTCTTTGGATGGCGCGTTTATTCCCGGGATTTGATGGAAATTCAGAGATATATCTGCGCGCAGATCAGATTCGTTTGGAATTGTCATTGCAAAGACAAGAGACGGGTAGGGAGTTGTTCGTCCGCCCGACGAATACGGGTTTCGGGCTTTCGTATGTTGTTGGCGTTGTCGTTGCTGGATTGGTGGCAAGACCGGGGACTGTTTTAATAGTGGAAAATCCAGAAGCCCATCTTCATCCGAGGGCTCAATCGATTCTCGGTGAATTCCTTGCTCGAGTCGCCGCTGACGGAGCGCAGGTGATCGTTGAGACGCATAGCGAGCATGTTCTCAATGGAGTTCGCCGAATGGTCAAACAATGCCTTCTACGGCCAGAAGATGCGCGTTTTTATTTCTTTGGTCGAGATACGCACGCAATGGAGCCGGCTGTCACGCCCATACATGTCTCAGCTGACGGGCAGTTCTCTGCATGGCCAGATGGGTTTTTCGATCAGCTCGACAAGGATCTGAATTTAATTCTGCAATGAGTGCCTATATCAACGAGCGTAGCCTTGAAGATCACGCTGATTGGAGCGCGGCGCTTCAAGCGCTATTGCTCATAGTGCAGGAGTTAGCGGATGCCGGCGAGTCTGTGTTTCGTGATGGCAGATACTTCCTAACTCCGCGCTTCAAACAGAGGTTCAACGCCCTTGCGTTTCCAAAAGATCAGCGAGCGCTTGTGCAGAGTTTGGTATTCAGCAATCGATACTGCCCTTGTTGGACGCCACATCGCCAATCAGATCCGAATGTGGCCTACTCATGCGCAGACCCTGCGACGAGCCTGCTCGACGAATCACTGTGCGAGGCCACGGCTGCGGAAACCACTCGTGCTGACCCGCTTCTGTGCAATACGGCGATCAGTTCGCGAGAATCGGTCTTCGGCGAAAAGCAGCGTTTGAATTTGAGTTCATCGGCGCCCGATAGCATTTCGGTAGAGTTGCGCAACGCGGCGACTTTAGCGATGGCCCGAGAGTACCTTGCTCAAAGAAGGGGCTACTATGACTGGGCGTCGCGAACGGCGCCTAAAGATTTTCAGACTATCCTCGAGAAAGATGTGGTTCGATTTGCCAGGACAGCACGGGTTGAGCGCCGAGGCAGGCGCATATTTCAAGAAGTGCAAACTGGTCGCTTTTACTACGTCGATGATGCGCATTTTGGACCGGTCGCGCATATGGAGGTCTTCTCTGCGGACGGCGAGCATCTCGGTGTTGCGAATATCAACACAGGGATTGTTGACGAGTCTAGGCGTGTAGAGGGGCGGCGCCTTAGGCATTGATGCATGCGTATTGGGTCGATAGCGCGGTAATTTCAGATCGGAGAGTATGACTGCGATGAAGAAGCGGACGCGCCTCCCAGAACCAGTTAGAAATGCGCCCATGCGCGCGAGGGCGCGTATCCTTTCCTTGCTCGGTGAGCAGCTAATTGGGAACGACAGATTAGCTATTTTTGAGCTCGTCAAGAATGCTTACGATGCCGACGCATCACATGTCCTAGTTGAGCTTGATGGACTTGATGACGGCTCTCCGTCGATTGTCGTGCAGGACGACGGTGAAGGAATGAGCTTGGAGACGATCACAGGGGTTTGGCTTGAGCCGGGAAGTGATCATCGGCAAGTGCAGCGCGAGAGTTTGGAGCGCTCGCCAAAGTTCAGAAGGCTACCCCTAGGCGAGAAGGGCGTGGGTCGATTTGCCGTTCACAAGTTGGGAAATCGAATAACTCTGATCACACGCCGGCGGGGCGAGCCGGAGTATAGGATCGACATCGATTGGGACAGACTACTAAAACGCAAGTATCTGGCCCAGGCCAGAATCCCCGTATTCAAGCATCAGAAACCTAAATTCTTCGAGGGCGCAAAACACGGAACCCGCATTGAGATCGGCAGCCTTAAGAGAGACAAATGGACGCGGGGAGATGTGCGCAATGTTCTACGCCTCCTGACGTCAATCAACTCACCCTTCGAAGACAAGGCGGCCTTCCGCACTGAACTCAAGGTCGCCGGTCATGAGGACTGGTTGGCCGGCCTGCCGTCCGCAGCGGAGCTTATAGAAGGCGCTCCCTGGCGCTTCGAATTCTCCTTCGATGGTCACCACTTCAGCTGGTCATATCGATTCAGGGCGCCAGCGGGCATAAAGGTCTCCGGACGGGAACTGTCTTCCGCCTCCGATTCGCTGCTACTGCCCACCAAGCCGGGTACGCGAAACCGCGTCGTAGCCGATGCGGAAATGCTCAAGGGCATCGGGCCGATCTCCGGCAAGTTAGTGGCTTACGACAAGGATCCAAAGATCAGGCGTTTGATCCCGCAAATCTCGCTGCTGACGGATTTTCTCGACGCCTCCTCGGGTGTCCGCGTCTATCGCGATGGCATTCGCGTATTCAACTACGGTGAACCCGAAGATGATTGGCTTGGACTCGATCTGCGGCGAGTGAATCGACCGACCGAGCGACTCAGTCGCAATATCGTGATCGGGGCCATCGATCTTGACCTTTCCAAAAGCCCCGCGCTTCGCGAAAAAACTAATCGGGAAGGTTTCGACGAAAACGACGGATATCGGCGGTTCCATGAATTAGTCCTCGCTGTCATCTCGAAGTTTGAAACTGAACGCGACCTCGATAAAGACCGACTGAAGAAGGCAGTCGAAGGTGCACATGACGCCATCATCATCCCCGTTGAAAAGCCGCTCGCTGATCTGAGGCGCGCCATCGCAGAGGCCGGCCTCGAAAAGGAACTTCTTCCCTATGTTGACAAGGTGGAAAGCGACTACACGCAGGTTCGGGAGCTGATGTTGAGATCCGGCATGGCCGGTGTGAATCTCGCTCTCGTATTCCACGAGGCCGAGCGTGGGGTGCGAAGTCTCTATGAGGCCATTCGCCGGAAACAAGACTTTGCTTCGATAGAAATCCAGGCGAGCAGTTTGATGCGGATGTTCGAAGACATCGCAGGTTTGCTCAAGCAGAAGGGAAGTGGCCGGATTGCCGTCCGTGAAACGGTCCAGACGGCAGCTCGCCTAGCGTCCAAGCGATTCGAGCGCCACCAGATCAAGGCAACGTTTTCGCTGGGTGATGACAGTGAAGCGCTCGTGCTCAAGGGTTCCGAAGACCTCCTACTCGGCACGTTATCCAATCTTATCGACAATTCGATCTACTGGCTCAGAGTTCGATGGCCGGAAGTGGCCGACGGCGAAGCGCCGACTCGAAGGCTCCACATCGCAATTACTGACGAGCTGGGAGGTAGGTCATTGGTCGTCGCTGACAATGGCACGGGCTTTCAAGACGATCCGGACGTACTCATAAGGCCCTTCTTCACGCGTCGCCCAGACGGAATGGGACTGGGGCTCTACTACGCATCCGTAGCGACGCAGCTCAACGGTGGACGGCTCGAATTCCCGGACAAAACAGATCTCGGTTTACCAACGGAACTCGATGGCGCTTTGATTGCGCTGGTCTTTCCTGACGGAAGGGTTGTCAAATGATTCCTTCTCCTCGCATTGCAGTCGTGGACGACGATCCAGCGTCGGTCAAGGCGATTCGAGAATCACTGGAGAAACTGGGCACGGCTTGCCTTCCAGTTTTAGTGCAAGCCGGAAGGCCATCAGTACCCAATCCTGTCCGGGGCATTCGGTTGCTGTTCCTCGACATTCATCTGGTTTCAGGCGGTCAAAGTGGAGCAGCACTGTACGATATCTGTGGAGCTATCGCGGAGCAGGTACTGGCAAAGGACAACGGCCCCTACGTGCTCGTGATCTGGACTAGTCACAAGGACGAGCGCAAGGCACTCCTGTCTCATCTTAGCGCGCACTATCCAGCCTTGCCTCAGCCTCTCGCCAGTCTGGAGATGGCTAAGGAAGATTTTCTCCAGGGAGGTGGGTTCGACTCAGCACGACTTGCCGAAAGAATCGCAGAGCTCCTAAAGAGCCAGCCGCAAGCGAATGCATTGCTTCACTGGGAAGACGCAGTTGATGCGGCGTGCGGTGATCTAATAAGTGTTTTGATGGGGTTCATTTCTCGCGGAGAGATGTTTCTAGGTACCGCGAACGAGAAGCTCGAGCGGCTGCTGACGGCGATTGCGCAAAGGTCAGTCGGCGCCCGCAACGTCAGTGACGATGTTCTCGCAGCGATCAATGAGGGGTTTGTACCTCTGTTGCTTGATCGTCTATCGCATATCCCGGACAAGAACGAAAAACTCGCTGAAAAATGGACAGCTGCTGTCACTAAACCCGATACGCTCGTCTCCATGGATTTGGCGGAAAGCGCGTCTTTGAACGGCATGCATCACATCGCGTCGGCTATTTCCGGCGAGTACAAGCCAGGAATGCGAGGCGCCATATACGAGCTCCCGGAAAACTACGACCTGAGCGTGCTCATCACGGGAATTGACCCGAATAAGCTATTGGACACCTACATACAGAGGAAGGATGGAACGCCGGATGGCCTTGCTACCTTGAAGAGCAAGATCAGATGGTGTTTAGTGGGCTTGAGGGCCGCGTGCGATCAAGCGCAGCAGAATGTCGGATTGCACCGCCTGCTTCTCGCGTTGCGAATACCAGATCCGATCGGTGTCAAGGGATTCGGCCCCCTCAAGCATGGCGCTTCCCATTGCAGCATGCCGATGCTGATCGATGGCCACGTGTCGAAGTTCGTGTTCAATTTCCACTACTTGGTCACTTTGACGGAAAGCCAATTCAATGCAATGAAGGTCAAGTCGACGCTGCGATTTAGGGAGAATTTTTGCGGAGATCTGGAGAACCGATTCGCCGCTCATGCGAGCCGACCGGGGCTCATAGACATGACGCAACGTTGAACCTTGCTTTAGCGTCGTCGCCAACCGCGCGTCAGCGCGTCCCATTGACCAGCTGCGACACCACACTGCGCATGACCGGAGCGCAGATGCCATTTCCACACAGCTTGATTCGATCGCGCCTACTTCCCGTTGGGAAGCGATGAAATTTCGGGAGGCCCATGGCGCGCGCGAGCTCCGGCGGTTGGAGCATACGCATCACAGGGCCACGTACGGTGGGTCGAATCAATGCAAACCGATCCAGAGTCGTAACCGTACGCAGGGGCTCATCAAGAGACTGCCAGCCTCCGCCCTTGTCCGAACCATAGTAGACAACGAGGAAAGATTCGGCAGTTCCCAACGCGCCGATGGCCGCCTCGGCGTACTTCAACGTCCGGACAGCGCGCTTGTCAGAGTACAGCGGGCTTTCGTTCCAGATCCCGGTGGGGTCCAGTATCTCGGCCGCGGAAGAAATGCGCTGGTTCGGAATTACGACTGCCGACGGCACATCGCCGCGCATCGCCGTCAGAAACAGTCTTCGACGGCGCTGCGGTACGCCGAATCGTGATGCGCATACCACGGTTTCTCGAATGCCGTATCCAAGCCGTCGCAGACCGTCGACAAGCTCTTCATATCGGGCCCATGCGCGGATGTTGGGAACGTTCTCCATCACGATCCATTTAGGCGTCAGTTCCTTAGTCCACACGAGCGTCGAAAGAGCGGTTTCCCGGCTCGACTCCACTGGCTCGCGGTTTCCGCGGGCATGGGAATGGTTCGTACATTCGGGGGAGGAGAGGAGCAGATCAATGCGCCGCCTTCCCACGGCCTGCCGAGGGGAGACTTTCTCGACCAACGCATTGATCACCTTAGCCTTTTTGAAGTTTGCGCGATACGTTTCTGTCGCGACGTTCCAGGCATCGACCGCCACGATCGGTGTTCCGCCCGCAGAAACAGCGCCGCGCGCACCACAGCCCCCGCCGCAGAAGAGGTCTGCGAACTGAAAGGTATTTTTGTTTGCCTTGTGCATGAGGCCAGGTTACCAAGTCGAACCACAGCCGCCAAGTTTAGCCCGCCGCAGGGCAAGCCTCGCCTCGCTGGCACCGTCCAGAAGCCGCTTCAGGCGGCGAGCAAGACGAGTAAGAACTTCCCCCGAGGTTTGGCACTCCCACACCACTATGACCTTCCAACCCGCCGAGACAAGTGCACGACGATGGCGCCTGTCGCGGCCGACATTGGAGTCGAACTTCGCTTGCCAGAAGGATGGGCGAGTCTTCGGCATATACGCGGCGGCGCAAGAGTGCCGATGCCAGAAACATCCGTGTACGAAGACGATCGTTCGATATTTTGGAAGTACGACGTCTGGCCGGCCGGGCAGATGGCTTACATGTAATCTGAAGCGGTAACCCATGGCATGAAGAAGTCTGCGTACAATCAACTCAGGGGCGGTGTCCTTCCCACGAATCCGAGACATTAGCCATGACCGCCGCTCTGGAGATAATGTATCCGTCATGTTAAGTCGGTCTCCTATCGCTCGCGGGTTGCGCCTCGAATTCATTGGCAAAGATAACGTCCGAGTCGCTCATGTCCAGCACCAACACCCAATCCTGTTCGCCGCTCCCGTTCACCCCCGGCGTCGTGAACTCCTGCACGCCACTGTTGGCGAAGGTGCCGATGGCGGTGTAGGTGCCGGCGCTCGGGTCGATAACGGGGTCAGAGTGCCTTTTCGTTGTCTCCCGACAGGACGAATCATGAAAGGCTTATCAACCATCGCCGCGACCCTGCTGGTCTTCACGAGCTCAGTTGCTTTCGCCGCGCAACCTTCGGCGCAATCGACCTTCGACGCGTTGAAAGCGCTGGAGGGAAATTGGCGTAGCATCAGTGGCAAGACGACCGCCAACTACAAGGTGATCGCGAACGGAAGTTCGCTCGTCGAGACGTGGACGATGAGCCCGACGCGGCAGTCGATGACCGTCTACACCATGGACGGTGAGCGGATCATCGCGACCCACTACTGCCCGCAGGGCAACGCCCCTCGCCTCGAATTGGCAAGGACCGGTGCGGATGGAACGCACTATTTCGAGTTCCTCGATGGTGCGAATGTGCACGTTGCCGGTGGATCACACGAGCATGCGTTCTGGGTCCGCCTGGATCCCCAGGGCACGTTGGTCAGGAACGAAACCTATATCGCGAACGACTCGACCTACGATCCCAGGAAGGATCTCGGGAGCACGGAATCGTTTGTCAGGGTGAAGTAGGTCGATCGCTGGAGAGTAGTCGCGGCTACACCTCGAACCCATCGTCGAAGACGATGTCCGAATCGCCCACATCCAGCACCAACACCCAATCCTGTTCGCCGCTCCCGTTCACACCTGGCGGCGTGAAATCCTGCACGCCGCTGTTGGCGAAGGTGCCGATGGCGGTGTAGGTGCCGGTGCTGGGGTCGAACCAGCGGGCGCGTGCGTTGCCTGACAGCGCGCTCATCGTCACGCCGAAGCTGCCGGTGTGTGCATCGGGTGCGTAGGCCACCAACAGGTGTCGGTCTTGTGTCGCTGCAGAGACGATCCAGTCCATGCCGCCGTTGGCGCTGCCGCCGCTGGACCATGAGCCGTAGGTGCCGGGGTTCGTCGCGACCAGCGTGGGCATGCCGTCGAGCGCGGAAGGGACGAGTTGATGCCAGGGCAGGGCATCGAGGAAGGCGCCCATGATGGCGAAGTCGCGCACACCCGGTTCGTCGTACAGCGCCTCGATGCCGCCGCTCGCTGCGTAGGTCCATTGTACCGAGCCGTCGGAAATCACGGCGCCCGTGCCGGTGGGGCCGGTACTGCCGCTGGTGCCGGGGACGATGGCGCGATACCAGCGGCCGGATTTCGAGACGTAGCTGTTGAGATCGAAATTCGTACCCGCATGCCATGCGGTGCTGACGCCG
>Ga0209023_10007707_pt1 | contig 10967 bp, 8 predicted proteins | sample LakOneMetagenome_FD_187468 | JGI IMG/M metagenome (GOLD analysis project Ga0209023, IMG submission 187468) | Freshwater and sediment microbial communities from Lake Erie, Canada (SPAdes) (version 2) | ecosystem: Environmental > Aquatic > Freshwater > Lentic | place: Lake Erie, Canada | collected...
CAACGTGCGGGGGCCGACCACGCCGTTCATCGAGAACGTCGCGCCCGGCTTCACGATCGTGCCCCGCACGATGTCGGCGATGCGGTGGATGTTGGTCACCCGTGGTGCGCCGGCCGCGTAGTACGTGGTGAACGACCTGACCTGTGGCTGGTCCTTCCACGTGGTCGTCGTGCCGACCGGCTCCTTGATGCCGAGCTTCTCCGCGTCGGCCGTCGTGAACTTCGGGTGCTCGACCTCGAGCGGCACCTCGACGTGGCCGGCGCCCGCCACGATGGCCTGGAGCACCGCCTCGGCGGCGCCGGCGGCGCAACACGTCTGGGCGTCGGCGCTGGGCGTGATGGTCGGCACCCCGTTGGTGAGGGTGATCGACGCGTCGGTGGCCTTCGTCTTGCCGAGCCCGGTCAGCAGCACCTTCAGGTCGTTCACGACCTTCGTCGCGTCGACCGTGGGTTCGAGCGCACCCTTGCTCGCGTCGGACGACAACCAGCTCCGCACCGTGGCGACGGGCACGTCGGCGCTGATCGCGCCGGCGGTGATGCGCAGCGGTCGGCCCGTCTTGAACGCGAGTTGGGCGGCCAGGGCCTGCGCGGTGGCATCGCTGATCGTCGGCTTGTGCTCGGTGGCCACGGTCTCGACCGAGATCGGCCGTCGGCCCTGCTCGGCCGCGGCGACCAGCTCGCGGCCCACCACGACGGGATCGAGCGCGAACCCGCTGCTGCCGCCCTTGATGCCGACCGAGTCGGGCGTACCGACGATGGACGGTTCCGACGGCATGCGCCCGGCCTGGCCCTCGAGGGCGATGAGGACGAGCCCCAGCTGGTCGGATCGGGTCTTGAAGTGCAGCGTCACGTCGTGGGGATGGGCGAACGACGCCACCCACTCGAGCGGGCGGACGACGAGCGGCTGCGACCGGCCGAGCCGCAAGGCCTCCCGCACGGTGAGCGGCTCGTCGACCTGGAGGCCGGCCTCGCCGGCGGTGGTGCGGTAGGTGTGGCCGGTGGTGCGGATCTCGATGGGCGTGGTGGCGAAGTCCTGGGCCACCTGGTGGACGACGGCGGCGAGGCGGTCCTCCTTGAGGTTGCCGACGTCGCGGCCCGCCAGGTGCACGTTGCGGGGGACCCGCCCGCCCGATCCACCCGTGTCGATCGCCCACGCCGCGACCAGCAGGAGGACCACCGCGAGGGGGATGGTGACGGCCAGGATGGTCCGTCGTCCCGGGCGCTGCATCCGTCCACCTTGGCACGCCCCGGAGCGGTTCCGGTCCGGATCGGGGCTCTATGACGGTTTCGACAAGAGCCTGCAATGATGTGACGCCCTCGTCCGACCGGTCGATCCGCCCGGTCCGGCCACCCGTTTGCCCAGCTCACCGAACCATCGACCCCCGAACCCCCAGGAGCCCACCATGTCCCGACTCTGCGAGGATCGCATCTGCATCGTCACCGGCGCGGGCCGCGGCATCGGCCGGGAGCACTCGCTCATGCTGGCCAGCCACGGAGCCAAGATCGTCGTGAACGACCTGGGCGGGGAGATGGACGGCGAGGGGCGCTCGACCGGCCCGGCCCAAGAGGTCGTGGACGAGATCGTGGCGCTGGGGGGCGAGGCCGTGGTCAACGGCGACGACATCTCCGACTTCGAGGGGGCCAAGCGGTTGGTCGACCAGGCGGTCGAGACGTTCGGCGGGCTCGACGTGGTCATCAACAACGCCGGGATCCTGCGGGACCGCATGCTCACGAACATGACGGAGGCCGAGTGGGACGCGGTGATCAAGGTGCACCTCAAGGGCACGTTCGGCCCCTCCCACCACGCGGCGGCGTACTGGCGGGATCGCTCGAAGGCGGGCCACGAGGTCCAGGGCCGCATCATCAACACCAGCTCGCCGTCGGGCATCTACGGCAACATCGGCCAGACCAACTACGGCGCGGCCAAGGCCGGCATCGCCGCGTTCACGATCATCGCCTCGATGGAGCTGGCCCGGTACGGCGTCACCGTCAACGCGATCGCTCCCGCCGCGCTGACCCGCATGACCGAGAACCTCGGCATGGGGCAGGCCGACGAGGCGGCCAAGGAGAAGATGGCGCCCCACTGGATCGCGCCGATCGTCACCTGGCTGGCCTCGGTCGAGAGCCGCGACATCACGGGGCGGGTGTTCGACGTGTCGGGCCAGGCGCTCTCGGTGTCGGAGGGCTGGCACCGCGGGCCCACCGCGACGCCGGTCGACGATCCGGGGCTGGTCGGCGAGATCGTGGCCGACCTCGTCGGCAAGGCCCGTCCCAACGCCAACATGCTCGGCTACGACCCGAAGTAGCCCGCCCGACCGCACAGGAGCACCACCATGCCGATCAACCCCGACGCCGTCGGATCCAAGGGAACGCCGACGAAGCACTCCTGGGACTCGAAGGACGCCATCCTCTACGCCTTGGGGGTGGGGGCCGGCGCGGCCGACCCGCTCCAGGAACTGGCGTTCACCACCGAGAACACCCAGAACGTCGACCAACTCGTGCTGCCCACGATGGCGGTCGTGCTCGGCGCCGGCGGCGGGAGCGCGTTCGGGACCATCGGCACGTTCAACCCGGCGATGCTGGTGCACGGCGAGCAGTCGATCCGCCTCCACGGCCCGATCCCGGTGAAGGGCGAGGTCGAGACCGTGGGCGAGATCACCGGCATCTACGACAAGGTGAAGGGCGCGGTGGTCGAGATCACCTCGACCTCGACCGACACCAGCTCGGGCGAGGTGCTGTTCAGCCAGGTGATGGCCGCGTTCATCCGTGGCGAGGGCGGGGTCGGTGGCGACCGCGGCCCGTCGGGTCCGAAGAACGTGGCCCCCGACCGCGAGCCCGACCACACGGTGACGCTCCAGACCCGGACCGACCAGGCGCTCCTCTACCGGCTGTCGGGCGACCGCAACCCGCTGCACTCCGACCCGGCGTTCGCGGCGTTCGGCGGCTTCGACCGGCCGATCCTGCACGGCCTCTGCACCTACGGCTTCACCGGCCGGGCGCTGCTCCACACCCTGTGCGACAGCGACCCGACCCGGTTCCACGCCATGGAGGGCCGCTTCTCGTCGCCGGTCCTGCCCGGCGAGGCCCTGACCGTGCGGGCCTGGCGCACCGGCGACGGCGAGGCCGTCTTCCAGACCCAGGGCGCCGACGGCCGCACCGTCCTCGACGGCGGCAAGCTCGAGCTGTCCGCCTGACCCCTGCCCGTTGTCGGGAGTCCGGCCGCGCATGACCCGGTCCAGACTCCCGAGAACGGGTCAGGCGGTGGCGATGAAGAGGCCGGAGTGGGTGTGGACCTGGATCGTGCCGTCGCGCGCGATGCGCTCGGCGGCCCGTGCGGCGAACTCGTCGAGGAACTCGGGCCACGGCATCGGGACCTGGGGGCCGTAGAACTCCTCGGCCGAGGCGGCGTACCGGACGATCGGTTCGGGGCGGTCCAGGGTGATCAGGCCGTGGAGCTCGACCAGCTCGACCGGGCCGAAGATCGCTTCGACCAACGGCCGGTCCTCGACGGCGAACTGCGCGTCGGTCGAGACCAGGGCCCGGTCGAAGCCGGCGGCTTCCCCGAGCAACCGACGATGCTCGGCGAGGTGGCCGCGGCCGTTGGTCAGGATGAGCACCGTGCCGCCGACGCGGGTCACGCGGCGCAGCTCCCGCAGCCCCGTGGCCGGTTCCGGCAGGTGGTACAGCATGTGCATCGCCAGCGCCGCGTCGAACGTCCCGTCGGCGAACGGGAGCACGGAGGCATCGGCGACACCGGTCCCGGCCCGCGACACCTCGGCCGAGGCGCGGGCCAGGCCGGGGGAGAGGTCGATGCCTGTCGCCAGGTGGCCTCGTGCGGCCAATGCGGCCAGGTAGTTGCCCCGACCGCACCCCACGTCGAGCACCCGGTCGGCGGTCGTCGGCACCCGCTCGACCACCAGGTCGACGAGATCGAACTGCGGCTCCTGCCAGGCGTAGATGCTCGAGCGCGCATCCAGGCTGCGACCGTCGGCGTACTGCCGCTGGAGCGCGGCCCGCTCGGTGAGGGGGAAGTCGGTCATCAGAACAGCCTGAGCTCCTTGGACTCGATGCCGCGGAGGGTGTCGTAGTCGACCTCGATCCAACCGATGCGGCGGTCGGTGGCGAGCACCTTGGCCTGGGGCTTGACCTGCTGGGCCACGAACATGCCCCGGACCGGACGCAGCATCGGATCGCGGTTGAGGAAGTCGAGGTAGCGGGTGAGCTGCTCGACGCCGTCGATGTCGCCGCGGCGTTTGATCTCGACCGCGATGGTCGTCCCGTCGGCCGCCTTGCACAGCAGGTCGACCGGCCCGATGTCGGTCGGGTACTCGCGCCGCACGAGCGTCATGCCCACCTCGAGGTGGTCGCAGTTGGCGGCCAGCAGCTCCTGCAGGTGGGCCTCCACGCCGTCCTTCTGCAGGCCAGGGTCGACACCGAGCTCCCATGCGGAGTCCGACAGCACCTCCTCGAGCGTGATGGTCAGCGTCTCGCCCTTGGGATTCGTGACGATCCACACGCCGTCGTCCTCGACCAGGCGATTCGGCGCGTTCATCCAGTTGAGCGGCTTGTACGCGCCACCGTCGGCATGGATGGCCACGCACCCGTCGGCCTTGACCATCAGCAGCCGGGTGGCCATCGGCAGGTGGGCGCTCAGCCGGCCGGCGTAGTCGACGGAGCAACGGGCGATCACGAGGCGCATCGGGAGCGAGAGTACCGGCGGCGCTACCGTCACCCGATGCGCCGGCCCCTGCTCCCGCGGTTGGCGGCTGTCCTGGCCCTGCTGCTCGTCGCCGCGCTCGTCGCGTGCGAGCCGGTGGCCCCGCCGAAGGGGCCGCCGACCATCAGTTGCGATCGGGCGGCCGAGCGCATCACGCTCACCGAATCGGCGGTGCTCGACCCGTCGTGCACCTACACCGGTGGCTTCGCCATCGCCGCGTCCGGGGTGACGCTGGAGTGTGCCGGGGCCACCATCGCCGACCCCACCCCGACGACCGGTGGGGTCGGCATCCTCGTGACCGCCCCGGCCGACGCCGACCGGTCCGACATCGCGGTCCGGCACTGCACCGTCCGGGGGTTCACGAACGGCCTGCGGGTCACCCGGGACGGGTTCAAGGCCCTCCCGGTGGGAGGTGAGTACGAGCACGGCTACCGGAACGTCCTGGTCGAGGACTCGACGATCCAGGCCACCAACGGCACGGGGCTGTACATCGACGGCGACGTCACCGGGGTCACGCTGCAGCGGCTGACGATCACCGACGCGGGTGGGCCCGGGATCTACCTCGAAGCGGGGTCCCGGGGCATCCAGGTGCTCGACAACGTCATCCACCACGTGGGCTGGGCCGGCGCCGGACCGGAGGGGACGAGCTACGTGTTCGGCGGCACCGTCGTCCGCTACCGCAGCCGGGGCCGCGAGGGGATCGCGGTGGACGGATCGCGGGACGACCTGATCTCGGGCAACCGGATCGACGGCGCCGCGGCGGGCGGGATCCTGCTCTACAAGAACTGCGGTGAGTACGTCCACCAGCCGGCCCAGTGGTGGCGCCGGCCCTACGGCTCCGACGGCAACACGATCATCGGCAACACGATCAGCGACGAGCGGGTCGGCGTGTGGGTGGGCTCCCGCCAGGACGAGAACCAGGCGTTCATGGACTGCAGCGACCCGGTCGTGCTGTCGAGGACGCTGGTGAAGATCTACGAGGATCACGCCAGGGGCAACCGGATCGAGGCCAACCGGTTCGATGCCGTCACCTGGGGGGTGCGGGTCGAGGACGACGACACCGCCGTGGTCGACAACCGGTTCACCACCGTGGACGCGGCGGGTGCGTCCGTTGCGGTGGGGTCCCAGCAGCGGAGCGGCGTGCTGCACCACCCCGTCACCGGGACGATCATCCAAGGCAACTCCACCGACGCTCCCGACGATGGGGCGCCCTACCGCTGGGCCTATGGAGAGGTGGCCACCAGCTTCGGCGGCAACCTGGCGTCGAAGCTCGGCGCGACGTGGCAGCAGGGACCGGTGTTCGCCCCCGACCCGTTCCTCTTCGTGGCCGAGTTCCTGCCGTCGGCCTGAGGGACGACCAGCCGCGGCAGTCAGCGGCGGCGGCGGTCCCGGAAGGTGGAGCGCAGGGCCTTGCGGCGCTCCTGGAGCTCGCGGTAGCTGAGCGAGGTCGTGGCCTCCGGGTCGACCCCGAACGACGCGTTGATGGCCGACGTGTCGGGCCGCCAGGCGTCGGGATCCATGCCCACCTCGGCTGCGATGCGATCGCCGTGGGTGGTGGCGAAGTACATCGAGATCTGGGCGATCTCGGCGAACAGGTCGAGGTCGGGGGCCAGCGTGGCGATCGCGCCGTCGAGGAACACCATGTTCTTGACGAAGAGCATGAGCTCCTTCGGCATCCGGGCGCCGGCCCCGATGAGGGCCTTCATGATCCGCTGGATCTCGCCGGTCAGCTCCTCGGGGGTGAGCGTCGTCGCATCGACCGGCGCGAGGTCGAGGCCGAGGTCCTTGATCAGCTTGGGGATGTCGGCGTCGGGGGCCAGCGCGCCGAGGTCCCGGAGGGCCTCGAGCTGGCCGGGGATGTCGCTCATGGAGGCGCTGACCAGGAGGCGGAGGAAGGCCAGGCGGCCCTGCTCGCCGAGCCGGCCGGTGATCCCGAAGTCGAGCAGCGCGGTGCGTCCGTCGGCCAGCACCATCAGGTTCCCGCCGTGCAGGTCGCCGTGGAAGATGCCGTGGAGCATGCAGCCCTCGAGGAAGCCGATCATGCCCGTGCGCACCACCGCCTCGGTGTCGATCCCGCCGCCCCGCATGCCGGCCACGTCGTCGAAGGCGAAGCCCGACAGCCGCTCCATCACGAGTACGCGGGGCGTCACCAGCGTGGGGTGCGGCCGGGGGATCACGTAGCCGCGCTGGCCCAGCTCGGCGAAGCTCCGGGCGACGTCGAGCATGTTGGCCGCCTCGAGGCGGAAGTCGAGCTCCTCGGTGATCGTCTCGGCGAACAGGTCGACGAGCGCCGGTGGGTTGGCCAACGCGGCGATCGGGATGCGGCCCACCAGGAAGGGCGCGATCCAGGCCATGACCTTGAGGTCGAGGTGGACGAGCCGGTTCACGGCCGGCCGCTGCACCTTCACCACGACGGACTCGCCGGTGCGCAGGGTCGCGGCGTGGACCTGGGCGATCGACGCGGCGGCCAGCGGACGGCGGTCGAACGACGAGAACACCTCGGACAGGGGCCGGCCGAGCTCGGCCTCGACCACCTCGCGCACGACCGGGAACGGCTCGGCCGGCACCTGGTCGCGGCACTTCTTGAACTCGGCGACCAGCTCCTCGGGGAAGATCCCCTCGCCCGACGAGATGATCTGCCCGAGCTTGATGTAGGTCGGGCCCAGGGCCTCGGCCGCCACCCGCAGCCGGCGGGAGATGCCGGCCCGCGATCGGGCCCCGCCGGCCCGCCGCTCCACGAGGACCCAGCCGCCCAGTGCGGCACCGATGTGGGCCGCGACCCGCACGACCCGCAGGCCCGGCGGTACCCGGCGGGGGCGCACGAGGTCTGGCAGCTCGGCCTTGATGCGGGCCCGGGCGCCGTCCACCGCCGGTCGCCACGCCAGCGCCGCCGGGTCGACGATCCATGGGGCATCGTCGCTGAAGGACCCGATGACCAGGTCAGCGGGCGCCGCGGGGACGGCCTGGTCGGTCATGGCGCCGAGTCTCGCACCCGCGACCCTGCGTGCCCACACCGGGCGGCGGGGCGGAGCCGGCGCCGATCGGGTCCGACGCCTCTGACAGAGGCCGTCGGTTTGGTCGTACCATCCGTGCATGGAGCAGGGTTGAACGGTGGATGAACCGGGTGCGGACCCGGATCGGTCGGGGGCGGCCGGTCGGGCCGAGGCCGAGGCTCGCGCCTCCGACGATGCGTTGCTCGGCGTGCTCGACCGGGCCCCCAGCCCCATCGTCGTGCTCGACCGCGAAGGTGGCGTCCGCTACGCCAACGCCGCGTTCACCGCGCTGGGGAACGGGGGGGTGGGCGTCGGCCTCGCGGTTGCCCTGCCCGATCTGGCCGACCAGCTGGCCCCGCTGGTGGCCGTTGCCTTCGACGAGGGTCGAGGCGTCGACCGGCGGGTGGTCCGGCCGATCCCGGTGCCCGGCCGGCGAAGGGGGTACTGGCAGGTCAGCATGTTCCCGGTCGACCGCCCCGACGGCAGCCGCATGGGCGTCGCGGTGTTCCTGGCCGACGTGTCCGACGAGCGCCGGGTGGCCCGCCGGCTGACCGATTCGGTGGCTCGGCTCGACCTCACGCTCTCGGCCGGCGGGCTGGCGACCTGGGACTGGGACCTGCTGCGCAACGAGGCCGGGTGGGGCGCGGCCGCCGCCGACGTGATCGGCATCGACCTCGAGGGCTTCGATCGACGGCCCGAGTCGTTCCTCGCGGCCATCCACCCCGACGACCGCGACGACCACCGGCGCAGGATCGTGGCCGCGGCGAAGGCCGGGGCCGATTTTCACAACGAGGTGCGGGTGGCCCACGCCGACGGGGAGGTGCAGTGGCTCGAGGTGCGCGGTCGGGTGGTGACCGCGGCCGACGGCACACCCAGGCGCATGATCGGCGTCGTCGCCGACATCACCGAGCGCAGCCTGGTCGAGGGCATCAAGACGCGGTTGCTCGAGCGCGAGCACAAGGCCCGGCTCGAGGCCGAGCGGGCCCGCGAACGGCTCGCCCTGTTGGCCGAGGTCGGAGCCTCGCTGATGAGCTCGCTCGACTCGGGGTGGGTGCTCCAGTCGCTGCCCCGCCTGCTCGTGCCCCGCATCGGCGACTGGTGCGCGGTCGACATCGTCGGTGAGTCGGGCGACATCGAGCAGGTCAGCATCGTGCACGCCGAACCCGGAGGCGAGGCCGACGTGCGGGCCATGCGCCGTTGGCGGAACCAGGCGGGCGGCGACGGCCTCTGGAGCGTGCGGCGCACGATGCGCACGGGCGCGGCCGAGCTGGTGGTGGAGGTGAGCGACGCCGACCTGGCCCGGGTCGCGGTCGACGACGACCACCTCGACCTCCTGTTGCGCCTCGCCCCGAGGTCGGCGATCACGGTGCCGCTCATGGCCCAGGGCCGGATGATGGGCGGCATCACCGTCGTCGCGACCCACGAGCGGCGGTTCGAACCCGACGACCTGACCCTGATGGAGAACATCGCCGGGCGGGTGGCCATGGCCATCGAGAACGCCCGGCTGTTCGAGTCGCGCATCCAGGTCGCGCGGGCGCTCCAGCAGACGCTGCTGCCGCCCGCCCTCCCCGACATCGCGGGGGCCGACATCGCGGCCCGGTACCGGGTCGCGGCCGATGGCATCGACATCGGCGGCGACTTCTACGACCTGTTCCCGATGGACGACACGACCTGGGCGGTCGTGATCGGCGACGTGTGCGGCAAGGGGGCCGGCGCCGCGGCGGTCACCGGGCTGTTCCGCCACACGGTGCGGGCCGTGGCGATGGGTGACCGTTCCCCGGCCGAGGTGCTCCGGTCGACCAACGACGCCATCCTCGGCCGCATCGACGACACGCGGTTCTGCACCGCGGTGTTCGTGGCCCTCCGCGCCGCCCCGTCGGGCCTCGACGTCCGGCTGGCCTGTGGGGGCCACCCCCGCCCCGTCGTGGTGCGGGCCGATGGAACGGTCGAGCGGGTGGACGTGTCGGGGACGTTGCTCGGGATCCTGCCCGATCCGATCCTCGACGACGTGGCGCTGCGGCTCGAGCCCGGCGACGCGATCGTGCTCTACACCGACGGGGTGACCGAGGCCCGTCGCGGGCACGAGCAGTTCGGCGACGGTCGGCTGGTCGACGCATTGGCCCTCATGGCCGCGGCGGGCGACGTCACCGCCGACGGGCTGGCCGAAGGGCTGGAGGCGGCCATCACCGACTTCCAGAACGGTGGAGCGGGCGACGACGTCGCCGTGGTCGTCATCCGGGCCCGGTGACCCGCAGCACCGCGTCGAGCAGCGACGGATGGCAGACCAGCAGGTCGGGCAGGTACGGGTCGGCGTTGTTGTAGCGGAGGGGCGAGCCGTCGAGCCGCGACGCGTGGAGGCCGGCGGCCGCGGCGACGGCCACCGGGGCCGCGGAGTCCCACTCGTACTGACCGCCCGCATGGGGGTAGACGTCGGCCGCGCCCAGCACCACCGCGGCCACCTTGGCGCCGGCCGACCCCATCTCGACCAGTTCGGCCCCGAGCGCTTCGGCGACCGCCAGCGCGATGGCCGGCGGCCGCGTGCGGCTGACGATCACCCGCGGCCGGGCCGGCGGATCGGGGGGCATCGGCGCGGCGGGCGAGGTACCGAGGGTGATGTTCTGCGCCGGCAGCGCGACCGCGCCGGCCACCGGCACCCCCCCGATGACCAGCGCCACGTGGACCGCCCAGTCGGCCCGGGGCGGCTCCGAGAACTCGCGGGTCCCGTCGAGGGGGTCGACGATCCAGACCCGCGCTGCAGCCAGCCGGCCGGTGCCACTCCGACCCTCCTCGGCGGTGCCCTCCTCGGAGAGGATGGCGTCGCCCGGCGCCCGCTCGGCCAGCCGGGTCATGAGCAGTTGGTGGGCCCGGCGGTCGCCCTCGGCCTTGAGGTCCGCGGCGTCAGCACCCTCCAGCTCGGCCCGCACGGCGAGCAGGAGCTGCCCGGTCTCGGTGGCCAACTCCGCCGCGAGCAGGTGGTCGGCGGGGGTGGCGACGGAGTCGGTGGGCACCGCTGGTGTCTAGCCGCGTCGGTCGGTCCGGTCGCCGCCGCCGGCCGGAAACCCGACCACCTGGGTCGCCTATTGGCCCGAGCACCCTCTACGCTCCTGCGTGCCATGACCGCGACGTACCAGCTCTCCGACCTGCGGGCCCTCGAGGCCGAGTCGATCCACATCATCCGCGAGGTCGCGGCCGAGTTCGAGCGGCCGGTGATGCTGTTCTCCGGCGGCAAGGACTCGATCGTTATGTTGCGCCTCGCCG
>Ga0209023_10007708_pt1 | contig 10964 bp, 7 predicted proteins | sample LakOneMetagenome_FD_187468 | JGI IMG/M metagenome (GOLD analysis project Ga0209023, IMG submission 187468) | Freshwater and sediment microbial communities from Lake Erie, Canada (SPAdes) (version 2) | ecosystem: Environmental > Aquatic > Freshwater > Lentic | place: Lake Erie, Canada | collected...
GCTGATCACAACGTTTGACGAGGTCCCACCATTGTTAGCCGAAGCTAACCTGCTGTCTGCGATTCACATCGCTGACAACGATGGTGTAACCTTTGAAACGTGTACCGCCGAAGTCTTTCGTCCGGTCTCAACATCCTGAAAAACATAAGTTTTCCAAGAAGCCGAGACCCGCAAGGACTCCGCCGTCCACGTTTCTCTTTCTTCATCTTTACTTGTCAAACAGCCCGGGAGCGGGAGCCCCCAACTTTAAAGTCTTCATCCGACGCCAAATAACAACCGACAACTATCGGCTGCTAATTCACTCATCGTAATGAGGAGCTTCAAAGAAGCGCCGACGTGCCTTGACCAAGGTCAGGGCCGCGCCGCGCTCAGTGGCCGGTTTATAAGCCCGCCCATCGAAGCTTGTCAACGCCCTTGTCAAGAAATCGTCGCATCGCACAAAAGAAATTCACAGAGCGAATAAGCCCTGATTTATCAGGGCTTCTCGCCGCACTTGAGCCACATTCCTGCGACGTTCTGCTCATCAAACATGCCGTTGCCGGGCGAACCAAGTATAACACCACGGCTGCCGGTTCGAAGATTCGGAGAGGTTTGGGGTTCTCCGCGACGTTCGGATCAAAAATTCGGATCAAAATATCGACGAGTTGCGCTGCATTGATGTTCAAATCGGTCTCGTCAGCACGCTGCTGCGAGGCGAATGTCAGTGACGAAATCATAACGAGTACCGAAGGCCGAGTTGCCTGCACGCAGCGAGACCTTTGAAAACGGTGCGTAAGAAAACCACTCGTTGATTAAGTTGAGAATTGGGGACGGCAGTTTTGAACCACGGGACGTCACGCGGGGGACATTACGGGCGTGTCGGGATCATTGATCTCGGTCATGAGCCGCCGCTGTCAGTTGACGGTTCGGAAGCCGCGGTCATCGACCGCCGCCGCGTCTCGGTACAATGGTTTAGCGGAACGATTCTGACAGGTCTGTGCGGCGCGGCTTTGATCGGCGGCGCCGTTTTCGCGTCGCTCGATGGCGAAATGACATTCGCCAAAGTGCCAGAGCGCGTCGAGAGCGCGTTGCGCGGAGCCTTTGGCGCCAACGATAAAAACGCCGCTGCACGCAAGAGCGATCGCCTTCCTCCTCCGAGCGATGCAGCAGCAGCCCGCCAGGTTATTCGGGTGTCAACTGCCGTCCGTTCTGGCGGACGTGACGTGATGCGTGTGCGCCCGTTCGTGCGCATTGCCGGAAACCTATCGCTGACCACCAGCGATTTGTCGGCGAAAGTGCCGCCGTTCAACGCCCAACGCATGCTGACCGATGTCGGCACTGCACCGGCTGCTGGCGACGATCAGACAGCCGAGCCGGACGCCGAAGTCTCGTTCGTCACGCGCGATCTTGCATCCGTTCTGCCGCGCGCGAAGATCGCAGCGAATGTCGCGATCGACGAAGTCTTGCTGCGCGTGCGCGACGCATCGAACTGGCGCGGCAACAGCGCCGTGCGATACGCGTCCAATACGCCGACCGATCTCAAGATGGCATATGCTGCCGAGGGCACGCCGGATCCTTACGCCGGATTTGAAACGCGCGTGGTGCCTGAAAACGTCACGCTGCTTGCCAAGACCAAGGATCAGGCGACCGGCGGCAATCCATCGAGCGAGAGAATCCACGTCGTCAAGAAAGGCGACAACGTCCAGAGCATTCTGCGCGATATGGGCGCGACGCCAGGCGAAGCACTCGCGATTGCGAACAATCTCGGCGCGCGTGGCCGCGACGGCGGTCTGAAGGAAGGCCAGAAACTTCGCATCATGATGGCGGGCACAGGCCCGGGCATGCTGCGCCAACAGCCTGTCCGCGTCATCGTCGCCAACGACACCACCATCGAAGCCGTCGCCGCGCTGTCTGACCTTGGAAAATATGTCGCCGTCGACGTGCAGAGTTTCAACAGTGTCACCGAAACCGCCAACAACAGCGACGACGATGACGACGATGACGGCACCGGCGTCCGTCTCTATCAAAGCATCTACGAGACAGCGCTGCGCAACAAGGTGCCGGCCACCGTCATCGAAGACATGATCCGCATCTATTCTTACGACGTGGATTTCCAGCGCAAGGTACAGGCCGGAGACTCGTTCGAAGTGTTCTTCGCCGGCGAAGACGAAACGCCGGTCAACAACGAAAAGACTGAAGTGCTTTACGCAGCCCTCACGGTCGGCGGCGAAACCAAGAAATACTATCGCTTCCAGGCTCCGGACGATTCGGTCGTCGACTACTATGACGAGACCGGAAAGAGCGCGAAGAAATTCCTGGTGCGCAAACCCGTCAGCAACGCGATCATGCGCTCCGGTTTCGGCGGTCGCCGCCACCCGATCCTCGGCTACACCAAGATGCATACCGGCGTGGACTGGGCAGCCCCATATGGCACGCCGATCTTCGCATCCGGCAACGGCACGATTGAAAAAGCCGAATGGTCCGGCGGCTACGGCAAATACATCCGCGTCAAACATCCTAACGGATATGAAACGGCTTACGGCCACATGAGCGCCTATGCCAAGGGCATGGAGCCCGGCAAGCGCGTACGTCAGGGTCAGGTGATCGGCTTTGTCGGCTCAACGGGTCTTTCGACCGGCGCGCACGTCCATTACGAAATTCTGGTCAACGGCCGCTTTGTCGATCCGATGCGCATCAAGCTGCCGCGCGGCCGCTCGCTCGACGGGCCGCTGATGGCGAACTTCGAAGCCGAACGTGATCGCCTCGACGGCATCATGAACAACCGCCCCGGCGGAACGCGTCCCGCACCGCAGGCCGGCAAGAGCCAGAAGACCGCGCAAGCCGCGGATCGCTGAGCTTTATCTCATCATCATTTTCTGAAAACTGAAGCGTTCCCCTCTCCTTGTGAGAGAGGGGAAGCAGATCAATTCAGTTTGCTCTTCGGCACCGGCGAAGTCTCCACATCGATCTTCGCCACCTGGCCGTTGAAGGTGAGGCCTGCATCGGTCGCGGAAACTTTCACCGTTTCACCATCATGAATGCGGCCACCGAGGATCATCTCCGCGAGCGGATCCTGCACCGCGCGCTGAATTGCACGCTTCAGCGGACGGGCGCCGTAAGCCGGATCCCATCCTTTTGCGGCCAGCCATTCGCGTGCCTTGTCGTCGAGCGCCAGCGTGATCTTGCGATCCTCCAGCAACTTCAGCAGCCGCTTCATCTGGATATCGACGATGCGGCCCATCTCGGTGCGCTGCAGCCGGTGGAACAGAATGATCTCGTCCACGCGATTGAGAAACTCCGGACGGAAGCTGGCACGCACGATGGCCATAACCTGATCGCGCACAGCGCTGGTGTCTTCACCTTCCGCCTGCCCGACCAGAAACTCCGAGCCGAGATTCGAAGTCATGATGATCAGCGTGTTGCGGAAGTCGACGGTGCGGCCCTGACCATCGGTCAGGCGACCGTCATCCAGCACCTGCAGCAGCACGTTGAACACATCGGGATGCGCCTTCTCGATCTCGTCGAACAGCACGACCTGATATGGCCTGCGCCGCACGGCTTCGGTGAGCGCGCCGCCTTCGTCATAGCCGACATAGCCCGGAGGCGCACCGATCAGCCGCGCCACCGAATGCTTCTCCATATATTCAGACATGTCCATGCGCACGAGTGCAGTCTCGTCGTCGAACAGATATTCGGCGAGCGCCTTCGTCAGCTCGGTTTTGCCGACACCGGTAGGCCCTAAGAACATAAACGAACCAATCGGTCTGTTCGGGTCTTGGAGTCCCGCGCGCGAACGGCGCACGGCGGTCGAGACCGCACCAACGGCTTCGGCCTGACCGATCACGCGCTGCGCCAGTTGCTGCTCCATCTTGAGCAGCTTCTCGCGTTCGCCTTCCAGCATCTTGTCCACCGGAATGCCGGTCCAGCGCGACACGACCTGCGCGACATGGCTCGCGGTGACGGCCTCCTCAAGAACGAGGTTGCCCGCCTTCTCGCTCTCCTCGAGCGCTTTCAGCTTTTTCTCGAGGTCGGGAATGCGGCCATAGGCAAGCTCACCCGCCTTCTGGAATTCACCACGGCGTTGCGCATCGGCAAGCTCCTGACGGGCCTGCTCCAACTCGCTTTTGACCTTCTGGGCATTCGACAGCTTGTCGCGCTCCGACTGCCACTTGGCCGTCAGCGCACCGCCCTTTTCCTCGAGGTCGGCAAGTTCTTTCTCCAGCCGCTGCAAACGGTCGCGCGACGCGGAATCGGTTTCCTTCTTCAGCGCCTCCTGCTCGATCTTCAGCCGCACGATCTCGCGGTCGATGTTGTCGAGTTCTTCCGGCTTGGAATCGATCTGCATCTTCAGGCGTGCCGCAGCCTCGTCGATCAGGTCGATGGCCTTATCGGGGAGGAAGCGATCCGTGATGTAACGGTTCGACAGCGTGGCGGCAGAGACGATTGCGGAATCCGTGATGCGGACACCGTGATGCAGTTCGTACTTTTCCTTCAATCCGCGCAGGATCGACACCGCGTCCTCGACGGTCGGCTCGGAGACGAATACCGGCTGGAAGCGGCGCGCGAGCGCGGCATCCTTTTCCACATGCTTGCGGTATTCATCGAGCGTGGTCGCGCCGATGCAATGCAGTTCGCCGCGCGCCAGCGCAGGCTTGAGCAAGTTGGATGCATCCATCGCGCCATCGGCCTTGCCCGCGCCGACCAGCGTGTGCATTTCGTCGATGAACAGGATGATCTGGCCGTCCGCGCCGGTGACTTCGTTCAGCACGGCCTTCAGCCGCTCCTCGAATTCGCCGCGATATTTCGCGCCCGCAATCAGCGCGCCGAGATCGAGCGACAGCACCGATTTGTCTTTCAAACTCTCGGGCACGTCGCCGTTGACGATGCGCAGCGCGAGGCCTTCGACAATGGCGGTCTTGCCGACGCCGGGCTCGCCGATCAACACCGGATTGTTCTTGGTGCGGCGAGACAGCACCTGAATCGTGCGGCGGATTTCCTCGTCGCGGCCGATTACCGGATCGAGCTTGCCGTCGCGCGCCGCCTGCGTGAGATCGCGGGCATATTTCTTCAGCGCGTCGTAGGCGTTTTCCGCCGAGGCACTGTCGGCGGTGCGGCCCTTGCGCAGCGCGTTGATCGCAGCGTTGAGATTTTGCGGCGTAACGCCACCCTTGGCGAGCAAGGTGCCCGCCTCGCTGTCCTTGTCCAGCGCAAGCGCCAGCAGCAACCGTTCAACGGTCACGAAACTGTCGCCAGCCTTCTCGGCGGCCTGCTCTGCGGCGTCGAGCGCGCGCGCCGTCGCAGGCGCAAGATAAACCTGCCCTGCGCCAGCGCCGGAGACTTTCGGCATTTTCTTCAGCGCATCCTCGGTCGCATTCAGGATCGCGCGCGAATTTCCACCCGAGCGGTCGATCAGACCGCCCGCGAGACCTTCGCTGTCGTCCAACAGGACTTTGAGAATATGCAGGGGCGTGAACTGCTGATGGCCTTCACGCACGGCCAATGTCTGTGCCGACTGGATGAATCCCTTCACACGGTCGGAGTATTTTTCAATGTTCATTCGGTGTCCCTCGGCCTGCCATTCCGCCCCGAAAGCACGGAATTAGCATCTTCAATGGGGTTTCGCGCCGGGATTAACCCAGCATGGTGACCGGCGTTGCACCGGCTCGGCCCTGATATGGGAACTTAATCCGCGTCCGAAAAGAGGCTGCATGCCGAAATCCTCGACTGGCGCTGCTGTTTTTGAGCATCTAGAAAAGCCCGATGTCTCAAGCTCCCGCCGTTCACGCCATCTACCGCTACCCCGTCAAAGGCCTGTCGCCGGAAGCGCTGAAGCGCGTGACCCTGCGCGCGGACGAGACGCTGCCCGCGGATCGCCGTTACGCCATCGAGAACGGCCCGTCCGGCTTCGATCCGGCTCACCCAAAATACTTTCCGAAAATCCGCTTCCTGATGCTGATGCGCAACGAGCGGCTAGCCGGATTGCAGACCACATTCGACGACCGCAGCCATGTACTGACCATCCGCCAGAACAATGCCGAGGCCGCGCGCGGCAATCTTGAGACGGCTGACGGCCGCGCGGCAATCGAGAAATTCTTCGTCGACAATTTCGCGCATGAGCTGCGCGGGCCGCCGAAGGTCTTGTCCGCGCCAGGACACAGCTTCTCTGATGTGGCGGCGAAAGTCGTTTCAATCATCAACCTCGCCAGCGTCGCGGCCATCGAGGATTTCTCGGGACTGGCCATCGACCCATTGCGGTTTCGCGGCAATCTCTACGTGAGCGGCTGGCCGGCCTGGCACGAGTTCGAGCTCATGAACCAGACCATCACGATCGGCAATGCGCGGCTGACAATCGTGAAACGCATCGTGCGCTGTGCCGCTGTCAACGTCGATCCGGTGACAGCAGAGCGGGATATGAACATTCCGCACGTGCTGGCACGATGGGCCGGGCACGAAGACTGCGGAGTCTATGCAAAGGTGACCGCCGGTGGCGAGATTGCTACCGGCGACCGGATTTACATTAGCTAGACGGCATCACATAGGCGTAGACACGCCCGCGCGAATAGGTCGCTTCGGCAACGCGGTGACCGTGATTGCCCGAAATGACAATCGGATTGCCGTTGGCGTCGATGCCGCTGACGATACCGACGTGACCGCCGCGACGGCCGCGCGACATCACGGCGATGGCGCCGACTTGCGGCCCCGAGAGACGCTGACCGTAGCCTGCGAACGAGCGCGCCATATCCGAACCGGTGCCTTTATGGCCGGAGCGTTCCAGCACCATGTTCATGAAACGCGCGCACCAGAGACGCGCGCGACCGGTCGGGTTGCCGCTGCCGATGTACCGGCGCGCTTCCGCAACGACGCTCGAGCCGCCAAATCCGCCAAAGCTGGAGACGGTGTTTTCCGCCGGCATCGTGCGAACCACATGGCGGCCGCGCCGCGCATGATGACGATAGCCATGGCGATGATGCTTTTTCACATGGTGAACATGCGCGTGGCGGCTTGCCCCATGATGCGGCCTCGCCGAAGCCGGGGTCGCCGAAGCGACGATCGCCACCGAACACACCGCCAGTGCGGCCGAGAGAAGTGGCAGGCGAATTTTACGCGATACAGTCATCCGATAAGTCCTCGTTACACCCTAATGCCCCATCGTTCCGCGGACGGACCGATATGGTGCACTGCACAAAACGTGCTGGTGTGACGAGAACAAGACGCGAAATGGCGCGTGAATGAGCCATTTCGTGGCAAAATCCCGGTCGGATTGTGGCCGAATTGTTCCGCATTTTGGCCGTATTCAGGCCGCGGATATGAATACCGTGGTCGGGGTATCAGTCGCGCCGGCTCAGCAGGAAAACCCCCTGCTCGCCGAACATATTCCAGAACCACCACGGCGCATTAAGCCGCAGCGGCTTGCCGTAGATGTTAAGCGCGACCGCCCGGTCCATCTTCACGTTGATCTCGTCGCAGAGCTGCACGAAATCCTTGATGGTGCAGAAATGGATGTTCGGCGTGTCGTACCAGGTCGCCGGAAGATTGTCCGTGCGCGGCATCTGGCCCTTCACGAGCAATTGGAGCCGCATTTTCCAGTGGCCGAAATTCGGAAACGAGACAATGGCACTGCGCCCGATGCGCAGCAGATTTTCCAGCACCACGCGCGGCTGCCGCGTTGCCTGCAGCGTCTGCGACAGGATGACGTAATCGAATGAGTCATCGGGATAGTTGACGAGATCGGTGTCGGCGTCGCCCTGAACCACCGCGAGACCCTTGGACACGCAGCGGTTCACGCCTTCGCGCGACAGTTCGATGCCGCGCCCATCGACGCCACGCCGCTCGAGCAAACGTAAAAGATCGCCCTCGCCGCAGCCGACATCAAGCACCTTCGAACCCGGTTCGACCATTTGCGCCACCAGCAAATGATCGGCGCGATAGCCTTCCTCGGTGACGGGAAGATGCGCGGTCAATCGGAACGCCTGATCCTGAACCGACATCTATGTGCTCGCTGTCAGGCCGTGCGCGGACGCGGCCGATTCCAGAAATGCGCGGGCAATGTCGATAAACTCCGGTACATCGAGCAGGAACGCATCGTGGCCCCTGTCGGTCTCAATTTCCGCAAAAGACACCCGCGCGCCGGAAGCATTGAGCGCATGCACCACCGCGCGCGACTCCGATGTTGGAAACAGCCAGTCGCTGGTGAAGGACACCACGCAAAAGCGCGTGCGCGTGCCTCGATAGGCCTCGGCCAGTATACCGTTATGATCGGCGGCGACATCGAAGTAATCCATCGCGCGCGTGAGATAGAGATAGCTGTTGGCATCGAAACGCTCGACGAATGACGAGCCCTGATGACGCAAATAGCTCTCGACCTCAAAATCCGCATCGAATGAGAATGTCGGCGTCGCGCGATCCTGAAGCTTGCGGCCGAACTTGCGATGCAGCGCCGCGTCAGAGAGATACGTGATATGCGCGGCCATGCGCGCAACGCCGAGGCCACGACGCGGATGTGTGCCTTCCTCAAAATAGCGCCCGTTGCGCCAGTCCGGATCGGCCATCACGGCCTGACGGCCCAATTCGTGGAACGCGATGTTTTGCGCCGAGTGTCGCGTGCTGCACGCCACCGCCAACGCGGAGAACACGCGTGTCGGATACGCCGCCGCCCATTGCAGCGCCTGCATGCCACCCATCGAACCGCCGACCACGGCGACAAGTTTATCGATGCCAAGACGGTCAAGCAGCATCGCCTGTGCGCGCACCATGTCGGGAATGGTGATGACCGGAAAATCCAGTCCCCACAATTTCCCGGTCGCGGGATTAGTCGATGCCGGACCGGTCGAACCCATGCAGCCGCCGATCACGTTCGCGCACACGATGAAATAGCGATCTGTATCGATCGGCAGGCCTGCGCCAACCAGTGTTTCCCACCATCCGCTTTTGCCGGTGACAGGATGCACATTCGCGACATGCTGATCCCCGGTCAGCGCATGGCAAATCAGAATCGCATTGGAGCGATCCGCGTTGAGCTGGCCGTACGACTGATAAGCGATCTGGAACGGCGCGAGATCGACACCGCAATCCAGCCGCAGCGGATTATCGGCATCGAATTGCGCGATCTGCGAAGTCGGATGATCGGCCTCATGCGCGCGGTCATCGGCGCGGGCCGTCCGGCTTTTCCAGGGCTGAAAATTTACCATCTCGAACCTGACCCCTCGAAGGTCTCCACGACCCGCACAGGAATTCAGACCATAAAAAACCGGCCTGAACGAAGTTCGGCCGGGATCATTTCTGTCCCCGGCCTGTTTAGCGAGTTGTTTAACGTGGCTGCAAGCCGGCCGGCTCAAATGACCACGGAAGTACTAAAACACTAATGGCAGCTGGGATTTTGTCAAGATCGGCTTACCGAATAGCAGCACCGTTAACCGCGATGGGAGCGGCGGAAGGCGAATGTTTTCTTTGCTTTCAGAGGGGCTGGCTCCTATCAATGCGGCCGGTTCAATCCCTTCTCAAGTCACGACGCCATGACCAAAGCGCCCGCGCCTTCATTGCAGGATCTTCGCCTCGAAATCGATTCCATCGATGAGCAGGTGCATGGCTTGCTGATGCGTCGCGGCGACATCATCGATCGTCTGATCTCGGTGAAGAAGACGCAGGAAGTCGGATCCGCGTTTCGACCCGCGCGTGAGGCGGACATGATGCGCCGTCTGGTGCAGCGTCACGGCGGAATTTTGCCGCTCGACACCGTGGAGAGCATCTGGCGCGTCATCATCTCCACGTTCACTTACGTGCAGGCGCCGTTCGCTGTGCATGCGGATCTGTCCGTCGGTGAATCCGCGATGCGGGATTCTGCGCGGTTTCATTTCGGTTTCACGGTGCCGTTCCTCGCGCATTTCAGCGCCGAGGCAGCGGTGAGCGCAGTGGCGAAATCCAAAGGCGATCTTGGGCTGATCTCGGCAGCGAGCAGCCGCACACCGTGGTGGACCGCACTTGAGGCGGATGGCGCGCCGAAAATCATCGCGCGCTTGCCGTTCGTGGAGCGCGCCGATCATCCCGCCGCGCTGCCGGTGTTTGTGGTGTCGCGCGTTGCGGCCGACGCCATGGTCACCGAGGTCGAGATGTGGAGTGTGCGCGTGTCTGGCTGGAACGCCGATGTCGCACGCGCACTGTCGCCGTTTTCCGAGATCATCGCCGTGCCGGACACGGCCTCCGACGGTGCAGCACTACTGATCTCGGTTCCGGGATCGGCGGGGCTCGACAAAATCACCGCTGCGCTGGTCGCCGCCGGGGCTTCAGTGCGCTCATCGGCTCTCGTCGGCAGCCATGCAACGCGCTATACGGTCCCCGCCGGGGCCTGATCCCGTCCAAGGCGCATAATCTTTCTGGAGCTAGAGTTGATGTCCCGTCCCGTGCCGAAGCCAGGCATTCTCGATATCGCGCCTTACACGCCCGGCAAGAGCGGCGCGGGGCTGACCGGGCGCGTATTCAAGCTGTCCGCGAACGAGACGCCGCTCGGCCCGTCGCCGAAGGCGATTGCGGCTTACAAGGCGGCGGCGGATCATCTGGAAGATTATCCGGAAGGCACTTCGCGCGCGTTGCGCGAAACTATCGGACGCACTTACGGCCTCGATCCTGATCGCATCATCTGCGGCGCGGGCTCCGACGAGTTGCTGAACTATCTCGCGAACACCTACCTCGCGCCTGGCGATGAGGCGATCCACACCACGCATGGGTTTCTGGTGTACCCGATCGCGACCATGGCGAGCGGTGCGACCAATGTGATCGCGCCGGAGAAAAATTTCACCGCCGACATCGACGCGATCCTGAATGCCGTGACGCCGCGCACGAAACTCGTGTGGCTTGCGAACCCCAACAATCCGACCGGCACCTATGTGCCGTTCAACGAGGTGAAGCGGCTGCGCGCGGGATTGCCGCCGCATGTGCTGCTGGTGATCGACGCGGCCTATTCGGAATATGTCTCGCGCAACGATTACGAA
>Ga0209023_10007709_pt1 | contig 10963 bp, 10 predicted proteins | sample LakOneMetagenome_FD_187468 | JGI IMG/M metagenome (GOLD analysis project Ga0209023, IMG submission 187468) | Freshwater and sediment microbial communities from Lake Erie, Canada (SPAdes) (version 2) | ecosystem: Environmental > Aquatic > Freshwater > Lentic | place: Lake Erie, Canada...
GCCGTCAAGCGTGGCCAGCAGACGGGTGGCGCCGCCGGCGCTGATCCGGCCGCGCCGGCGCACCCCGAGCAGTCCGGCGCGCCCGGTCAGCAGCGTCGCCGCGTCCGGGGCGAGGTCGGTGGCGGCGGCCAGGATCGGGGCGCGGCTGAAGTCCGGGGGCCCGTCGGTGGGTCCGGTGAGCGCGGCCAGCCCGCTGGCCGCCCATGCCGTCACCGCGTCGTCCACGCCGCTCATTGTCCCGCGTGTCAGGCGGTCAGGACCCGGTAGCGCCAGTCCAGCACCTGACGTTCGTCGTCTTCGGCGTAGACCAGCGAGCGCAGGGTCAGTATCTTGCCGCCGGTACCGGACTCGGCGGCTGCTTCCACCCGGACCCGGCTGAAGAGCACGTCGCCCTCGTGCACGGGACCGGTGTGGTCGCAGGAGTCCCAATCCAGCACGGTGACCAGATTCGGCAGCAGCCGGGCCGCCTGCGCCAGCGCCAGGCCGATGGTGTGCCCGCCGTACACCAGTCGCTGTGAACCGTGGTGCGCTGCAGCGATATTCAGGGTGAGCCGGGCCAGCTCCGGTGCGCTGCTGACCACGTCGGGGGTGCTGGTCATCTCCACACCGCGCGGGGCGACGGCGGGGACCAGCCGGCGGTAGGCGCCGAGATCCCAGCCGGCCGTCGGGTCCGGCCCGTCGTCGTCGGAACCGATGGTCGACAGGTCATCGGCGTGCCCGGAGTGCAGCTCCGCGCTCAGCGGCAGCATGGCGCAGCGGTGGAAGTCGAGCACCAACCGGCCGTCCTGGTCGGTCGTGGTCATCCGCAGCGCGGCCAGCCCGGTGGCCGCGCGCCCGGGGCGCAGTGAGTTCTGTTTCAGGCCGACGACTTCGGTTCGGGTGCTCAGCGTGTCGCCGATGAGCGGGAACCGGTGGAAGCGCAGCCCGCGGTAGAACAGGTTGGCCTTCACCCGCTGGGTGACCAGGGTGGACTGGCCGATCGCGACGTCGCACACGAGACCGGGGTGGGCGACCGGCCCGCCGGCCACCGCCGTCGACAGCTCGGCGTCCAGCGGCAGTCGCAGCCGGTCCCCGAGGATCGACTGGTGAACGGCGGCGACGCCGGTGGTCAGCGTCATCGACGGTGCGGTGTCGAACACCTGGCCGCGGGTCAGGTCGTCGAAATAGGGTCCGCCTTCGCGGTTCTGCGTCATGCCCGTCCTTCCGATAGTTCGTCGACCAGTCCCCAGGACAGCGCGGTCGGCGCGTCGATGTCGGTCCCGGACAGCACCAGGTACGCGGTGCGCCAGCGGCCGATGCGCCGGGTGATGCTGACCGTTCCGCCGGCGCCGGGCAGCAGTCCCAGGCTCAGCTCGGGCAGGCCCAGCACCGCGGTGTCGTCGCAGACCACCCACCCGCAGAAGGCGGCCATCTCCAATCCGCTGCCGAGCACCCGCCCGTGGATCTCGGCGCGGGCCGCGCGGCCCAGCCGGGCGGTGACGGCATCCAGGGCCAGGGCCGGGCTGTGCCGGGTGCGGGCCAGGTGGCCCGACGCGGGGTCGGCGAGCGTGCCGAATTCGGCGAGGTCGCCGCCGCTGCAGAACGACGGCCCGTTGCCGGTGAACACCAGCGCCTCGACGCTCGGGTCGGCCAGCACCACCCGCAGCCCGTCGAGCAGCGCGGCCCGGGCGGCGGTGGAGAACGCGTTGTGCCGGCCCGGCCGGTTGAACCGGATGGTGACGGTGTCGCCGTCACGTTCGACCAGGACCGGGTCGCCGGTGTCCTCGGGAGCCCGGGCCGGCCCGCGTTCGGCGAGCCAGCGGGCGAACTCCGGGCCGGATTGCAGGGTCGAGTAGGCCAGTGATTCGGTGATCACGCCGGCCAGTGCATCGGCGGCGGGATCGAAGCCGCGCAGCACGTCGGCGCACACCGTCGCGGCGTGCGGCCAGCGGGCGACCCGCGCCCGCAGCGCCGAGACAGCGTCGTCGACGGACTCGACGGTGATCGCCCGCCGGTCGGCGGTGTGCGCCTCGGCGAGGGTGAACGTCGCTGTGTCCAGCCAGTATTCGGCGCCCGGAGCGCCGGGGTCGCCGATTCCGACGACGATCTCCCCGGCGGTGGTGTGGTCGGTGGGCTCGGGTTCGGCGGCAAGGTCGACGACCCGCATCACGAGTACTTGTCGATCAGCGACTGCTTGTAGAGCTTGCCGGTGTCGGTGCGCGGCAGGGCCGCCTCGAAGGAGACCGACCGCGGACATTTGTAGTGCGACAGGTGATCTCGCAGCCAACCGAGCAGTTCGGCGCCGAATTCGTCGGTCGCGTCGGCCGGGTCGACGGTCTGCACGACGGCCTTGACCGACTGGCCCATCTCGTCGTCGGGAATGCCGAACACCGCGGCATCGGCCACCCGGGGGTGGCTGACGAGCATGTTCTCCGTCTCCTGCGGGTAGATGTTCACCCCGCCGGAGATGATCATGTGGTGCCGCCGGTCGGTCAGGTAGAGATAGCCGTCGTCGTCGAGGTAGCCGACGTCGCCGACGGTGCGCCAGCCGTGCCGGTCCCGCGAGGACGCAGTCTTCGCCTGGTCGTTGAGGTATTCGAAGTCGTGGCCGCCCTCGAAGTAGATCTCCCCGGCCTGCCCGGGAGGCAGTTCGACGCCGTTCTCGTCGAGGATGTGAATGGTGGCCAGCGCGGCCTTGCCGACCGAGCCCGGGTGTTCCAGCCACTCTTGCGCGCTGATCAGGGTGGATCCGATGGCCTCGGAGGAGGCGTAGTACTCGTCGACGATCGGCCCCCACCAGTCGATCATCTGCTGCTTGATCGGCACCGGGCACGGGGCGGCGGCGTGCATGACCCGCTGCAGGCTGGAGATATCGTAGGAATTCCGCACGGCGGCAGGCAGTTTCAGCATGCGAGTGAACATCACCGGGACGAACTGCCCGTGGGTGACCCGGTGGGTGGCGATGGCGTCCAGGCAGCCCTCGGCGTCGAACCGTTCCAGGATGACGGTGGTGATGCCGCCGGCCTGGGCCTGCATACTCCACACCGACGGCGCGGTGTGATACAGCGGCGCGGGGCTGAGATAGACCGCGTCGGGGTGCATCCAGAACTGGATCAGCATTGCCATCAGCCCGGGGGATTCCGACGGATGTACGTGCAGCAGTTCGCGTTTGATGCCCTTGGGCCGGCCGGTGGTGCCCGAGGAGTACTGCAGCAGGTCGCCCTCGATCTCGTCGTCGATCGGGGTGTCGGGTTGATCGGCCACGCATTCGGGGTAGCTGTGCCAGCCCGCCACGGTTCCGCCGACCACCAACAGCAGGTCGGGCGTCCTCTCGAGGTCATCCGGTAGCGCGTTCAGGGTGTCGGCCAGCACAGTGGAGCCGATCACCGCACGGGCACCGCTGTTGTCGATGATGTAGGCGGCCTCGGCCGGGGCGAGGTGGGTGTTGATCGGGACGTAGTACAGGCCGGCGCGCCGGGCCGCCCACATGACGGCGTGGTAGTGCTCGTTGTTCTCCATCAGGATCGCGACGACGTCGCCCTCGCGCAGCCCGTTGGCCCGGAAGTAGTGCGCGAGCCGGTTGGCGCGGGCCTCCAGCTCCCCGAAGGTGACCACGGTGCCCGACGGGTACATGACGACCGCCGGTTTCGCCGCTGCCTGGGGTGTCGCGCAGTGCTCGCGGATCTGCATACCGAGGACTTTACGATAAGGCTGTTGGCAGCGGCCGTTCCGCGGTCGAGCCGCCCCCGGCGTGCACGGTCGGAACGCCGGTGAACGGCGCCCGCAGGGTGGCCAACAGGTGGTGGCGGTTGATCACCAGGCCGACCACCGCCAGCACGGCGTAGACGATCGACAGCAGCACCCGGCCGTGCTCGGAGGTGATCGGGAACTGCACCAGGAACAGCCCGAGCAGCGCCAGCGCGGAGTACCGGTGGAACCGCAGCGCCAGGATCAGCGCAACGCCCATCATGGTCTGGGTAGCGGTCAGCAGCATCTCCTCGACCTGGCGGCCGTCGAGCATCAGCTCGGTACCGCCACCGCCGGCCAGGTGCGCGATCGGCAGCGATCCGACCAGCAGCGTCCACTGGTTGACCTTCGACGAGATCAGGGTGGCGATCGCGGCGGTGCCCTTGCCGCGGGAGGCAAAGATGATCGCGATGATGAATTCCGGCGCCTCCGAGGCCAGCGGTGCGAGCCACTGCACCAGCAGGAACTGGTCGATGCCGAGTTGGGCGCCGGCTCCGATGAGGCTTTCGGCGAACGGTTCGGCGCAGACCAGGATGGCGCCGGCGGCCACCGCGAACAGAGTGATCACCGTGGTGCGACGGGCCCGGCGCGGCAGTGCGCCCAGGGCGGCGGCGGTACCGATCAGCTCGGGCTCCTCCACGTCGCCGCGCATCATCTTGTAGAGGTAGAAGCCGAACCACGCCAGCAGCGCGACGCCGAAGACCAGGTGGATGCTGCCGGTGGCCGGGATCGCGAACGCGGCGACGCCGGCGATCAGCAGGAAGCCGAGTTCGACGCGGTTGCCGGGTTCCAGTTCCAGCACCGAGGTCCGCCTGCCGGTCAGCCGTTTCGCCGTCCACAGGCTGACCATCACCACCACCGGCCAGCCGATGCCCATGAGCAGGCGGTTGGAGCCGGTCATGTTCGCCGCCGCGTACTGCACATAGACCGGGTCGGAGCCGGAGACGTAGGCGTAGTAAAGGTCGACGGCGTATTCCGGCAGTACCGCGATGAGCGCGAGGACGGCGATCGCCAGGCCGCCGGATACGTCGATCTGGGCGGCCTCGGCGGCCCAGGCCAGCAGGAAGCTGGCCGCGACGACGGCCGCGCCGTAGATCAGCAGGGAGACCACCGGGTTCGGGTGCACGCCGCCGAACCGCAGCACCAGTGCCGGGACGATCAGCACGGCGGTGATCAGCAGGGACCGGACCAGGACCCGTCGGCCGGGAGGCGAGGCGGGTCGGCGGTTGAGGAGCTGGGGGGTCATCGCGGTCCCTTTTCGGTCCTGCGACCCGGATTCTCGAACGTGCGCAGCGAGACTTCGGGTCGACAACGGGTTGTCGGCCTGAAGGTCTCGCTCGCCGGATGTCTCCGGTGGATGACCGGGCGGGACCCGTTCGCACGAGTGCCGCCAGTATGTCGACCATCCGCGTCCCCGGTCGGACCGGAAACGGAACTACTCCCCTTCGCTGAGGGCAACCTTACCTCAACCCCGCGACGCCAGCAACCTAGCCGAGCTAGTCGTTTCCGGGCCGTTACGTAGGATTCATGCAGTTAGCAGGCCCGTTGAATAGGGTTTAGGACACCCAAACTTATGGTTGTGGCTAACCTTATCCCGCGACGTTGCCGAACCATGTTGGCGCCGTACCGGGTGGATCCTCACCGGGCTGCGCCGGCGGGTACGGGTCCGGCGGCGGGCCGGGATCGGAATCGCCGCGTTGCTGGGCGCGTCGTCGGCGCAGATCGGCGAGCAGGTCCTCGGGGAAGTGACCGGAGTTGATATGGGCCTGGCCGCGGTCCAGCGTCGGGGGTGGGTGCCACTCCACTCGGCCGGCGTCGTTGAGCACGGTGGTCCACTCGTACTGGTCGGCCATCCGGTTGTCGGGGCCGCAGTCCAGCGACATGTCGTCGACGTTGGTTTCGCCGCCCTTGCCGAACGGGTCGAGGTGGTGGGCCTGGCACTCGTAGGCATTGGCGTCGCAGCCCGGGCGGATGCATCCGCGGTCGCGTGCGAAAACGTGTAGGTGATGCACTTATCCGTAAGCACGGAACAATGCCGTGAACTGCGAGTACTTCGTCAAGTAACTTTCACTGTTGGTTGAGGTCCGACAGGCACGGGACTGGACCCCTTGAACTCAAGATTGAAGGTTGCGCCAGCGGGGCGGTCCCAGGCAAGGACAAGTAGCTTCTGAACCTCGCACGTCACCGCAGTGGATTGGCCTCTTTCGCCCAACCCGATCCCATCGGGGCGACTGAAAAGAACGGACTCCTTGGCCGGTGGGGGAACTCCGAGGTAAAAGTCGAACTCCACTACGCCCATGGCCGCGACGCCACGCCACAAGCCACCATCCGGCCCCGGCATAGCAGTGACCGCGACTTCAGCCTTTGCCATCGCCTCTCGTCCCTCAAGCCCTTCCACGTACAAACCCCACTGATCGGGTAGCGGACCATCTCGAAAGAGGTAGTCGGCCAGTGACGCGCGGTCGACACTCCCTGTCAGTTCTGTGACCTTCTTGCCGTTGACGGCGATCACGCCTGCGGCGGTGGCACCCCAGAGCATCTTTAGCAGCCACCGTTCGATCTCTTCGCCGCTGGCCAAGAAGAACTCATTGCCGTGAGGATCGGGCTTGACTAGCAGGTCTTGTTGGTAGCGGCGGAGGGCGTTGAAAACGCGAAGTGCTGTCCTATCCAGGCGGGCTAAAGCCGTGTTGTGCCGCCTGCAGAGAATTTTCGATCCGAGACGCTCTGCGGAAAAGGAGTCTTCGTGATTGGGTTGCCAACTGAAGCCGCTGATGCACACAGGCTGACCGTCACCAGCCGACAAGAGGATGCCTTTGGAGAGCCAGTGCTCGTTGGACAGCTTGCTGCTGCAATCGTTGGTCACTGCTGCGTAGCAACCCTGGTGGGCGAAGCCGGTTCGAGCGTCCGTGAGGAGCGGCTCGAAGGGTGGAAGGTGCCAGCCGAACAAGTCGCGGTGGCAGCCGCCAGCGAATTTGCCCGATCCACACGGACAGGGTTCGTTGAGACTAGGACCGGCGTACTTCTCATTACCGAGGAATCCAACGGGTTCCGTCGGGCCGTATGGATCGTAGTGTCCAAGACTCACCCCTCAATTCTGCAGGAGCACCGGCGACCCGCGTGCTGTAACGGACGCGCGACTTAGATCGCCCAGTCGCCAGCCATCAAATGACGTGCGCACGCCACTGACCGGCTTATAGGGTGCAGGCCGTGGACCCCGCTACCCAATTCAGGAAGATGGGCATAGTCATGCGCATTACCGAGCGGGCCGTGCGGACCTACCCGCTGAACGAGTGGTCGCTATGGCGGCGCGTCGATGCCGATGGCGGCAACACCAAGGTAGGCGTGAGGAAGATGATGCCCGATAAGGGCAGCAGTCTTGCACTCGATGATCAGGACTTCATGCCCGGTCTGGGGGATTTTGTCGTTAGCTCAACCGCCCGGTTCCCCGTGATGAGTGGGACGGAAAACCTGGTCGGAGCGGCCCAGGCACACACTGCAGCTTTTCAGGAAGGACGTACGAGCGTCGCGTCAGTCGCGTCACTTTGCCGCTGCGCACTGGAGGCTTCAGCGAAAACCATCTGGCTGCTTGCCGACCCGAGCCGTGAAGAACGGCGGGCCAGATCCCTTGGATTCGAACAAAGCGAGCGCCAGCCGCAACAGGCGTTCCTTCGGATTGAGGAAAAGGTACTTGAGGCACGGGGACTCCCAGCGGATTCGCCTGAGTATCAGAACTTTTCACGGCACCGGGCTGAATACGATGCGAGAGCTACGCTCATCGCCGCTGTGCCCAAAGCCAACAAGCGGAAGCCGCCGGGTAATTATGCTGACTTTGTGTCGTGGTCTGCGAAGTGGATCGACGCAAACCCTGCGCCACATGTGACCGATACGTCGGCGCTTGGCATGGAGCTTGGATCCAACAGGTTCTATTCCTACGCATCTAGTTTCGTTCACGGCTTCAAGTGGATGTCTGACTACATCCGCGATGACGAGGACACGATGAAAGTACTCGCAGACGGATTTGCCTCTGCCGTGATCATGACGGAGTGCGCAGTGGCCCTTTTTGAGGCGCAGTCAGCGCATCCTGCGAGGGTCCCTGTTCGACTCCGGCACTGTCCCAGAATCCTGTGGTCCACCATCGAAGAGTGGGCACCACGCTACTGGGAATAAACAACACACGAAACCCCCAGCCTCAACCGCATGACAGGGAGTGAAGCTGCCTTAACGGGGGCCGGAGGTCCGTGCTTGGGTGCGCCCAATCTCCCAAAAGTACGCACCCCGCACACTGAGACGGGACATTCCACTCTCGCTTTACATCCGCGCGCCGCTCAACACGCGTGACTCGTACTCCTGGCAACCCAAACAACAATGTGAAATACCCCAGGTTTTGTTCCTAGGTGGTTGCGAGGGCCGGGGTTGGCTGGCTCGCGGGGTGTGAGGCGCCGGTGAGGGCGGCCTCGTACTCGGCTGGTGGAACGTAGCCGAGGGCTTCATGCAGGCGTTCCTGGTTGTACCAGGCCACCCAGAGGGCGGTCGCCAGTTCGACGTCATCGACACTGCGCCAGGGCTTGCCTCGGTGGATCACCTCGGTCTTGTAGGCGGCGTTGACGGCCTCGGCGAGGGCGTTGTCGTAACTATCGCCGCGCGAGCCCACCGAAGGCGCAATCCCAAGCTCAACCAGACGCTCGGTATAGATCAGCGATAGGTACTGGGATCCGCGGTCGGAATGATGCACCAACTCAGATAGATCTGAGTTTGATTGCCATACAGCATGATTGAATGCCTGCAGCGGCAGGTCCTCGGTGCGCATCGTTGCCGCCACGGCCCAGCCGACGATCCTGCGGGTGCAGACATCGGTGACGAACGCGGTGTAGCAGAAGCCAGCCCAGGTCCGCACGTAGGTGATGTCGGCAACCCAGAGCCGGTTTGGTGCTGGGGCGGCGAAGTGCCGGTTGACCAGGTCGGCCGGCCGTGCATCAGCGGGATCGCTGATCGTGGTGAACACCGGTTTGCCCCGGTGCGCGCCGCGCAGGCCGGCGGTGCGCATCAACCGCCGCGTTTGTTCTCGGCCCAAGGTCCAGCCGCGGCGTTTCATCGCTACCTGCATCTTCTTGACCCCGTAGACCGAGAAGTTCTTCTCATGCACCACCGTGAGCTCGGCGATGAGCAGCTCGTCGCGGATCGCGCGGTTGCTGGCCGGGCGGGCGCGGGCGGCGCGGTAGCCGCGGGAGGTGAGAAAGCCCGGGATTGCTGCCCGCAGGACACGACAGATGAGCTCAACCCCGAACTGATCGCGGTGGGTGTCGATGAAGGCGATCATTTCGTCGCGGGGCGGTCGAGCTCCGCTGCAAAAACGCAGACGCCGACTTCAACACCTCATTAGCCCTGCGTAATTCGGCGTTCTCACGTTTAAGCCGGCGGATCTCAGCGTGCTCGGAGGTGCTGGTTCCGGCACGCTCACCGGCATCGACCTGGGCTTTGCGCCGCCAACGGCGCACCGACTCCTCCGAGGCACTGAGTTTGCTGGCCACGGACTTGATGGCCTCGAACTCAGAAACATCCGAGGCTTCCATCATGGTGTCCAACAACCGCAGCGCACGCTGGCGAAACTCCGGCGAATACTGACGTGGCATATTCCTGATCCTCCTATACGGATCGGAACAAAACCTGGGGTACTTCACTTCAACTCGTCGCAGGAACGTTGGCCACATGGGACGAATCTGAGGACTGAGAGTCAGACCTATTAACTACATGCCAAGTTCACGCACCACGTTCGCGGTTCCGCTGGGCACACCCTGCACACTGGGACAGCCAGTAGTGACTACTCAATAGATCCGACCAGTGGTGCGGTACGCCGAAGCACACTTCGTTCGTCAGATCCGGGGCGCAGTCCTTATGGTGAATGGCCCAGAGGGTCACGCTTGTGGTGTGGATGTACCCGTCACCCGGCAGCACCCTGTTGCCGCAGCGCTCACGCCGGTAGATCGTTTCCACGTGTCTGCTCCTGATTCGTGGCGTGAAGGTGGGCGAAGTCGAGAAGGGTTCTCACGTTCTCGACCCGGCTCACTTCCCGTTGTCCCCAACGTCTTTTCGTTGCCTAGCCGATCACCTTGCCAACGAACCGTCACCTTGCCACCGGGGTCAAGATCCGAAAGGGAGAATGTTTCTCTGTCCCTTGGCTTGTCGGGTACGTCATCCTTGGTGCCCTGCCGCACTTTCGTACCAGCACGGAGGGGTGCGGCTGGCCGTCCATGGCGTTCCGGGGGCCCAGGTCGGCGGCCTCGGCAACCGTCGGGTGGCCGCCGCCCGCGAGATCCGCAACCGCTCCTCCAGCACCACTTTCAGCGACGCCGCCCCCAGCTTGCCCGGGTTGCCGTCGGCGACCAGGCGGGCCAGCAGCCGGTGATCGACGGCGGGTTGGCGCCACGCCAACTCCTCCCGGCGCCCCAGGACATCGAGCACCTCCTCCGCGGTCAAAACGTCCAGCGAGCAGTCGGCGAGCTTCTCGTAGGCAGCCTCGGCGGCGGCCAGGGCGGCGAATATCGCCTCCCGATCCGCGTACGCGCTCCTACTCATATCTAGAACACTAGTTCGGCATACTGACAAAAAATGGGCCGGAGCCGACAAGACCGTCCCCTGAATAATAAGAATTCAATGAGAAAATTTGGGTCGGCCGCACTCACCGGAAATGTCCGGCGTCGAGCATCGAAATGCTCGACGCGGTGATCCACAATCAGGACCTCCGGGGGTCACCACGACCTTGCCGATACCCCGCAGACGCCGATCGCCCGGGTCCAATCGGACCCGGGCGATCGACGACCACTGACAAGTCGAGCAGCGAAGAACGAGCTGCGACGAGCTTGGCGGACAGACGGTCGAGGCGAACTACGCCAGGCGCTGCTTGAGGGCCTCGAACTCGTCCTTGATACCGGTCGGCAGCTTCTCGCCGATGAACTCGAACCACTCCTCGATCAGCGGCAGCTCGGCGCGCCACTCGTCATCGTTGACGGCCAGAGCCTCGGCGACGTCGTCGATCGAGATGTCCAGGCCGGCCAGGTCCAGGTCCTCGACGCCGGGGACCACACCGATCGGGGTGGTCGCGCCGTTGCCGCGACCCTCGATGCGCTCGATGACCCACTTGAGCACCCGGCTGTTCTCACCGAAGCCCGGCCAGAGGAACCGGCCGTCGTCGCCGCGGCGGAACCAGTTGACGAAGAACACCTTCGGCAGCTTGGACTCG
>Ga0209023_10007711_pt1 | contig 10962 bp, 11 predicted proteins | sample LakOneMetagenome_FD_187468 | JGI IMG/M metagenome (GOLD analysis project Ga0209023, IMG submission 187468) | Freshwater and sediment microbial communities from Lake Erie, Canada (SPAdes) (version 2) | ecosystem: Environmental > Aquatic > Freshwater > Lentic | place: Lake Erie, Canada...
GGCGCCGGAATCGCGCAGGTTCAGCGCGTGGGCGTGGCCTTGGCTGCCATAGCCGAGGATGGCGACTTTCTTGTCCTTGATCAGGTTGATGTCGCAGTCACGATCGTAATAGACGCGCATGGCGGTCTCCTTCTGTGTTGATGGCGCGAGCATAGGGAGGTTCTGGCGCTGATCCGTGCAAAGTTTGACGATTTTGGCTGAATGTGCGAAAGGTCATTCGTCTTATCCATATTTGAAGAAATTATCATGCAGCTTGATGATACAGACCGCAGGTTGCTGAGGCAGCAGATGGCGGACCCCGGTCTGGCCACGGCGGACCTGGCCGAACGGGCGGGGGTCACGGCTGCTACGGCGTGGCGGCGGATAGAGCGGTTGACGGCGGCGGGCGTCCTGACCGGGCAACATGCGGTGATCGACTGGCGCAAGCTTGGCTGGGCGGTGGAGGTGAGCCTGCGTTTCACGCTCGACAAGACCAACCCGCGGGCGTTCGACGAATTCCTCGAGGCGGCGCGGGCGGTGCCGGAAGTGATCGAGATCCAGACCTTCCTTGGCCGAGTGGACCTGCGGCTGAACGTGATTGCGCGGGACATGAGCCACTATCAGGAAATCTACCGCGCGCGCATCCTGACCCTGCCGCACATCGCCGAGATCGACGCCTTGATGCTGGTTTCGACGATCAAGGACCGCGCGAGCCTGCCGCTGTGATTGATCCCTTTGAGAAAGTCTGGACATCTGCCTTCGGTGCGACGCTCCCGTTGGGACATTGCTTGCGTCATGAGCATTTCGACCGCTGGACGAGGTTTCATTCCCTACCATCATCAAAACGATATTCAGGGACGCTAGATGAGCGACAGATCATTTTGCACAGAGCCAACACACTTGGATATGAGTGTTTCACCGCAGGTGAGCAGATTTGGCTGGTCTCATGTCCCTTGTTTGCCACATTGCTAGAGACTTGCGATGGGTCAAATGACGACCTGACTCTCGGACTTCAGAGGCGATACACAGTAGAAGTCCACAGCGGCGACGAGAGTGAAAAGTATCTGATCTGCGCCGACCTTGTCTCGTGGCGTAGCGGTCTGTTTGACGATTTGCTGAGCCGCATAGCGGATGACCAATGCAGGGCATTGTTCTTTTCGAAGGCCAGCGGGCGAGTGCTTGCTCCCTACGATGGTGGTTTCGATGTGGTTGGCGGTGAACCCACTTGGATTGGTGGGCTTGAACGGCAGTATCGTGACTGGATGTCAGCGCGCGCGGACCGTTTATGATTGAACTTGACGATACCGACCGTGCCATCCTGAGGGCGCTGGTGGCGGATGCAACGCAAAGCGCCGGGGCGGTAGGGCGGGCGCTTGGGCTGTCGCAACCTGCGGCGTGGCGGCGTATCCGGCGGCTGGAGGAAGCGGGGGTCATCAAGGGGCGGCGGATCGGGGTGAATGCCGAGGCGCTGGGGTTCGGGGTGACGGTGTTTCTGGGGGTAAAGCTGGCCACGAAAGGCCGTGTCAGCCTTGAGGATTTCGAGCGCGCGGCGACGGCGATCCCGGAAGTGCAGACGGTGCAGCATGTGCTGGGGCTTTATGACTACCGGCTGAGGGTGACGGCGCGCGACCTGTCGGATTTCGAGAGGGTGCTGAGGCGGCGGATCATGACCTTGCCGGGCGTCGGCAATGTGGAAGCCAATGTCTTGTTGTCGGAGGAACGGCGACCGGGGCCGTTGGGCTGAGGCCGTCACTTTGCTTTGCGCCTCCCGCCGCGTAAGATTGCGGTGAAAAGGGAGAATCCGATGCCAGCCTTGTTGCCTCACGTCGATCCGGACGGACTTGAAGAATTTTCGGTGGTGTTTACCGACCGCTCGCTCAATCACATGAGTCAGGCCTTTCAGGGGGTGATGCGCGACATTTCGGGGCTGCTCCGCGAGGTTTACAAGGCCGAGGCGGTGGCATTGGTTCCCGGTGGCGGCACCTATGGGATGGAAGCGGTGGCGCGGCAATTCGCGGCGGGTCGCAAGGCGCTGGTGGTACGCAATGGCTGGTTCTCGTTCCGCTGGAGCCAGATCTTCGAGATGGGTGGCTTTGCGGGCGATGTGGTGGTGGCCAAGGCGCGGCAGACCGGCAACGACCTGCGCTCGCCCTTTGCGCCTGCGCCGATTGCCGAGGTGGTGGCCGCGATCCGTTCGGAGCGACCAGAAGTGGTTTTTGCGCCGCATGTCGAGACGGCGGCGGGGATGATCCTGCCGGACGATTATCTGAAGGCGGTGGCGGAGGCTGCGCACGAGGTGGGGGCGCTGTTCGTGCTGGACTGTATCGCGTCGGGCTGCGTCTGGGTCGACATGAAGGCCACCGGCGTCGATGTGCTGATCTCGGCCCCACAAAAGGGTTGGTCAGCCTCGCCTTCGGCCGGGCTGGTGATGATGTCGGAGCGGGCAGTGAAGCGGCTGGAGGAGACCACATCGAATTCTTTCGCGCTTGATCTGAAGAAATGGCGGGCGATCATGGCGGCCTATGAGGGCGGCGGTCATGCCTATCACGCCACCATGCCGACCGATGCCCTGCGCGCTTTCCGCGATACGATGCGCGAGACGAAAGAGTATGGCTTCGAGCGGTTGCGCGAGGCGCAGTGGCGGCTGGGTAACGATGTGCGCGCGCTTCTGGCGGAGCGCGGCTTCAGGTCGGTGGCCGCCGACGGGTTTGGAGCGCCGGGGGTGGTGGTGAGCTATACCGACGATCCTGACATCCAGTCCGGCAAGAAGTTCCTTGCCAAGGGCGTGCAGATTGCTGCCGGGGTGCCATTGCAGGTCGGTGAGCCGGAAGGGTTCCGCACTTTCCGCATCGGGCTTTTCGGGCTGGACAAGCTTTACGCTGTCGAAGCGACCGTGGGCCGGGTCAGGGCGGCGCTGGACGCGGTGGCCTAGGGGTTTTGTCCCCTTTGTTACCTAAGGCAGGGGCTCTGCCCCCGTCCCGGATCCTGTCCGGGACTCCCCCGGGATATTTTCGAGCAGAAAATGCAGGCTCAGGCCTGTTCGCTGGCTTTTGTCGGAGCCATGCCAAGACCAGCTTTCATCAGGGTCTTGCGGACGGGTGCGAGTGAATAGAGCGCGTTGAGTGCGCTGGCGCGCAGGTCGCGGAGCGTGGGAGCGCCGAGCATCGAGGTTCGGTTCAGAAGGTCGATGCCGGTGACGCGGGCGCGGACCTCGGGCCAGCGGCGGCGGTTGTAGGTGGCGAGCATCGCTGGCGAGCCAAGGTCGGCGGGGTTTGCGACGGCGAGGTCGAGGAGGCAGCGCAGGTCGGCGAGCGACATGTTCAGCCCCTGTGCGCCGATGGGCGGGACGACATGTGCGGCCTCGGCCATCAGCGCGGTGCGTTCGCCATCAAAGCGGTCGGCGATCTGGCTGATGATAGGCCAGACCGAGCGGCGCGAGACCAGCGTAAGCGGGCCATAGAGACCGGCGCTGCGGGCCAGCATCTCGGCTTCGAATTCCGCCACCGGCAGAGCGGCAAGGCGGGCGATTTCCTCGCCGCGTTCCATCCAGACTATGGCGGAGCAGGGCGAGCCGTTGCGGTCGGGCAGGGGCACGAGGGTGAAGGGGCCGCCGGAGCGGTGAACCTCGGTCGAGATATTGTCATGCGGATTTTGGTGGGTGACGGCGAAGGCGAGCGCCTTCTGGCCGTAGCGGATGGTTTTGACGCCGATGCCGAGCGCTTCGCGGACCGAACTGCCGCGACCGTCGGCGGCGATCAGGAGGCGCGCGCTGATGCGGGTGCCGTCGGACAGGCCGACAATCACCTCGCCCTCGCGGGTCAGGACGCTGGTGGTGGCGATGCCGGGGCGGAAGGTCACGGTGGGCAGGTCGGCAAGGCGGGCGACCATCTCGCGGCGCAGGAGCCAGTTGGGGAAGTTCCAGCCAAAGGGTTCGTCGGAGATTTCCGAGGCGATGAAATCCTTGACGATGCGCGGCTCAGGTTCGGTGCCGCCTGCATCTACGATGCGCATGATCTGGAGGGCGGCGGCATGGGGGGCGAGGCGCGACCAGAGGCCAGCTTCATCGAGTAGTTGTCTGGCGGGTTGCAGGAATGCCGTGGTGCGCAGGTCGGCGCCAGCATCCTCGGCGTCGGTCACTGGTGGGGTCGGGTCGACGCACAGGACGCGGAACCCTGCGGTGCCGAAGGCGGCGGCGGCGGTCAGGCCCGCGACTCCACCTCCGGAAATCACGATGTCGGTTCTGTCGATGTGCATGGTGGCTCGTCTCCGGTCGCTCGGCAAAGCTTACCGCCAAGCGGGGGCGAGGTCCAAGCGGCATCCTGTCCCGGTCGGGCGCGTCAGCGGCCGAGGGTGATGAGGAAAAGCACGACGAACATCACCGGCACGGCCGCAAGAGCCGTCAGGCCAAGCGCGACAAGGCCCCATGTACGAACGGCAAGGACCAGAAGCGTCAGGCAGATGACGAGGAAGTACCAGATATTGTCCTGATCGCCGTGGGTCAGATCGTGGGCGATCCAACCGAAAACGGGGATGGAATAGTACCAAGGCCGCGCTGCGGACTGCGTGGAAGACTGGATGGACATGTGAAGCTCCTGTTCGCGCGGTATGTATAGCATATTTCGCGAAAAAAGAGATTGGACGGGTTGCCGCAGGACTCAGCCGCGCAGCTGGCCGAGGAAGCGGGCGAGGTCAGTCGTGTGATAGTGGATGTGGTCTGCAGGTTCGGGTGTTTCCGACACATGGACCGTCCGCATGCCAAGCGCATGGGGCGCGGCAAGGTTGCGCACATCATCCTCGAACATGGCGGCGCGGGTTGGATCGAGCCGGTCGGTGGCGAAGATCGTCTCGAATGCCTCGCGTTCGGGCTTGGGGCGGTAGTGGGCATGTTCGACGCCATAGACCGCATCGAAAAGGCCGGAAAGTCCGCGCGCGGCGATGACCTGTTCGGCATAGGGTGCCGAGCCGTTGGTATAGACGATGCGGCGACCGGGCAGGGCGGCGATGGCGGCGCGCAGGTTGGGGTCAGGCGACAGGGCGCCAAAGTCGATGTCATGGACATCGATGAGATAGGGCTCGGGGTCGAGGTCATGCTCGCGCATGAGACCCGCCAGCGTGGTGCCGTAGCTTTTCCAGTAGTGCTGGCGCAGGCGGTTGGCCTCTGCCTGGTCGATGCCGAGTTCAGACATGACATAGGCGGTCATCCGTACCTCGATCTGGTCGAAGAGGCGGACGGACGGGTTATAGAGCGTGTTGTCGAGGTCGAAGACCCAGGCGGTGACGTGGGAAAAGCTGTCTGCTGGCATGGCGATTCCATAGCGGTTGCGGTGGATGGCCGCAATCGGGTGCAAGGTGCTTGTCAGCGCGGCGCGGGCCGCATAGGGTCCGGCCCCGTTCCACAATTGCGGAGCGCTGGGAGGACCGGATGCAGAAAGATGCCTATACGCTGATACTCGAAGCGATCGACGATGGCGTCTATCGGCCCGGCGACCGGCTGGTGGAGTCTGAACTGGCGGATCGGTTTGGCGTATCGCGGACGCCGGTTCGGGAAGCTTTGCAGAGGCTGGAGACACAGTCGATGCTGGCGCGCGACGGGCGGTCGCTGATCGTGGCATCACTTGATCATAACCAGTTGGCAGAACTTTATGTGGTTCGGGCGGAGTTGGAGGGGTTGGCGGCGCGGCTGGCGGCCAAGCACGCCACGGCGGAAGAGGTCCGCGTCCTGCACGACATGATCGAGGATGATCGGGCGTTCCTGAATGACCCTGACGCAATGTCGCGCGCCAACCGGCGGTTTCACAAGCAGATCCATCTGGCGTCGCACAACCGCTATCTGGTGCAGCAGCTCGATCTTGTGCATCGGTCGATGGCGCTGTTGGCCACCACGTCGCTGGCGGCTATCGGCCGGAGCGAGCAGGCGCTTGTCGAGCATGAGGCCATCGTTCGTGCCATAGCGGCCGGAGACGGAGAGGCTGCGGCCGGTGCGCTGCGGTCGCATATCTCAAAGGCCTTCGAGACGCGACTGAAGCTCGATGCCGGTTCGGCGCGCCGCGAGGGCAATCTGTGAGCGCCGCGCTCGGGCGGGGACGGGCGCGAGGTTGACGTCGGCGAACGGGGCTGGTCGTGACCAGATCGTCAGTCCGGGACGGCGTGGCGGCTCTGGCGGAGCCGACACTTCGGCGGGCTGGAGCGGTTGTGTCAGGCTGAGCGCCGGAGAGGTCGCAGTCGCAGCAGGCGCCGGTTTGTCGAACGTGTCGATTACGCCGTGTTTGGTCTTGTCCCAGAAGAACGGCTTGGAAATGACTTCCCAAAGTGCCTTGTAGGATGCAAGGGCGCCAAGCGGGAAGTAGACATGCATTGTTGGCACCCATTTGGCCAGATGGCGGTGACTTGGCTGGCGCACCGCCCAGACGCCGACCACGACGTTCACAACTTCTGACAGCAGGAAAAGCGAACCGAGGATGATCGTTGCGGGGTGTGACATGATGTGCGTCAGCGGATGCCAGAAGCCGAACATCATGACCCAGAAGGACCAAAGGACCGGTGCAAGCAGATATTGCGAGACCGAGCCGAGGAACATGATCTGAACGCCAAGGAAGCGCCGGGGGCCGAGATCACGCCAAAGTCGCCACGGATCGCGCATATGGACGGCCCAAGTGATGGCGTAACCCTTGAGCCAGCGTGAGCGCTGCCTGATCCACGGCAGCGCGCGGGCGTTTGGCTCTTCGTGTGTCACCGTCGGGATCAGTTCCGTCGTATAGCCATGACGCGCGAGCCGTATGCCAAGGTCCGCATCCTCGGTCACGTTGTGTGCGTCCCATCCTCCCAGCGATTGCAGGACGGACTTGCGGAAGAACAAGGTCGTTCCGCCAAGGGGAACCACCAGCCCAAGCCGGGCAATCCCCGGCAGGACGACGCGAAACCATGTGGCATATTCAACGGTGAAGCAGCGCGTCAGCCAATTGTGGTCGGCGTTGTAGTAGTCGAGGACACCTTGCAGACACGCGACATTCGGCCCGCTCCGCTCAAAATGTCTGACCACCGTCAGAAGCTGGTCCGGGTCTGGCGCATCCTCGGCATCGTAGACGCCGAGGATGGAGCCTTTGCAGAAGTTGAGCGCATAGTTCAAGGCGCGCGGCTTGGTGCGAATGGGGCCGGGCGGGACGATGACGGTGCGCATCCAAGGCGGCAGGCCACTTCGAGAGAGGGCTTCGCGCGTCCGCAAGTCGTCTTCCTCGACGATCAGGAGAACATCGAGAAGGGTTTTGGGGTAGTTGAGGCGGCCGAGCCTGCTGACAAGGCGGGGGGCGATGTCGTCTTCGTGGAAAAGCGGGACGAGCAACGAGATAACAGGGGGATTGCGGTCTGGTCGCGTGGAGTGGGCGGTGCCGAGAGTGGGTTTGTCAACGCAGCGAAACTCGCTGATGGTGGCGATGATCTTGAGGCCGGTACAAAGGACGAGCGTCAGGAGCGCCCATGCAAAGATGGGCAGGAAGGCCAGCATCGGCGAAGCCATCATCAAGAGCGCCAGCGCTATGCAGAAACCGGATGCGATCTTCCGGAATGCGCCAAGATCAAATGATCGGCAGCTTTCGTGATCGGGCACCAGACGTTCGGCCTTGCGCGCCAGTGCTGTGCGGCGTGCGCCGAGGATTGCAGCCTGTATGGACGTTTCCGTCGCCAAAGCCATGATCCACGGGCCGGTTCTTCTGGGAAGCCGATCACAAAGCGTCGCAAAGTCATCCGGACGCGAGGTTGCGACAATTGTGCTGTCACCGATTTGCCGCCACGGGAGGATGCCATTCTGAAGGCAGAGTTCGACACCGAAGCGGTCAATCAGGCGTGGGTCCGGCGGTTCTGCCGACAGGTCGATTGTCTGGGCGGACCATTGGACTGCAAGTGCGTCGATCAATTGGGCTTCAGTGACCCAGTCGTGAGCAAGCAAGATGCGGGGCAGGTCGATCTTCAGGGCGGTTCGGAGTTGGATTGCCTTGAGCATCCGCGTCGATGTCACGGCGTTCATATCCAGAAGGATTTCCGCCAGCGGCTTGCGGCGCGCGCCGAAAAGCAGAGTGGCTGGCGTTGCCGCTTCTGCCGGTATCAGATGCAAAGGGAAACCTGTCGCAGCCATGCCACCTCTCCGGGGGGATGGCTGCAACGGTCGCTGATCGACCTTAAAGTCGTCTTAAGCCGGGCAGGGTCGACGGAAGGTCAGGCAGCCTTGCGGGCCTGCATGGCGGCGGCGAACCGTTCGAACAGGTAGAAACTGTCTTGCGGTCCGGGGCTGGCTTCGGGGTGATATTGTACCGAGAACACCGGGCGATCCTTCATGCGGATACCGCAGTTGGAACCGTCGAACAGGCTGACGTGAGTCTCGAGAACCCCAGCCGGAAGGGTTTGGCTATCAACCGCGAAGCCGTGGTTCATCGAGGTGATTTCGACCTTGCCGGATTCGAGATCCTTGACCGGGTGGTTGGCACCGTGGTGACCGTGGTTCATCTTGATGGTCTTGGCGCCGAGCGCGAGGGCGAGCATCTGGTGGCCAAGGCAGATGCCGAACAGCGGCACGTCGCGCTTGAGCACGCCCTGGATCATCGGCACCGCATAGGCTCCGGTCGCAGCGGGGTCGCCGGGGCCATTCGACAGAAATACGCCATCGGGGTTGAGCGCCAGAACGTCTTCGGCGGTGGCGGTTGCAGGCAGGACAGTGACATCACAGCCAACGGATGCAAGGCAGCGCAGGATGTTGCGCTTGGCGCCGTAGTCGACGGCGACGACCTTGAAGCCGGGGCCGGTGCGTTCGCCGTAGCCGTCCGGCCATGCCCAGCGGGTTTCGTTCCAGCGGTAGCTTTGCGCGCAGGTCACATCCTTGGCGAGGTCGAGGCCGACAAGGCCGCTCCATGCGCGAGCCTTGGCGACCAGAGCGCCGATGTCGAATTTGCCGTCCGGGCTGTGGGCGAGCGCGACGTGCGGCGCGCCTTGCTGGCGGATGGCGCGGGTCAGGCGGCGGGTGTCGATGCCGCCGACGCCGATGCGGCCACGCTTGCCGAGCCAGGCGACCAGATCTTCTGTGGCGCGCCAGTTTGACGGTTCAGTCGGATCCCACTTCACCACCATGCCGGCGGCAACCGGGTCTGCGGTCTCGTCATCTTCGGGGGTGACGCCGACGTTGCCGACATGCGGGAAGGTGAAGGTGACAACCTGACCGGCGTAGGATGGGTCGGTCATTATTTCCTGATAGCCGGTCATCGCGGTGTTGAAGACCAGTTCGGCAACGGTTTCCCCGGTGGCGCCGAAGCCGTGACCGTAGAAGAGAGAACCATCGGCAAGCGCCAGGCAGGCGGTTGGCTTGGCAGGGGATGCGGTTTCCCTGGTCATGGCGCGACTCCCGATGTGCAAAATCTGCGGGAAACTACGGGTGGGGACGTGCCGGGTCAAGGGGGAGTGGTGAAAATGAAAATCGTTTAATTTCAGATGGTTGAAGCGATCTGGTTGTGGTTGCGGGGGCGGACGTCACCAGCTAGTGTGCTTGGCAACGCCAACTTGACCCGCAGGAGCCTATCATGGAGCTACTTTCACGCATCTCTGACGCCCAGAAAGAGGCCATGAAGGCGCGTGATACGGCGCGGCTTTCGACAGTGCGGATGATTCTTGCTGCGGTGAAGGACAAGGAGATCGCCCTGAGGACCAGCGGACAGGGAATTACCGAAGGCGAGGTGCTTGCGCTTCTTGGCAAGATGGTCAAGCAGCGGCAGGAGAGCGCCAAGGTCTATGTCGAGGGTGGACGTCAGGAGCTTGCCGACAAGGAGTTGGCAGAGGTGGGCGTGATCGAGACCTTCTTGCCCAAGGCGCTGTCGGCGGCCGAAGTGGAGGCAGCTATTGGGGCGGCAATTGCCGAAGCTGGCGCAACGTCGCTGCGCGACATGGGCAAGGTCATGGGCGTTCTGAAGGCGAAGTACACTGGCCAAATGGACTTTGGTGCGGTGGGTGGCGTTCTCAAGGCGCGGCTGGGCTGAGGCGGGCGTCGCGCTAGAGAGTTGTTGTGCCGCGCAGATTGGCAAGTCTGGACCGTACCTCATTGGCAAGAGCCTTGCGTTCTTCTGGCGTCAGGAATGCGCCCAGTTCAACCTCGCGACCGTCTCCTGACAAGGTGAGATAATCGGTGACCTTGGCCCCGGTGGGATAGATCGCGACGCGGACCCAGTGGCTGTTGGCCTGCCATTGCTGCACGGTTCGGTCCGGGTTGCGGCGCACGAGCGTCGTGTGGCCCGGCGTGAGCGACAGTTCTTCGAGGATGTCACGGTCGCGCGCGTTGCGGCGCAGGGCGAACCAGATGGCGGCAATGGCAGCGGCAATGAAGGGCAGGAGCGCCCACAGGATGACGGACCCAAGGACCGCCAGCAGCGGTATGCTCAGAAGCGCCGATGTCAGGCCAATGAACCAGACGAAACCGGTCGTGGGCAAGGAACGGTGGGGCCATGCCCGAAGCCGATGTTCGTTGGGAGAGACGGGGAGCCATTCGTAGGGCATGAGGTCATTCGCTGATGGGGCAAACTGCCATCTACACAAAGCAAAAGGCCCCGGACGATGCCGGGGCCTTTTTGATCGGGCTTGCCTTAGTGGGCGCGGGAATGGTCCCAGTCCTCACGCTTCGGCAGTTGTTCGAACGTATGCTCTGGCGGCGGGCAAGGAAGCGTCCATTCCAGCGTGTCGGCATATTCGTTCCAGTAGTTGTTCTGGGTCACGCGCTTGCCAGCGACGAGCGTGTACAAGACAACTCCGATGAAGAACACGAACGATGCAAACGACAGGAAAGCACCCATCGACGAGAGGTGGTTCCAGTAGGCAAACGCCTCGGGATAGTCGATGTAACGGCGCGGCATACCTTGACGACCCAGGAAGTGCTGCGGGAAGAAGGTCAGGTTCGAACCGATGAACATCATCCAGAAATGCAGCTTGCCTGCCCATTCCGGGTACTGGCGGCCC
>Ga0209023_10007712_pt1 | contig 10962 bp, 8 predicted proteins | sample LakOneMetagenome_FD_187468 | JGI IMG/M metagenome (GOLD analysis project Ga0209023, IMG submission 187468) | Freshwater and sediment microbial communities from Lake Erie, Canada (SPAdes) (version 2) | ecosystem: Environmental > Aquatic > Freshwater > Lentic | place: Lake Erie, Canada | collected...
GTATCGCCAACGCGAAGCTGATCCAACACACGCGCCAGAACAGGCCGGGTGCGACTGCCGCCCGAAGCTTGCTCTTCGACAATTTCCACGCAGCCTGCGGAGCGCAACTCCTGAACTTGGGGCAGGGCGGTTTGATCTTCGGTGGAAATACGCGCGTATCCGATGAGTGGCACGGGGCAGGGGGCCTCTTTTGCAATTGCGGATGTCAGGAGTAAACGACCGTTTGTGAACAGATGCAAGGGCGCTCTCTATGGACCACGTCAGCGAAATTCCCTTGGTTTCCTTAGGCTGTCCGCGATCAGAGAGATCTCGCAGGCAGGTCGCGCGCGCGTGCTATATAAGGACTGCAGTCGCACCCCGAGAAAACCCTTGGGTAAATTGCAAAATGTACGTATTTTGCACATATGAAGCCTCAAGCATCAGCTCCACATGATAGTTTTGACGATCCTCTGACCACGGTGGAAGAGGTTGAGGAGAGATCCGAAGATGATCTGTGGTTCCTGCCCGGTCCGATCGAAGACGAGCCCGATGATCTGCCGCCCGGCCCCAGGGGCGAACCCCGCGGCACTTCGATCCTCGACGACTGGCGCAAAGCCGAGGCGGAAAATGCCGCGCGGCTCGCCCGTGTCGCAGGGCGGCTCGGTGGGCTGGACGAGCGGTTGCAGAGGGGGCCTGAGGGCTGGCGCCACAGGCTCGCCCTGATAGAAGTGGCCGACCTAAGCTGGTTCGCAGGCGACCGCATCGGGCCGGATCGACTGGCGCTTTGGATCGCCCTGCGCCTATCTGGCGTTCAAGACGACACTGCCGCCCTGGCACGGGTCGGATGGGCGGTCCGGCGACTGACAGGAGGGCCAGGGCCGGAGGTGGACCTGGCCGCCTTTTTAGATCGCCGTGACCCCGAGAACTTGGCGGATGAGGCCGAACCGTTCGCAGATCGTGCGGGCGGTTGGCTGAACTTGATGGCGCAAGCTGCCGATCTGCACCCGATCAGCCGTGCCTGCATGGGCTTTCACATTTGGAGCTTGGCGGGTCTCGGGCAGCACGGTGACCGTATGGAGGCGGCTGTCACGGCCGCGCGGATTGCGACGGGAGAGGGCAGGGGAGCGATATTTGCCCCTCTCACCATGGCCGGGGCAGGGGGACTGCGCGCCGGTGGCACAGCCGCTGACCGACTGGTGCGATGGCTCGACGGGATGGAGACGGCAAGCCGGACCGCGATGCAGCACCTTGACGACATCGAGGCTTGGTCAGTGCGGTCCGAAACCGAGATGGACACGCTCTCGGGCAGAACACCCCCAGCCTTGCGTGCTGTGCTGAGCGAATGGCCCCTAGTCTCCGCCCCAATGGCCAAGGCAATGACCGGCGCTAGTCGAGCGGCTGTCCAACGGAACATGGCCTGGATGGAGGCGCGAGGTTTGATCCGAGAGGTGACCGGGCAGGGACGGTTCCGCATGTGGTGCGCACGCGCAGCCTAGTTTGTTCCGCGAAGGAGCAGGCATCTGCGATTAGGATTTAGGCGTCCTTTACGCGGATCACTTGCATTCCCCATAGCCCCCTTACTCGGTCTTCGCCGACCTGTTCCTTGCACACAGACAGGAGCTGTCGATGCTTGACCTTCTCTACATTTTCCTCGGGCTGGCTGTTTTCGTCGCCTTCGCCTTCGGCATCCGTGCCGCCGATAGGCTGTGAGGAGGGCACCATGTTCGATCTGATCCTGGAGCTCGCCGTGGTAGCGGGCCTTTTCGTCTATCTTGGCGCGGCACTGCTGCGGCCGGATCGGTTCTAGGGGCGCAGAATCATGACCCTGCTCACCTACCTGATCTATTTCGCAGCACTTGTCGGTCTTGCCTGGCTCCTCGCCGCCTGGATAGTCCGCGTCTATTCCGGGACGCTTCCCTCGGCACTCCTGCGGACAGAGGCTGCGCTGCTGCGGCTCAGTGGAGCCGCGCCCGACCGCGGGATGGGCTGGGGCGCCTATGCGCTGGCAGTCCTGACCTTCAACGCAACCTCTTTTGTCCTGCTCTATGTTCTCTTGCGGGCCCAGGGCGCGCTGGAGCTGAACCCTGACGGCATCGGCGGCATGGCACCCGATCTGGCCTTCAACACCGCCGTCAGCTTCGTGACCAACACCAACTGGCAGGCCTATTCGGGCGAGGCGCAGTTGAGCTACCTGAGCCAGATGGCCGGGCTGACGGTGCAGAACTTCGTCAGCGCAGGGACCGGGATGGCCGTGGCGGTCACTGTGATCCGCGGTTTTGTGGCGACCAAGGGCTCCACGCCCGGAAACTTCTGGATCGATCTCACCCAATCGGTGCTGTGGATACTCCTGCCATTGTCGGTCATGCTCGCACTGTTCCTCGCCTGGCAGGGCGTCCCGCAGACGCTGCAGGGCGCTGTCGTGGCCACGGGCATCAAGGGGCAGGAGCAGGTCATCGCCCGCGGCCCCGCAGCCGCCCAGATCGCCATCAAGCAGTTGGGCACCAACGGCGGCGGGTTCTTCGGCGTGAACTCAGCCCATCCGTTCGAGAATCCGACAATCGCCTCGAACATGGCGCAGTCTCTGTCCATCATGCTGATCCCGGTCGCCTTCTGCTTCCTCTTCGGCCGCATTGCCGCCGACCGGCGGCAGGGCTCGGCGATCTTCGCCGCAATGGCGGTGATGTTCGTCGCGGGGCTGGCCGTGATCCATGCCTACGAGGTCGCGGGCAACCCCGCCCTCGGGCTGGGCGCGAACATGGAAGGCAAGGAGCAGCGCTTCGGCGCCATGCTCTCGGCGCTCTGGGCGGCCTCGGCCACAGCCGCGTCGAACGGGTCGGTCAACGCGATGCATGACAGCTTCATGCCGCTCTCGGGCCTCGTGATGCTGGTCTTCATGCAGATCGGCGAGGTGATCTTCGGCGGTGTCGGCGCGGGGCTTTATGGGATGCTCCTCTACGTCGTCCTGGCCGTGTTCTTGGCCGGGCTGATGGTTGGGCGCGCGCCCGAATACCTGGGCCGCAAGATCGAGGGGCACGAGGTGACGCTGGCGATGCCGGCCTTCTTGTCGATTCCGCTCGGCATCCTTGTGGCCGCGACCGTCCCGCAAGCGCTGGCGGCGGTGCAGGATGCAGGGCCCCATGGCATGAGCGAGATCCTCTACGCCTATTCGTCAGCGACCGGGAACAACGGCAGCGCCTTAGGCGGCTTTGGCGCCGGGTTGACCTGGCACACGACCGCGCTCGGGATCATCATGCTATTGGGGCGCTACGCCATCATCATCCCGATGCTGGCGATTGCCGGGTCGATGATCCGCAAGACGCAGTCGCCTGTCACATCGGGCACGCTGGATAAAAGTCGGGGGCAACGTCACATTCGGCTGCTTGGACCCAAAAGTCTTCTGCTGTTTGACCTGCAAAGGCGGCTGCGCTGCGGAATGTGTCGAGGTCGGGCAGAGTTGATCATCACGATGCCCCAGACGACGATCGAAGCATTGAGGAAGGTGGCTTCTGTCATTCCTTACAATGCATAAAAGGGCGGCGCGATCGGGCGGTGAAGGCGGCTTTTCCGCGTCTCGTGAGCGCCGCTCGCGGCAAAGTTCATCCATACAAATGCGTCAAAAGCGGCCTAAGTGCGTTTCGCCATTAGGGACGAGGTCGACTGAGGGTGCCATCCCATCTTACTGCGATTAGGCTAGAGTCCCCTAGGACCACCAACCAATCCACTTGACACGAATCGACCTAAACGTTTAGGTCAGATCAACCTAAACGTTTAGCATGACGCGCGGCGCTTGGGTGAGGGAGGGAAGGGATGGCCAAGTGCAAGCTGACCATGCGCGACATCAGCCGCGCGAGCGGTCTGTCCATGTTTACTGTTTCGCGAGCGCTGAGCGGTGCTGCAGGTGTTTCCGAAGCGAGCCGACTGCAGATCCGCAAGATCGCCCAGGAAATCGGCTACGTGCCGAACCGGGCCGCGCAGGAACTGCGTGGCGTATCCCGCGGCCAGATCGCGCTGATTACAGCGGGCACGGCCAACGCCTATTATCTCGACCTTATGCTCGGCATCCAGCAGACCACCCGGGCCCAGGGGCAGGAAGTCGTGCTTATGGATATCGCCCTGAATGGCGCCTACGACGCGGCGCTTGAGGATCGGGTGATCCAGCGGTTGCTGGAGGCGCGCATGGCGGGCGTCATCACCACCCTGACGCTGAAGCCGGAAAGCATCGACTTGCTTACCGCTTGGGATATCCCGATCGTCTTCGTTGATGCCTCTCCGCCACTGCAGGCGCCGCATCTGCCCAGCGTCACTACGGACAATTACGCGGCCAGCCTGCTGGTCGGCGAACACATGAGTTGGCACGGCTACCGCAACTGGCTGTTCATCGTCTACCCCGAGCGCTGGTCCTCGCGGTTGGATCGCGAGCGCGGCCTGCGTGATGCGGCCGCCAAACATGGAGCAACGCTGATCGTATTGGAGAGCGACAATGACGCGGCCTCTGCTCATCGGGTGTTGGGAAGGTTCCTCGACGATGCCGTCAACCGACCCGACGCGCTGATCGCGGGAAACAACCCCCTGTTACTCGGCTCGATGAAGCTGCTGCGTGAGCGAGATGTCGAAGTGCCGCGCGACATGGCGCTGGTCAGCTACGACGAATTCGCCTGGGCCTCACTGATCGATCCGCCGCTGACCGTGCTGAACGAGCGCTCCGAGGAAATCGGACGCATTGCGGCGGAGACCCTGATCTCGATCATCACGGAGCAGACCGAGTCAGTGCGACGGGGCGGGCATAGCGCGCCGGACTACAAGACGGCGCATCAGTTGCAAGTGCCGGTGGACCTGGTGATCCGCCGATCTTGCGGCTGTCCGTCGAGCCACGGCTGACAGCCAAGTTAGCGGCCATATGCGACCCGCTCTCGCCCAGTCTGGTGCGGGGTCGAAAGGTAATTGCCTGACCGTATAGGACGGCAGGTGCTTTGGAGGAGGAAATCGATGAAACACACAAACTTCCGGCGCGGCGTCAGCATGTGCGCCTTGGCATTCGGTCTCGGCGCGCTGACAGCGCCGCTGAGCGCACAGACCATGCCCGACAAGATCGAACAGATAGGGCTGATGGTGCAGGACATGTCCAACCCGTTCTTCTCGGCGATGGACAAGGGCGCGCAAGAGGCGGCGGCGGCCATCGGTGCCTCGGTGAATACTCAGGATGCCCAGCTCGACCTGTCGGCGCAATACAACCAGATCGACGCCTTCATCCAGCAGGGTGTGGACCTGATCGTGATTTCGGCGGTGGATGGAGCTGGGATTGCGCCGGCGATTGCCAAAGCAAAGGAAGCCGGGATCATCGTCATGGCGGTGGATACGCCGGCAGAGGGCGCCGACGCGGTCATCATGACCAACGCGGTGCAGGCGGGCGAGCGGTCGTGTGAATTCCTGTTCGAGCAGATGGGCGGCAAGGGCGAGGTTCTGCTGGTCGACGGAACGCCGATCCAGACGATCATCGACCGGATCTCCGGATGCAAGACCGTCGCCGAACGCTACCCCGATATCAAGATCGTCGGGCAGCAGGCCTCGAAAAACGACCGGGCTTCGGGCCTTGCCGTTACCACCGACATGCTGACCGCCAATCCTGACGTGACCGGCATCTTCGGCATGAACGATCCCTCCGCTCTGGGCGCCGTGTTGGCCGTAGAGCAGGCCGGCAAGAGTGGTCAGATCATCGTGACGGGCGTCGATGGCAGCCCCGAGGCGGTGGCCGAGCTGACGCGCGAAGGCTCGCCGTTCGTCGGCAGTGCGACCCAGAATCCGGGTGAGATGGTTCGGCAGGCCATAAAAATTGCGCAGGACATGGTCGCGGGCAATCCGCCGGCGGAAAAGACCATCCTGATCGAAAGCGTCCTCGTTACGCGCGACAGCGTGAAAGACTACGCGGGCTGGTAAGCCCTCAACCTGCGGCGGGGCGGGACTTGCCTGCCCCGCGGCTCATTGGGAGGATGATCATGGCAGATCTGCTGTTGCGCCTCGACAGCATCAGCAAGCGTTACGGTGCGACGCTGGCGCTGGACAACGTGCGCTTCGATCTGCGGGCCGGCGAGGTTCACGCCCTGATGGGCGAGAACGGGGCAGGCAAGTCGACGCTGATGAAGATCCTTGCCGGAAACATCGAAGGCGATGCGGGCCAGATCCTTCTTGACGGCTCCGAGGTCACTATCCGCTCGCCGGACGATGCGCGGCGGCACGGGATCGCCATCATCCATCAGGAGTTGAACACGGTCCCCGAGATGACCGTGGCGGAGAACCTCGCGCTGGGGCGCGAACCGAAGACACGGCTCGGCCTGCTTGACCGCAAGCGCATGCTGGCGGACGCGACGGCGAAACTCGCGCGGATCCATGCTCCCATCGACCCGCAGCAGAAGCTCGGTGCGCTGAGCGTCGGCCTGCAACAGATGGTCGAGATCGCGCGCGCCGTCAGCGAGAACGCGCGCGTTCTGGTGCTGGACGAGCCGACGGCGGCCCTGTCGCGCAGCGAGGCGCAGGAGCTTTACCGGCTGATCGGCGACATGCGGCAACAGGGTGTCGGCATGGTCTATATCTCGCACCGGATGGAGGAGGTTTGGCAGCTGTCGGACAGGATCACTGTGTTTCGGGACGGGCGCTATGTCGGCACCGGGGCGAGGACCGACCTGACAGAGGCTGACGTGGTGCGCATGATGGTCGGGCGCGAGATCGGCGGCCTCTATGCGCATGAGCCGCGAACGCCGGGGCCGCTTGTGCTCGAAGCGCGAGGACTGGCCGGGGGTGGTGTTGGGCCGGTGGATCTGGCGCTGCATGCCGGCGAAGTGGTCTGCATGGCCGGGCTGATCGGGTCTGGACGCACCGAGGTTGCGCGACTGATCTTCGGCGCGGAGCCGCGCCAAGCTGGAACGGTGACGATTCGGGGCAGGGCGAGCCACCCCGCTGATCCGGCCGCGGCAATCAGGGACGGCATCGCAATGGTCCCCGAGGACCGCAAGGCGCAGGGTCTGTTCCTCGACCACTCGGTAGAAAACAACATCGCCATCACCTCGCTTTCCACTTTTGCCAATGCGGGAGTGATCCGCCAGCGCGAGTCTCGCGCGGCGGTGCTGGAGCAGATGAAGCGGCTGCACCTTCGTGCCTCCGCTGTCGATCTCCCGGTGAAGGCACTCTCCGGCGGCAACCAGCAGAAGGCTGCCTTGGCGCGGTGGCTTCTGCGTGACAGCGGCGTCCTGATCCTCGACGAACCGACACGCGGCGTCGACATCGGCGCCAAGAGGGAGATCTACGAACTCATCGACGCGCTTGCCCGGAGCGGCAAGGCCGTCCTCGTCATCTCCTCGGACCTTCCCGAGGCCATCGGCATCGGCGATCGGCTGCTCGTCATGCGCGAGGGCCGGATAGTCAAGGAACTGGTCTCGGCAGAGGCCACCGAGGAGGACGTCATACTTCATGCGACCGGTGCGAGAGCACCCGCCCCCATTCGGGAGACACAGGAATGAACGCTCAGGAAAACCGCACTGCCGCGGCGCAGGGGACCGCAAAGCCACCCTTCGACTTTGCCCGCTGGTGGGATCGAGTCGGCATTCTGGTCGTGCTGGTAGTCTTGGTGGTGCTGATGGCGCTGTTTGCGCCAAACTTCAACCGTGTGGACAATCTGCTCAACATCGCGCGCGCGATCTCCATCAACGCGATCCTCGCAGCCGGGCTGACCTTCGTGATCCTAACTGGCGGGATCGACCTATCGGTCGGCTCGACGGTCGCAGTCAGTGGTGTCGTTGCCGTGTTGCTCGCGATGGCCGGTGTGCCTGCCCCGCTGGCGATCGTCGCCGGCGTCGCGGTGGGTGCGGCCTGCGGTTTCGTAAATGGGGCCCTGACCGCCTATCTGGCGCTTGCCCCCTTCATCGTCACGTTGGGCACGATGACATTCCTGCGCGGTCTGGCCTATACCATGACCGAGGGACAGCCGATCGTCTCCAGCGATCTGAGCTTCCGGGTGATTGGCAGCGGCTATCTATGGGGAATTCCGGTGCCGGTGTATTTCATGGCCGCCGTTTATCTGGTCGGGTGGTTCCTGTTGGAGCGCACGACCTACGGCCGTCACGTCTACGCGGTCGGCGGCAACCCGCAGGCAGCGCGGCTCGCAGGCGTGAAAGTCAGCCGGATCATGACATCGGTCTACGTGGTCGCCGGAGCCTGTGCCGGGCTTGCCGGAGTTATCTTCGCCGCCCGGGTGATCTCGGCCCAGCCGACGGCGGGCACGGGCTACGAATTGGACGCCATTGCCGCCGTGGTTCTGGGCGGCACGGCTTTGGCCGGTGGACGCGGACGGCTGATCGGCACGCTGATCGGATCGGTCATTCTCGGTGTGCTCAGCACCGGGCTGATCCTTCTGAACGTGCCCTTCTTCACGCAGCTGCTGATCAAGGGCGCGGTCGTCATCTTCGCAGTGGCGATCGACAGCCTGAAGACCCGACCGAACCTGTTTCGATCGCGCGGCGCCTGAGACGCCTCGCCCGCGCATCCTAGTCAGGCCTGACCGCAGGCCTGACGACCCCTTCTAATGGACCTGCCCGATATGACCCACAGCCTTCTCATCACCGATGCCCTGTCCACGCCCCGCGTCAACGAGCTGGTCCGCTTCACTTTGCCCGCCGCCTTGCCTGAGGCGCTATGGTGGGCAGAAACCAAAGCGGGCGCGCAGGTGCTCTGCCAGCGGCTCACCCAAGGCAGCACCGCTAGCGAGACCACTTTTGTCGCCAGCCTCAGCTTCACCGGCAGCCTGCGTCTGACCCTCACGCGGCCCTGCACTGATACAGAGGCCGCAGAGGTGCCGGGTATCCGCCGTCTGCCCGGGCGGGAGGCGGATTGCTTTGTGCGTCTAGACACTGGGGCGTTTGATCTCGAACTCTGCTCTGGCACGGCACAGGGTATCGGGTCGTCGAAATGGGGGATCCGGCATTTTCGCGGGCTGGCCGACGGATTTGAGCTTCTACCGTCGGGCAACAATGCCATAGGCGGCTTCTACGGGCCGTTCTTTACGCCAGAGAACGGTCTTATCAACCCGCCCGAGCATACGGTGGTAGAGATCGAGACGCTGGAGCAAGGGCCAGTGCTGCACCACTACCGTATGCATGGCACTGTCCCGGATGGTCTGCTGGACGAGCTGAAGGGCAAGCGCTTCAGCGTCGATTGGAGCTTTGCGCATGGCTGCGCCTGGTTCGAACGCTGCTACCGCGTCGATCCGTTCCGCACCGTTATCAATGGCCGCTCGGTAGATAACAAGATCACCGTGGGGGACGAGTTCGAGGGCGGGCCCGGCAAGCTGGTGTTCGACCGCTTCGCGGCAAAGGGCGGCACGCGCTACCGCAGCGGCGACCCCTATGCGGGCGAGCTTGTGGCGATGGTCGCGGAAACCGTGGCACAATCCGAGGCGACGGGCCCGAAGTTCGAGGAGTTCCGCAGCCAGCTGTCCAACATCGAGGCGGCGCATTGGGATCTTTACTGGCGGCTCTTCTGCGTTTGGGAGGGCGTGTTGAGCGAAGAGGAGATCCGCGCTCGCTTGGGCCGCGTCCGGGCCTCTTCTCATGTGAAAGCCGACTTGACCGAAAGGCGCTGGCAGCTTGACGAGGTGCCAGTCGACGTCTCCGCGGTTCCGCACGAAACCATCTTCCCTGGTCCGGCCAGCAAGACAGTGGAGTTCGACAGCGCGACAGGGCGGGCCATGGTCTGGTGGACCTCGCAACCCTCAGGCGCCTTCCAGATCGTGCAGCGCCGCCAGTCCGGCTGGGTGAATTGGGGCAGCAACAGCGAGAATGAATGCCCGGAGCTGCCAGTTGGCGTCATCATCCGGACGGCCTACGGGCCCTTCGCCGACAGGTGGGAGGAAGTCGCAGACCAGCTCGAAACCTCACCCCTTTCGCGTATAGTGCCCTGAGGAGACGCGGGCTTGACGGCGCCATTGGGGAAGGGCCGACGGAGGCCAGACCTCTGAAGCCCGGTGCGCAGACTTGGCGGACGGGGGGCGCCGTCCGCCTCAGCATCCGTCGTTCGCAAGACCACGCCAGCCGATCATGCTGCAGGCGAAGATCCGTGCGGCGTCGGTCAGTTGCGACAACAGGACATGCTCGTCCACAGCATGCGCGCAGCAGAGATCGCCCGGTCCGAAGGCGAGGGTCGGGAGGCCGCGGTTGGTGAAATAGGTGGCATCGCAGGATGCGATGAAAGCGTGGGGCTCGCGCAGACATTCCGGCACGGGGCCCAGCACAGCGGCGCGGTCGGCGACCAAGCGACGGACCAGCGCGGCATCCTCGGCGGTCTCGAAGGCTGGCCAGTTGGGTTACCAGGTCATCCGCGGCGGGTGATCACGCAGCCAGCTATCAAGCCGGGATGCGTGATGGATCTGGGCCTCGATCTCGTCGGGATCAATGGACGGATACCCGTATCTGGTGGATCAGTTAGCCCAGCGGTCCTATGGGCGAGTTGCACAGAAAACGGCATCACGGTTGCCGCGCTTTCCAGAATGCAGGAAAGGGCTCCCTTCGAGGGTGTGGCTAGGGTCAGGACTTCGGTAACGGGGTCGCCCCAGTCAAGCTGTTTTGTGCATGCGAGGTTGGCCGCAGGGGCGCGGTTTTGAACATCTTTTCTTGTTGGGCCTCCTTGCAGTCGCTGCCGCCTTCGTTTGAGATCAACCCGGGTGCATGCTTCGGTCCGTGGTCAGCGCGGTGGCTGCCAACATGATGCTGGTTCAATGCAATTCCGACGTGCCCATCTCGTTGGCGTGCTCGATCTGGATCGGCAACAGTCCTGACCACGGCATCATCGGAACCGCGTCCCTGGGGGACCTCGAAGGCCTGCTGTCGCGTTGCCTTTAAATGGGGTCATCCTCAATTTGTGTGGTGCAGAGGGAGCATTCGGGCCCTGAGCAAGTTCGGGCCGGCTCGCCCATACATCGCGCGCTTCAAGGTCTTCAAT
>Ga0209023_10007713_pt1 | contig 10959 bp, 4 predicted proteins | sample LakOneMetagenome_FD_187468 | JGI IMG/M metagenome (GOLD analysis project Ga0209023, IMG submission 187468) | Freshwater and sediment microbial communities from Lake Erie, Canada (SPAdes) (version 2) | ecosystem: Environmental > Aquatic > Freshwater > Lentic | place: Lake Erie, Canada | collected...
TATGTTGTACCAAAACTAAAGCGACTGGCAATGTCACGGGCAAATGATCCAAGAAACGTTTAACCGCTTCTGGCCCACCCATCGATGCTGCAAGAACACAGACATATTGCCAATTCGGTGGAGTAATTCCTGTGACGTAACTTCTGTTCTTGCTCTGAATCTGTGACTCTTCAACTGGTTCAGGCTGTTGTGATAAATCATCATGCACAATGACTTGGGCATCTGCATGTTCGACATCACGACTATCTACATCATCAATGTCGTCTTCATCCAGCATCGTTAATAAAGGAGCAGCTTCGCCTAAAACCTTATTTAACTTTTGGCTGAGTGATTGCACCCATCGATCATACGCTTTCTTGTTAACTGGTGAAGGTGCCTGAGTAATTCCAATCATCAAAGGCGCATCATCGCCTAAAAAATCAAGAACCTCATCTTCATTTTCAACATCTAACAACCATAGATTAGGTAATAGTTCGCAATGCTCCGATTTTAAACGGCTGGAATGGATATTATGTAATACATCAAATCCACTCCGCTCGACCGCTTCAGCAATTGCAATCCGTTGCATTGGATTGTCTGCCACAATCAACAGCCGAGGAGCGGCAAAGTGCATCATAATAATTATGCCAAAGTCTTATTACGTGCGATCTCAGCTTGAGACTCCAGCAAAAGATCGCTGATGTTTTCAAGCAAAATTTGCTCTTGGAATGGTTTACCCATATAACCGTTTACGCCAATACTGTATGCACGCTCGCGATGTTTCTCACCTGTACGAGAAGTAATCATGATAATCGGCAAATAAGACAGTCTTGGACTGTGACGTACCAACGTTGCCACTTCGAAGCCATCCATACGTGGCATTTCGATATCCAAGAGCATGAGATCTGGATGAGCATCTTCCAGTTTACTCATCGCATCCACACCATCTTTAGCAGCAATCACCTGATAACCATGACGCTCGAGCAAGCGTGTTGTCACTTTACGCACCGTCACGGAGTCATCGACAACCATAATAGTTTGTTTCTGAACAACGCCGACCGTTGTCGCTTTAAGCTCAGCTTGTGGAGCACTGACACGAGCAATCGTACCCGCAGAACGAGCCAGTGCGACAAGATCCAGAATGATGACCACAGAACCATCACCCAAGATTGTTGCACCGGAAATGCTACCAACACTGGCTAATTGTGTTCCGACAGGCTTAATTACCATCTCTTCACGCGAACCAATCAATTGGTCAACCTGAACTGCAAAACGCTGGCCTTCATACTTGATTAAAAGTAATGGCGATGGGATATTTTGACCATATAACGTCGGAGTATGAGATCCGCCAATCAACTCACCTAAATAACGTAAGCGATATTCCTGACCATCAACCTTATAAGTCTGTTGATTAGACTGATAAAATTTCTCTAGTTCAGTTGTATTAACACGGACAATACGCTCAATCTGAGATAAAGAAACCGCAAAAACACGATCGCCAACACGTACGCGAAGCGCATCTGTAACAGCCACAGTTAAAGGCAGGCGTAATGTAAAACAGGTACCCTGACCCGCTGTCGAATCAACCGTAACCACGCCACCTAACTGACGAATTTCACTTTGCACAACATCCATACCGACGCCGCGACCAGAAATCTGGGTCACTGCTGCTGCTGTCGATAATCCGGCATGGAAAATAAACTGCATAATATCGTGATCAGTTTGTACAGTTGTGTCATCAATGATGCCACGCTCAATCGCTTTACGACGAACGGCGTCAACGTTAATTCCTCGACCATCGTCCTGCAAAGTAATGATAACCTCACTACCTTCGCGCATAACGGATAAAGTAATCGTTCCTTTTTCTGGTTTCTGCTGTGCAGCACGATCAGCAGGTAGCTCCATACCATGGTCGACCGCATTACGCAGCATATGCTCTAGTGGCGCAACCATGCGTTCCAACACGCTACGATCCAATTCACCTTCAGCATTCAGGATAACAAGCTCTACAGGTTTACCCAGTTCAGTCGCAGTCTGACGTACTACACGCTGCAAGCGAGGTACCAGACGAGAAAATGGAACTAAACGAGAACTCATCAGACCTTCTTGAAGCTCTGACTGAATCCGAGACTGTTGAAGCAATAGACTTTCAGAATCGCGTGACTTCTCGATCAATGTATTTCTAAAGTCAAGCAAGTCAGATACTGACTCAGCTAATGACTTAGAGAGCTGATTAATCGAAGAATATTGGTCCATCTCTAACGGGTCAAAGTCTTGATACTGACCGCCGTCATGTTGACTGACCTCATCTTGATGACGTGCAATAATTTGTGACTCTAACTCACCGTCCATTCGGCGCAATTGCTCAGCGATTTTCTGGATAGCAACACCCATTTCATCAACGGTATACGCAAAACCCGTGAGCTCCATTTCAATTCGCGCGCGGCTGATCGCATTTTCACCCGCCAAATTAATCATTTTTTCCATCAATGAAGCAGAGACGCGCACCATTTCTGTTGAAGATACTTCTGATTCATGCTTCTGCTGAAATAAACCCGTTGTCGGTGGCAAGCCAGATTCATCAACACTGGTTATAAGTGCTTCGGGTTGCGGGGCAACCGGCGTTTTAGCCTTAGGTTTAACCGTTTCAACTGTTTTCGCGTTTTCCATCTCACTAACAACAACAGCAGGTTTGGCTGGAGTGCTTGCGATAAACAGCGTTGGATCTTTACGGAATAATTTAAGCGCATCAATCAAAGCAGTTGGCATTTGTGGGCGTTCGCCACGATCAAGTACAGCAATCGCATCCGCTAGCCAATCATGGCTTTGGTTCAATAGCTGACCAATCGCTGGAGAGACTTCTTTCTTACCAAGCGCTAAATCCTCATAAACAAATTCCATTTCATGAGAGAGATCACCCAATGAATCAATTCCAGCCATCCGAGCTCCACCTTTGAAGGTGTGAAGGTTGCGCTGTAAATCTTGCAACAGTTTTTTATGGCTTGGATCACTTGCTTGACTTGAACCTTTCAACCATTGCGCCAACTGCGTACTGGTGAGATCAATAATTTCTCCAGCTTCATCCAAGAAAATTTCCAATACATCAGGATCAGGTGCACTTCCCTCGTCCCACGCCTCAGCCAAAACCTGCATCTGCCCAACGACAGGAAGTTCTGGCGCTGCCTCAACAGCAGCTACTGGTTGAGCTAACGGTTTAGATTTAACAGGTTCTGCGACTGCGGTTGTAGGGGTTTCAGCTTTAGCTATTTCCACAGCTTTTTCTGGTGTAGTTGCTTGTACAGCAGGAGCTTCCACTTTGGCAACACTAGCCGCATGTCGATTAGAGTCAATCAAATCAAAATAATTTTGTAGTACTTGGACATCGCGAGACTTAATATATTGCTGTAATGTCAAAGTTTCCGTTGGCGTAAAAAACGATTTCTGCGATTGAGCTAGTTGATCAACTTGCTGTGCAACCTGATCTTGAGCATGACGTAGAAAACGAACAAGCACTTCTGGTGTCTTGTCGTTATTTTCGACAAGACGTTCATAAACAGTCTCAAGCTCATGAGTATAATCACCAAGACTTTCAACGCGTGCCATCCGCGCACCGCCTTTGAGCGTATGCATGTGACGTTGTAATGCTTTTAGTGGTTCTTTATTCTCTGTCGCCTCAGTCCAACTATTAAAGCTGTGATCAATTTCTTGAACTAGCTCTTCAGCTTCCTCCATAAATACTTCAAGAAGCTCTGGATCATTTTCGCTATCAACTGGATATTCAAAACTTGCTGTAGCATTTGAAGCTGTCGCTGCGGTTTCTACAGGTTGAACCTCAGCGGCTTCTTCAGCAACAGTTGACTCAACAATTTCTTGTTGTATTGACTGTTGCGATTCTAAAGGTGTTTGCTGCAGCCAATCTTGTAAGCGTTGAATAACTGCATCTTCCGCTTTGACTTGAATACTTGCAGCAAGTGCATCAAACATCCGCGTTAAAGCAGCATGCCCAGATAATAAATCATCAGTCAAACTATCGTGACTAATGCTCAATAATGCTGGATAAGCCAATACATGTTGATACGTATGTTGCAACGCTGTTACCAACGAAGTCAGCGGTGCGATAGGGACATGAACAACTGCTTCAGAAAGTTTCAGCATCTGTGTATTTAACTCAGCAACGTGAGCTAAAGCGCCAGATTCAGATAGATGCTCTTTTAGTGTCCATTCAGCATCAAGCACATCATCGATACCAATATCCATTAACTCTGTGACAAGCCCAGTAAATACTGGTTCTGGCTCATCAACAACAGCATCGCCTTTTTTAGGCATTAACGCTTCAACACGATCAATGAACTCGCATGAGGCTCCATCAAGAACAGGCATTGTGCCTTCTTTTAATAAATTAACCTGAGCAGTCGTCAATCGATCTAAATCTACAAGCGCATCGATATGTGCATCAGTCATCGCAACGTGTTCACGCATTAATCGTTTACACTCATGCTCCATCACATGTGCAAGCTGATAAATAGATTCGATTCCCGTCATCCCTGCACTGCCGCGCAAGGTATGCAAAGCACGAAGAAGCACATCAGTTGTCAGAACTTGATGGTCACCCGTAACTAAATTTGTTTTAACGAAGGCACGAATATCCTCTAAATATCCTTCCGCCTCGCTCACAAAAATCTCAAGAAGTTGCGGATCAAGATCGTCAATCGACACTTCTTTCTTAGCAACCGCTGCTGGTGCGGAAGCTGCTGGTGCGATGTTAACGGGCTCTACCGACTCAAGAATTTGTTCAGAATCTTGACTATTGAGTACCTGAGTCAATGCATCAAAATCTTCAAGCAAGAACTGTTCATCATCCAAAACAGGAATATCTGAATATCCTTCATCCGCTTTATGGATCACATTCTGAATTTGTGTAGCGCTAATATCATGTCCAGCTTGCAGCAACCACGCCGTATGAATGATTGGTAGTAAATTAATACTAGGCGCACGACCAGCAGAAAAGTCCTCTACGAGACTAGGAATGATTGCGACAACCTCACCGACCAATTGCACAATACTTTGCGTTGCAGCAATCGAATGCTCCAGTACGCTATTCAGCAAGCGCTCAATTGACCATGCAAGTTCAGCAGATGCATGTGCACCCACCATACGACCTGAACCTTTTAAGGTATGAAAATTACGACGTATAACTTTTAATGCAGCTTCATTTTCAAATTTCACGGCCCACTGTGGGAAATGCTCATTCAATTCTTCTAAAACATCACCAGCCTCTTCCAAAAAAATCTCACGAATTTCGGCATCTTGCCCAAAATCATCAAGAGGTAAAGCTTTAGGTGCTTGTTCACTTAATAAATGAAGAGGCAGAGCGTGATTCGAACCTCCAATTTGATCTTTTTTCTGCAAAGAAACATCTTTTGCAACAGTCTCAACTGTGGTCTCGCCTATGACTTCATTTTCCGGTGCATCTACAACAACATTTTCAACATCAGCCTCTGAGGTTCCACTCTCAACTACAGCACGTGAATGAATGAGTGCTTCAGCATTTGATATCCACGTCGCTATCTTTTGACGCATTTCTGGCGTATTAGGACGTTTCTCTTTATAGCTCTCTATTAGGATTGGCGTTGCTGTATACACACTATCAATCAATTGTGTCATTGAGTGATTCGGTTGCACACTATGATCTAATAACCGATTCAACAAGCTTTCAATTGACCATGCAAGCTCGCCTACAGTACGCGCACCCACCATTCGTCCAGAACCTTTGAGGGTATGAAACGCACGGCGTGTTTCTTTCAACGAGGCTTCGTCTTTGAAATCAGCTTTCCATTTTGGATAATAAGCGGCGATCGTCTCTAAAACTTCTTCTGCTTCCTCAATAAAGATCTCACGAATCTCATCATCTTGTTCAAAATCATCATTATAAGGATTATCTGATAATTCAGTTTCAGGCACAGACGAGTTTTCAACTGTAGACGCAGATACAGGTAATATCTCTGTCACAGCATGAGGAGTCACTTCATCATTTACTTCAGCCTGAACTTCAATATGATCAAGAACTGCAGCACTTGTTTCATCGTGATATAACTTCTCACCACCAGCTGGTACAGGCTCCGCTCCACCATGGGGTTTCTTAAACTCTTTCAGAGTTTCTTCTGCAAGAGCAAGAATATTATCGTCTTGATATTGACCTGCAAGTTGATCTAAATAATATTCAATCGATGAAATTAACTGTGCCAATAAATCTGTTTGCTTCCAATGCGGAATATATTTTTCTTTAAGAATTGTTGACTTAAGCGCAGAAACAGTATGCTTCAATAAATCTGCTGCGCGCGACAAATTCAACATCGTAAAAGCGCCGCCAACCATTTTGAGTAAATCTGGAACAGCTGCTATTGCCGCTACATCCCTACGACTTTGGTGATAATTGGCCAGTGCGACTTTAATTTTCTCAAGTGCTGTCCGCGATTCACGAACTGCCGCGTGACGTGCATCTTGAATAATCCCATTACTATTTGGCTTATCTGATTGAGAAGTCATCTCAATCGTTTGTTTAATTTTATTTGCAAGCTGATTCAAATCGATTGCAAAGCGATCAATAATTTTTGGTTCAGTCTTATATTCTGCAATAAGTTGCTGTAGCTTTGCTTCCGTATCCTTAGCTAATGGATGCCAGCCAGACGCCTCAAGTAAACGTACAGCTTCACGCAATGAAATTGCTGCAGTATTACGATCAATTGCTAGACCATCCCGAGCCGCCAGAACTTGCTGAAATGCAGAATCTAATAAACGGTTAGACACCTCGCCTAGCTCAGGTAAATCCAGACCATACAACTGACGCAGCTGAGAAACAGCTGGATTCGAAATTTGTTGCGGATCAAGTGCTAGCAGCAAATCTCCTAGCAGGGCATGATTCGCTTCAGATTCGGTTGTATCCGCAATCACAAGCGCGCGCTCAAGTTTAATCAATAATGGGCGGATTTTTTCAGGATCAGATAAAGACCCATTACTCATAGCATAATGAAATACAGTAGCAACATCCCAAATTACTGATTCAATGCGACTTTGAGCACTATGCTTCAGTAAATTTGCAACCCTTATAAAATCAGCCAAAGTTTGTTGTGAAGTATTTCCTCCAAGCCAGATCGCAAGTAAATATTGATAAGCTTGAGTCAACTTTTCATATTGTGCAGCAGTACGATTCTTTGCTAAAAACTCTTTATCTAATAATGAAAAATCAGGAATGAAGGATAATTTTTTTTGGGCTGGCTCATTCAGAAGCAAGCCATTTAAAAACTCCACTTGTGCATAGATAACCGCTGGACGACTGCTTTTTGTACGCTGCAAATGATCAAGCTCTTCTGCTAACAAATCTAATGTTTTATTGATATCAGCTTCTACATTAGAAAATTTCAGCTTCCCATCTACAACAGCTTGTAAAATTTTTTCCAGAACTTCAGACAACACCAACGTCTCAGTCAACTGGGCAATATGCAAAGTTCCACTAACTTGATGCAAGCCATCACAAGCAAGCTGTAAAGAAAATGGTGTCTGCTCTATAAGATTAGATTTTACCTTTTGTAGGGTTTCCTCTAAAGCATCTTTGACCCAATCTAGTGCGATATAAGACTGTTGGAGACTCATAATATTTTGCTCTTAATACGATTATCCATCCATAGAGACCAAAGTACACCTTGGCTCAACAATTGTTGCTGCATGCTTCGTTTCTGTATAGTTTGTTGAAGTTGAATAAGAAGTGCCCATAACTGGCAAAGTTGCTGACTAGATTTCGTCGCGAAATCATGACTCACTTTCTTATATCGTAAAGTCGGCACAACCAAATAACGACTTAGATACCGATCGCTATGATTATATTTTGACTCGCTCATACGCCAACGTCCCTGCATGCTTGACTCTTTTCATGGCTGGATGATCCCAATCCACCATTTCTCCAGGTCCTAAAACGAGCAACCCACCCCGATCTAACCGCTGAACTAATGCATCCAAAATATCTCGCCGATCAAATTGGCGAAAATAAATCAGAACATTCTGACAAAAAATAACCTGCAACTTTCTAAAAGGGACACTACCTGTATCCATTAAATTAAAACGATGAAAGAAAACTCGCTCTCGTAAACGATCGACAATTTGCCAGTCTTGAGTAGTCATTGACGCAGCATGAACAGTATTCTTTACTTGCGCTTGCGGAAGTGCTGCACAATATTCACGATATTTTGCAGGAATCTTTTCCGCTTTACGCCATGAATACAATCCCTTACGAGCTATATTCAACACTGACTCACTGATATCACTCGCCATGATACTAAACCCATGCTGAGCATGCATATCAGCAAGCATTGCCAACGACCAAGTCTCCTCACCCGTCGAGCACCCAACACTCCAAATATGAGCAGGCCCTCCGAAATGAGGCAATCTCTGCTCAAGTAATTCATAAGAAGGCAAATGACGGAAAAAAGCAGTTTCATGAACAACCAAGTCTTCTACGAGCTGCTGCCACTCTGTAGAGTGAACTTGTACGAGATGATAATATGACATGACATCAAGTCCACATAATTTCATTCTTTCTCGCACACGCCGTTCAAACAAGCTACGTTGAATCTCAGGCAAAACCATGCCAATCCTAGACTCAATCAATGAGTGCCATAAGGCCGATTGCTCTTCATCAAATGCTTCATTCAGTTGACCAGCATAAGCAACTGATACTTCTGCTGGATCTGATTTTCTTTCGGATAACTTCACGATATATACAGCCAGTCTATTAACTTGCAGTCATTTCATCAGGAAGTTTGAAGCCAGAAACAGATTCACGTAGGTTCGCTGCCATGTCTGCCAAGTGACCAACCGAATTCGCTGTCGCCATAGTACCGGCAGTAGTTTTCGTCGTAATCTCTTGAATAACATTCATCGTATTAGAAATATGACCTGCTGATGCGGCCTGTTGACGAGCTTCAGAAGAAATGTTTTGAATCAAATCAGCCAAAGTTCTAGAAACACGTTGCACTTCATCCAATGCAACACCCGCATCCTGTGCCAAACCAGCACCACGAATAACCTCACTAGTGGTCTGTTCCATCGAAATAACAGCTTCATTCGTATCACTTTGAATCGCTTTAACCAAACCTTCAATCTGTTTAGTCGCGCCAGCTGAACGTTCAGCCAAACGTTGAACTTCGTCAGCAACCACCGCGAATCCACGTCCAGCCTCACCAGCCATCGACGCCTGAATCGCAGCATTCAACGCAAGAATGTTAGTTTGGTCAGCAATATCGTTAATCAGGGAAACGATATCACCAATCTCTTGTGAAGACTCACCAAGACGTTTAATACGTTTCGCAGTTTCCTGAATCTGGTCACGAATAATGTTCATACCTTCAATAGAACGTTGAACCACGTCACCACCATTTACCGCAATACCTACAGAACGTTCCGCAACCGCAGCAGATTCAATCGCGTTCATCGAAACTTGGTCAATTGAAACCGCAATTTCATTGACCGCCGCAGATGCTCCCGCAATTTCTTGCGCTTGATGTTCAGAAGCATCAGCCAAATGCATCGCTGTCATCTGCGTTTCTTGAGAAGACCCTGCAACTTGTAGCGCAGTGGTATTAATCGCAGAAACCAACAACCGCAACTGGTCAATCGCAAAGTTTACAGAGTCTGCAATCGCACCAGTAAAATCTTCAGACACCGTTGCGTTTACAGTTAAATCACCATCCGCAAGGTCACCTAACTCGTCCAAAAGACGCAAAATCGCTGTTTGGTTACGTTCGCTTTCAGCTTGCATTTCACGTGCACGTTCAGCTTCTTTATGGGCTTCCGCCATTGCACGCTCTTGGTCAATACGTGAACGCATTGAAAACAGACGAACCAGTGTATACGCCACACCAATCAAACCTAAAATCATTAAAGCACTAGGAAAAATTGAGCGGTATTTATTTTGCACAGCTGCAGACAAAACACCCAACTGTCCTTGCAGTGTTGCTGAAGCCGCATAAAGTTGTTTACCAGTATCACGAACTTGGGTAATTTGTGGAGAACTAATAAACATTTTGGCAGCTGAAGGCTTCAACACATCATTATAAATTTTTGAAACTTCTTCCAATGATTTACGTTCAGCAGGATTAGCAATAATATCAACACCTAAACTTGAGTCACCCTTCAACTGACCATTCAACACTTTACCAAATTGTTGAGTATCATCAGAGAAGCCTGAAGCTGAAGAAATAGCAGTATCATCACCTGATAACACCACAGTAATTGCCTTCAAAATACGTTCAGAAAGTAGAATCTGATCACGAACATATGCAACCTGTGCAGCAGATGCATTAGTCTTAATCATACGATCACTAATTTTATTATAACTATCTTGAATCTGAGGAACAGCATCACGAATTTGCACACCAACATCATGAACATCATTCACAACTTCTTCGTTACTCAACATATCTGTTACAGCTTGATTCGTACTACCCCAAGCCTTAAGTACCGTCTCCATCTCAGCACTAGTTGTACCATAATTCGCTGTCAAACTATCCAGACGTTCACGGAACTTAGATTGAGATACAGCCAAACGTTTGAAGGCTTGACCACCACGTCCCGTCGAAGCCTCACTCGCATTTTTTGCAATCTGTTCTGACAAAACGCGCAAATCACCCACATCATGGATCATCTGGTTGCTTTTAGGCACGGTATAAATCAAATAAGCGAGCGACGCTATGACCAATAAAATGAATACAACAGCCATAAACAGTAATGGTCTGACACGCTTTGGATCACCAAAAGTACTAGCCGTACGATCAAAATAGTTCGTAACACGCTGTTTGAATGCAGAGGCTTTTAAACTCGCCGCATTTTTACTTATTTTCGTCTTTACAACATTAGAACTCATCGCAACCACTCCATATTTATCGCATTGAGTTTATATCCATGCCTCAACCGACGTGAACTCAAGAG
>Ga0209023_10007714_pt1 | contig 10958 bp, 10 predicted proteins | sample LakOneMetagenome_FD_187468 | JGI IMG/M metagenome (GOLD analysis project Ga0209023, IMG submission 187468) | Freshwater and sediment microbial communities from Lake Erie, Canada (SPAdes) (version 2) | ecosystem: Environmental > Aquatic > Freshwater > Lentic | place: Lake Erie, Canada...
GGCGAGGAGGCGGAGGCCTTCACGACCGAGTCCCTGGAAGCTGTACGGAGAGGTCCGCGGCTTGTAGGCACCGCCACGGAGCATGGTTGCCCCGGCGGCAGCGACGTCAGCGGCTGAATCCAGCATCTGATCGCGGTTTTCTACGGTGCACGGGCCGGCCATCAGCGCGAAGTTCGTGCCGCCGACCTTTCGTCCGCCGATATCCAGGATCGAGTCCTCTGCCTGGCGGAACTGCTTCGAAGCCAGCTTGTAGGGCTTGGAGATCGGGACCAGGTGGTCCACCCCCGGGTGTCCTTCGAGGCCGAGCTCGGCGACCTTGTTCGGAGCACCGATGGCGCCGATCAGGGTGAGGAGCTCACCCTTGGATACATGTGCCGAGCAACCGATGTCCTCGACTCTTTCGACGACCGAAGCGATCTGCTCCTCGGTTGCGTCCTCTTTCATAACGATCATCATGTGAAATTTGCCTTTCTAGCTACTGCCTAAGAGACTACGAGAAGACCCCGCAACGAATTGATGCGGGGTCGAAGCTTGTGTGGCGCCCGGAGGCTTTCGTCGGTATCGATCAGCGGGCAGCGATGCCCCGTTACCGGACGCCTAAGTAAATCGCCAATAGGAATAGAAAGCAGCACGGAAGCTCACGCCGGGGGCGCGATCTGAGACTTCTCCGTGTCGAGCGATCAAATTCACTTTGCGTTTTGTATCAGTTGCCGGCGGTCGCCGTCAAAGGCGGCGCTTCACCGAATCCTTCAGTGCGGCGATGAAACGGTCGTTTTCTTCCCTGGTTCCGTAAGAAACGCGCAGCCAGCCCGGGCCGCCGAGGAGCTTGCCCTTGCGGACCACGATCTCGGCCGCGGCGAGGTCGGCGACGACGTCGTCTTCGACCTCCGCCCCGTTCTCGCCGAGCGAAATCCAGGAGAAATTGGCCTGGGAGTCGGTCGTTTCCAGGCCGAGTGCCTGGACCGCATTCTCGACCCGGATGCGCTCGAAGATCGAGGCTTCGATCTGGTCGCCGATGCGCTCGGAGTGCTTCAATGCCTCGGTCGCCGCCGCCTGCGCGAGGGCATTGACGCTGAAGGGCTGACGGACCGCGTCGACCGCGGCCTTGAAGAGCGGGGATCCCATCGCGTATCCGACCCGCAGTCCAGCGAGGGAGTGGGTCTTGCTGAAGGTCCGGAGCAGCACGACATTGGGGAAGTCCTTCAGAAGCGCCAGCGATTCATCCGGGTCGTCGTACTGCTGGAACTCGATGTAGGCCTCGTCGATGATCACGATCACATGGTCAGGGACCCGGGCGACGAAGTCGGCGATCTCGGCGTACCTGAGGTAGGTGCCGGTCGGGTTGTTCGGATTGCAGACGATCACGATCTGGGTCGCGGCGGTGATCTCCTCGAGCATCGCCTCGAGGTCATGGGTCTGGTCTTCCTTGAGCGGCACCTGGATCTCGCGGGCACCGGTCATCGCGGCCATCATCGGGTACATCGAAAAGGCAGGCCAGGCGTAGACGATCTCGGCGCCGGGCTCGAGGAGGGCCTCGGCGGCGGCGAGCAGGAAGTCACACGAACCGTTGGCGACTGCAACCTGGTCGGGCTCGATCTCGTGGCGGTCGGCGATCTTCTGACGCAGAAGGGTCGCGCCCGGATCCGGGTAGCGGTTCATCGAAGTGGCGGCGCGGCTGATCGCGTCAACGACCTCGGGCAGCGGTGCGTACGGCGACTCGTTGGACGCGAGCTGGGCCAGGTTGGAGCTGGCGACATCCTCGGCCGAGTGGCCCTTGGGGACACCCGGCGAGTAGCCGGGAATCGTCGCAAGTTTCTTGTTGTAGTGAACGCTCATTCGAAGGCTCCGGGCGCTACTGGGCGGATTCGAGGTCGGCGCGGAGGTTTCTGGTCTCACCGAGGTAGACGTGGCTGGCCTTGAACTCAAGCGGCGCGTTGTAGTGGACCATGACGCGGATGACCCGGTTCATCGCGCCGGGCACCGGGATCTCTCGGGCACACATGAGCGGCACGTCGTTGAGGCCGATCGCGCGCGCGGCGACGGCCGGGAACTCGGCATCGAGGTCGGCAGTGGTGGTGAAGATGGCGCTGACCATGGCGTCGGTGCCGAGGTCGTTGCGGGAGATCAGCTCGCGCAGCAGTTCTTCAGTTGCGCTGAGGATCGCCTCGGGCGAATTGTTGTCCGCCTGGACGGCTCCCCGGACGGCTGCGACCTTGGTTGGCTGGCTGGCTGAATCACTCATCGCCAGCATTCTCCCAAAGCCGCGCAACTTCCTCCTCGGAGAGGAGCCGCGCCCGGCCTGAACCGAGCCGCCCGAGCTTGACCGAGCCGATGGAAATCCGCTTCAGCATCACGACTTCGTTGCCCACCGCCTCGACCATCCGTCGGATCTGGCGGTTGCGTCCCTCGTGGATCGTGATCTCGATCGACCGTTCACCGGTCCGGCGCACGTCCGCCGGCGCGGTCTTGCCGTCCTCGAGCAGAACGCCTTCGCTGAGTCGGTCGAACTGGTTCTTGCCTTCCACGTGCTTGAGCTCGACCTCGTAGGTCTTGGGCACCTCATAGCGGGGATGGGTCAGCTTGTTGGCCAGCTCACCATCGTTGCTTAGAAGCATCAGGCCTTGGGAGTCGACATCGAGCCGGCCCACCGGATAGAGCCTGGCGGTGCTGTTGACCAGTTCGACCACCGCCCGGCGCTTCCCTGGCTCCGACGCGGTGGACACGACGCCGACCGGCTTGTTCACGGCCCAGACCTCACGGCCCTCGGGCTGGACGAGAGAACCGTCGACCCGGACGTCATCGCCCATCTCCACAGCGGTGGCGGGATCGGTCTCCACGTGGCCATGGATTCGTACCCGTCCGGCTTTGATGATCTCCTCGGACTTGCGCCTCGAGGCGACTCCGGAGTGGGCTAGATATTTGACCAGGCGCATTGGGTCAGCGTAAACCGCGGACGTTGAATTCGTACTCCGGCAACGAGTCAGGGCACGAGTTCCACTCGCACCGCGGGCGGTTGGTTACTGCTCGGCGCGCTGCTCGCCTGCTGCCAGCAGGCGCTCGCGGATGTCGCGCTCGTCTTCCGGGGTCGGATCGAAGCGCGACGGGTCCGGAAGGGCTTCGATGCCATCGAGGCCGAAGACCTTTTCGAACAGGAGCGAGGTGCGGTAGATCGCGGCCCCGAAGCGGGAGCGGCCCGACTCTTCGATGAGTCCACGTTCGGAAAGGCTCTGGACCGCCGACTCGGAGGAAACGCCACGGATGCGGGCGATCTCCGGGCGGGAAACCGGCTGCTGGTAGGCGACGATCGCGAGCGTTTCGGCCTGTGCCTGGGTCAGCGGCGGCGTCCTCGGCTTCGAGAGGAGTCTCCGGGCTGCAGCCTCAGTGCTGGGCTCGGTGGCGAGGGTGAAGCCCTCACCCACCCTCTTGAGGATGATGCCGCGACGTCCCGGCTGTAGCTGTTCGTCCAGCCGGTCGACGGCCTTGCCGATCTCATCCAGTTCGACTTCGCATGCGTCCGCCAGCGAAATCGCCGAAACCGGTTGTGGGGAGAGGAACAGGAGCGCCTCCACCCTGGCCGCCAGGACCTGGGTCGCGTCATTGGGTGTTTCGGAGTCGGCCGTCCCGGTGACGGGTGCGTCCGTCTGCTCGCCCACCTGCCCCTTGATCGGCTCGCCCGTCTGCTCGTCCATCAGCTCGCCTGCGCCATGGTGTCATCAGATGCCCCGGAGTGCTGGCTACCGGCGCCTGCCCTCGTTGCATTCGTGACCGTGATCGGCCCGAACGGCTCGGACTGCTGCCAGTCGGCCTCACCCTTGCTGTAGAGCTCGAGCAGGGCGAAGATCGTGACCGCCTGGGTCAGCCTGTCCTCACGGCCGAAGTTGGCATCGAAGTCGAAGGTGCCGGCACTGCGGAGAAGCGCCCGGACCGCCGAGAGGCGCCGGCGCAGGGAGACGGTCGCACGCATGTGGGAGATGTCGGGGATCTCCGGCGGCTCCAGCAGGTCGCCGATCGCGGCGGCCAGCTGGTCGGGGTCGTAAACGGCCTCGGCGGACTCGACCGCCACGCGCCTGAGTTCAACCGGTAGCGGTGCGGAGCGGTACAGGAAGCCGCGCTGTCCTTCGAAGTATTCGGTGAGGACGCGACCGGCATCGCGATAGCGGCGGTATTCGAGCATCCGGGCAACCAGCTCTTCGACGGCCTCGGCCGGCTCCATCTCGGTGATCTCGTCTTCGGCCCCGGGCAGCAGGAGGCGGGACTTGAGCTCGAGGAGCGATGCGACCAGAACGAGGAACTCTGTTGCCACTTCCAGGTCCAGCTCACCCTTCTCTTCGAGATGGGTGACGTAGCTGGCCACGATCTCCCCCAGCTCGACTTCAAGCAGGCTGACTTCCTCCCGGAGAACGATCGAGAGCAGCAGGTCGAAGGGACCGACGAAGACATCGAGGTCCAGGTCAAGGTCCAGATCCAGTCTGGTAGCCACAAATACAGGGTAAAGGGGTGTTCGGTCGGCACTGCCCGGAAAAACCGCAATTTGCGCCCCGGCCAGACGCAATCAGTTCATGGGCCGGCCGGAAGTGGCTGGAAATTGCGGGAAATCACCGAACACCGGGCTTCCTGGCGATCAGGAGGGCTGCCGTGGACCGATCGCCAGCCCGTTCCGACTCAGGGGGCGCCGACGCCCATTGCCGCGCGAACGTCCTTGAGCGTTCCTGCGGCGATCTCACGGGCCTGATCGGCTCCCGCGCCGAGGATCCTCTCGATCTCCGCCTCGTCGCTGCGGATCTCCGTGTAGGCCGCGCGGACCGGACCCAGGTAGTCGACCACTGCATCGGCGACGGCCTTCTTGAAATCTCCGTAACCGGAGCCGGCGAACTCGACCTCTATCTCGGCCTCACTGCGGCCGGAGGCGACCGAAAGGATGCCGATCAGATTTGTCACACCGGGCTTTTCAGGTGACCGGCGCACTTCCATGTCGGAATCGGTGACGGCGGAACCGAACTTCTTTCGGATCGCCTTCTCCTCATCCAGGACGAGGACACGACCGTTGTCGGCACCGACGGTCGTTGACATCTTGCGGGTCGGGTCCTGGAGGTCCATGACCCTCGCTCCGATCTCCGGGATGCGGTGCTCCGGTACGACCAGGGTCTTGCCGAAACGCTCGTTGAACCGGCGGGCGATCTCACGCATCAGTTCGATGTGCTGGCGCTGGTCCTCCCCCACCGGCACCTCCTCGGCCCGGTATGCGAGCACGTCAGCAGCCTGGAGGACGGGGTAAGTGAAGAGCGCCGCCGAGACGAAGTCCTTCTGTGACGAGGACTTCTCCTTGAACTGCGTCATCCGGTTCAGGTCCCCGTGCGAGCAGACCGAGCTGAGCAGCCATGTGAGTTCGGTGTGTTCATGGACGTCTGACTGGCGAAAGAGGATGCATCTCTCGGGATCCAGGCCGGCCGCCAGAAGGATCGCGGTGGTGTCGTAAAGCCGGTTCCGGAGCTCCTTGGGGTCGTAGTCGACCGAAAGGGCGTGGAGGTCGACGACGCAGAAGATGGCCGGATTGCCCCGCTCCTGAGCTTCGACGTACTGCGAGATCGCGCCGATGTAATTGCCGAGGTGCTTCTGCCCTGTGGGCTGGAGTCCGGAGAAAATTCTCATTGGCTGGGGAGCTTATTGGGTGGCCTGCTACTGCCGACGACAAGAAGTAAATGACGGTTCGTCGGCTGCAAGTCTTCACAGGTCGGCGTTCTGGACTCAGTCCCAAGCCCCGTGTGCTTCTTTCGAATAACTGCACCGGATTTCCTCAACTGGGAAATCCGATGTTCGGAACCACTCCAGGCCTTGGTGACTAGGAAGCTTTGGCCGGTTTCAGAGCTGCCGCCGCGCCGATCGTCAGGCCCACGCCGGCGGCGACCACGCCGGTCGCGGCGATGAAGATCCAGGCTTCGTGGAAGTCGGCTGCCGTTGCTGGACCCTTGATTGCCCCGACGATCGCCACCAGGATCGATACACCGAGGACCGCCCCGATCTGGCGGCCGGCACTCAGTACCGCGGATCCGGTGGCAAGCTGGGTCGGTGGCAGGGTCGAGGCGACGGCGGCCGAGATGTTCGGGAAGACGAGGCCGACCCCGGTGCCGATCAGTATCTGGCCGGGCAGGTTCTCCACCAGGTAGTCAGGGGTGCTCCCCATCATGAACAGCCAGTAAACGCTGCCCGCAGACAGGAACAGGCAACCGAGAGCGGCCATCCGGCCGGATCCGAAACGAGCGCCGAAGCGGCCGGCCGGGATTGCGAACGCCGCGGCCATCACCGGTCCGGGCGTGAACGCCAGGCCCGACTGAATGACCGAGTAGCCCCAGACGCTCGTGTAGAAGAGGATGCCGCCGAGCAGCACGGCGGAGAAGGCGACCATGAAGAGCAGGCCGGTGAGGCAGGCCATCGAGAAGGCCCGGTTGGCGAACATCGGGAGTTCGATCGTCGGGATCCGGCTTTTCGGGGTCCGGCTGGCGCGGAGCACCGTGGCCGCAAGAAGGATCACGCCCGCAGCCAGCGCGACGACGGTCTCCGAACTCCCCCACCCGTAGTCGGGAGCCTTGACGAGGCCCCAGCAGATGATGGCGACGCCGACGATCAGGAGCAGGGTGCCGAAGACGTCGGGCCACCTGTTCTCATTGACGTCGCGGGACTCGTTGATCACCGAGCGGCCGTAGATCCAGGCGCCAACGGCGAACGGGACGTTCACGAGGAAGACCCAGCGCCAGGACGCCTCGACCAGAAGACCACCGAGCGGCGGGCCGAGGGCGGCGGCCATGCCTCCTGCCGCTGCCCAGATGCCGATTGCGACCGGCCAGCGGGCCGGCGGGAAGTGATGGAGCAGGAGGGCCAGCGAAGTCGACATCAGCATCGCCGCCCCGACACCCTGGATCACCCGGAACGCGATCAGCGAATCAACCGACCAGGCGAGCGCACAGGCGGCCGAGGCGATCGTGAAGATCAGGAGGCCCGCCATGAAGATGCGCTTGCGGCCGAGGCGGTCCGCCAGCCTGCCGAAAGGCATGAGCAGGGCCGCGAAAACGATCATGTAGCCGTTCAGCACCCAGGAGAGGTAGGAGATCGAACTGCCGGTGAAGTCAGCCTGGATCGATGGGAACGCGATGTTGACGATGAACATGTCGAGGCTCGCCAGGAACACGGCGGCGGCGATCACGATCAGGACCCTGGTCAGGCTCCTGTTCTCCTCGGCAACCGCAGTTTCATCTTCGAGCAGTTCATCTGCCTGGCTCGGCAGGGACGTCGGGTTGGCGGTTACGGCAGGCACTTCAGTGGCGGGATTCAAGAGTGAGGGTCTCCGGTGGGTCGTTTGATGCGACTCACTCTAGCAGTAAGTCGCATGAACCGACTCACCCGCTACAATGGACCCATGCTCAACCGCGAGTACGACACCCAGGTCTGTTCGATCGCCCGCACTCTCGAGGTGGTCGGCGAGCGCTGGTCGTTCCTGATCCTCCGCAACATCTCGATGGGGATCACCCGGTTCGACGACCTCCAGGACCAGCTCGGAATCACACGCAGCGTCCTGACCACCCGCCTTCGCAGCCTGGTCGAAGACGACGTTCTCGAGAAGGTCCCCTACACCGAGCGCCCTCCCCGCTACGAGTACAAGCTCACCGAAAAGGGCAAGGACCTGTGGCCGGTCATGGTCCAGATGCTCCGCTGGGGCGACACCTATTACATGGACCCCAAGGGCCCGCCCACGATCATCGAGCACTACGGATGCGGCGGCAGCCCGGACCTCCACCTGAACTGCGACAAGTGCGGCAAGCCGCTGGAGCGCTCAGACGTAAGGTCGATCCCGGGTCCGGGCCGGGCAAAGCGCGATTTCGTCAAGTCCGGGGTTTAACGGGAGAAACCCGGATCCGCTTCGACCCGGGTTTCCACTCCATCGAACATCGTGTTTGGCCAGTTCAGCCAAACCGATGCCTTATGCGGATTACCTAGGCAAGGCTGCGGCCGATGACGACCCGCTGGATTTCGTTGGTGCCTTCGTAGATCTGGGTGAGCTTGGCGTCGCGCATCATCCGTTCAACCGGGTATTCCTTGACGTAGCCATAGCCGCCGAGGACCTGAACGGCTTCAGTGGTTACTTCCATGGCGGTGTCGGAGGCGAAGAGCTTGGCCATTGCCGAGTACTTGCCCAGCTTCGGGTCATTGGTCTCCGACATCGATGCGGCGCGATAGAGAAGCTCGCGGGCGGCGGCGGTCTTGGTCTCCATGTCGGCCAGCTTGAAGGCGATTCCCTGGAGGGTGTTGATCGGCTTGCCGAACGCGATGCGCTCCTTGGCGTAGGCGGCGGCGTAGTCGGTCGCGCCCTGGGCGATGCCGACCGCCTGTGCGGCGATCCCGAGTCGGGAGCGGTCGAGCGTGGACATGGCGACGATGAAGCCCTTGCCGACTTCGCCGATCACGTTCTCGTCAGGGACGAACACGTCTTCGTAGACCGGCTGGCCCGTGGGCGAGCCCTTCATGCCCATCTTGTGCTCGAGGGCGTCGATGCGGAAACCGGGTGAATCGGCCATGACGGCGAAGGCGGTGATGCCTCGCGAGTACTTCACGTCGGGGTCGGTGACGGCGAAGGTCACGTAGACGTCGGCGACGCCGGCGTTGGTGATCCAGTTCTTGGCACCGTTCAGCTGCCAGCCGCCATCGACCTTCTTGGCGCGGGTGCGCATGGAACCGGGATCGGATCCGGCATCCGGCTCGGAAAGACAGAAGGCGCCGATCCATTCACCGGAAGCCATCTTCGGCAGGACGCGGTCCTTCAACTCATCCGAGCCGTGGAGCTTCATCGGGAGCGAAGAGAGGTCCTGGGCGGCAACCATGAGTGAAGAAGAAGCGCAGCCCTTCGCGATCTCCTCGATTGCGGCCACGAGCATCAGGTCACCCGTGCCGGTGCCTCCATACTGCTCTTCGAACGGAAGGCCGAAGAGGTCGTGGTCAGCGAAGAGCTTGCGGATGTCCTGCGGGTACTCAGCCTTCTCGTCGATCTCGGCGGCGCGCGGGGTCACCTTTTCCACAACCATCTGGCGGATCACCTCGAGGAAGTCGAGCTGGTCGCGGTTGAGTCCGTACTGCGGTGCGTCAGTGGAGGTGGTCATGCGTAACTCCCGTTGGGTTCTGTTGCGAGGGTGGGTTCTGATTCGGAGAAGTGCCTTTGGAAATCTACAGGCGACCGGCTGGCAGCGACCTGCTTCGGGGAGCCACCATCAAAATCGCACAGCGAGACCGTCAATGACTTCTAACGAGCGAAGTGATTTTGATGCAGTTACTTGGGCTGGCGGATGACGGGCCGGCGGGTTGCGCCGACTTCGTCGAGGCGCCGGACCGGCGTCGTGTAAGGCGCGTTCAGGGCGATCTCGGGATCGGCTTCCGCCTCTTCCAGGATCTTCTCGATCGCGTCGGCGAAGAGGTCGAGCGTCTCCTTCGACTCGGTCTCCACCGGTTCAACCATCAGTGCCTCGTCGACAAGCAGCGGGAAGTAGACGGTCGGCGGATGGAATCCGAAGTCGAGCAGCCGCTTGGCGAGGTCGAGGGTCCTGATGCCGAGTTCCTTTTTCATCGGGGCACCCGAGAGGACGAACTCGTGCATGCAGTGGCGGTCGAAGGCGACGGGCATGTACTTGCCGGCGCGTCCCTCGGAAAGCCGGTGCTTCAGGTAGTTCGCGTTGAGCACGGCGACCTGGGAGGCCTCGCTCAGGCCGTCCCCGCCGAGGCTGAGGATGTAGGCGTAGGAGCGGACGAACACACCGAAGTTGCCCTGGAAGCCGCGCATGCGGCCGATCGACTTGGGGATGTCGTAGTCGAGGTCGAAGTAGCCGCCGAGTCCGTATTCGTCCTCCCAGCCCTCGGGACCGTCGGTCTTCACGACCTGCGGGCGGGGCATGAACGGGGCGACACGTTCGGAGATTGCGATCGGTCCTGCTCCCGGTCCGCCGCCGCCGTGAGGCTGCGAGAAGGACTTGTGGAGGTTCATGTGGACGACGTCGAAGCCCATGTCTCCGGGACGGGCCTGCCCCATGATCGCGTTCAGGTTGGCGCCGTCGTAGTAGAGAAGGCCGCCGACGTCGTGAACCAGTTTCGCCATCTCGACGATGTTCTCGTCGAAGACGCCGAGCGTGTTCGGATTGGTCAGCATCAGGCAGGCGACGTCGTCTGTGACCTTGCTGCGCAGGTCCTCGATGTCGACACCGCCATCAGGATTGGTCGCGACCTTCACGACCTCGTACCCCGCCATCGAAACGGACGCGGGGTTGGTGCCGTGGGAAGTGTCAGGTGTCAGCACCTTGGTCGGGTTGCGGCCCTTGTCAGCGTGGTAAGCGCGGGTCAGGAGCAGGCCGGCGAGCTCACCCTGTGACCCGGCGGAGGGCTGGAGGCTCACATGCGGGAGGCCGGTGACTTCACTGAGGGATTCCTGCAGCAGCCACATGAGCTTGAGCGCGCCCTGCGCATTGGCCGGGTCGGTCGCCGGATGGAGCCTGGCGTGACCGGGCAGCGCCGCGACCCGCTCGTTGAGGCGCGGGTTGTATTTCATGGTGCAGGAACCAAGCGGGTAGAAGCCCGTGTCGAGGTCGAAGTTCCGCCTCGAAATGCGGTTGTAGTGCCGGATGATCTCCGGCTCCGAGACCTCGGGCAGCTCGGCCGGCTCTTCCCGGAGGAGGTGCGACGGGATCAGCTCGTCGATCGGCGTTTCGGGAACTCCGGTCGGCGGCAACTGGGCCGCGCGGCGTCCGGGAACCGACTTCTCGTAGATCGTGACGGCGGGATCGGCCTGCTGGGGCGTTTCGGTGATGACTCCGGTGGATGGACTCATGACGGCACCCCTGAGAGGTCGACGGGCGAGGTTTCATCGGGATCAAATCCTTCGCCATCGGCATCATCGCCACTGTGCTTCGCTGCGTCATCGAGGTAGT
>Ga0209023_10007715_pt1 | contig 10954 bp, 10 predicted proteins | sample LakOneMetagenome_FD_187468 | JGI IMG/M metagenome (GOLD analysis project Ga0209023, IMG submission 187468) | Freshwater and sediment microbial communities from Lake Erie, Canada (SPAdes) (version 2) | ecosystem: Environmental > Aquatic > Freshwater > Lentic | place: Lake Erie, Canada...
ATCAAGGCCGCGGGCATAGACCCGGTGTACTTCGGCGTGCTCTTCATCATCAACAACTCCATCGGCCTGGTCACGCCGCCGGTGGGCACCATCCTGAACGTGGTGGCCGGTGTGGGGCGCATGAAGATGGACGAGGTGACGCGCGGCGTGCTGCCCTTCATGGCCGCCGAGTTCGCGATGATGTTCATCATGGTGATCTTTCCGCAGACGGTGCTGGCGCCGCTGCGGTGGTTCACGGGCTGACGGCGCCCACCCCTGCCGCACAGCACTCCCACCCACTCTTCACGCCCAGCATTCCATGACACTCCGACTTGCAGGCAAGACCGCCTTTCTCACCGCCGCCGGCCAGGGCATCGGCCGCGCCACGGCCATCGCATTCGCGGCCCAGGGCGCGCGCGTGATCGCCACTGACATCAACCCCGCCGCGCTGGCCGCCCTGCAGCGCGACACCGGCTGCGAGATCCGCGTGCTGGACGTGACCCAGGCCCAGGCCGTGCGCGATGCCGCAGCGGCCGTGGGGCCGGTGGACGTGCTGTTCAACGGCGCGGGCTTTGTGCACGCGGGCAGTGTGCTCGACTGCACGGACGACGAGTGGGACTTCGCTTTCGATCTGAACGTGCGTGCGCAATTTCGCACCATCCGGGCGTTCCTGCCCGGCATGCTGGAGCGCGGCGCCGGGTCCATCATCAACGTCGCCTCGGTGGCGGGCAGTATCAAAGGGGCGCCCCGGCGGTTCGTCTACGGCACCACCAAGGCGGCGGTCGTGGGCCTGACCAAGTCGGTGGCTGCCGACTTCGTGGCCCAGGGCATCCGCTGCAATGCCATCTGCCCCGGCACGGTGATGTCGCCGTCGCTGCAAGACCGCATCACCGCGCAGGCCGCGGCCACGGGCCAGAGCCTGGCCGCCGTCGAAGCCGGTTTCGTCGAGCGCCAACCCATGGGCCGCCTGGGCCGCGCCGAAGAGATCGCCGCGCTGGCGGTGTACCTGGCGAGCGACGAGTCATCGTTCACCACGGGCACCGCCCAGGTCATCGACGGCGGCTGGTCCAACTGATTTCATCTACGCTCTGCATTTCGCGCCACCCCTCCATCCAACCCCTCACCACTACCAACCATGAAGCTGCTTCGCCACGGCCCCAAGGGCCAGGAAAAACCCGCCTTGCTGCACACCGACGGCACGTTGCGCGACCTGAGCGGCGTGCTGCCCGACATCGGCCCCGCCACCCTGGCGCCCGCTGGCCTGGCCGCGCTGGCCGCCATCGATGCCGCCACCCTGCCGGTGGTGCCCCAGGGCCGCCTGGCCGTGCCGTGGACGGGCATGCGCAAGTTCATCGCCATCGGCCTGAACTACGCCGACCACGCTGCCGAAGCCGGCATGGCCATCCCCAAGGAGCCCATCATCTTCACCAAGACGGTGGACTGCGCCGTGGGCTGCAACCACCCCGTGGTGCTGCCGCAGGGGTCGGTCAAATCCGACTGGGAGGTGGAGCTGGGCGTGGTGATCGGCACCCGAGCCCGCTATGTGAGCGAGGCGGATGCGCTGCAGCACGTGGCCGGCTACTGCACCATCAACGACATCTCCGAGCGCGAATACCAGCTCGAGCGCGGCGGCACCTGGGACAAGGGCAAGGGCTGCGACACCTTCGGCCCCATCGGCCCCTGGCTGGTGAGCGCCGAAGAGGTGGGCGACCCGCAGAATTTGTCGATGTGGCTGGACTTGAACGGCGAGCGCCAACAGACCGGCAGCACCCGCACGATGATCTTCACCGTGGCGCAACTGGTGAGCTACCTGAGCCGCTTCATGACCCTGGAGCCCGGCGACCTCATCACCACGGGCACCCCGCCCGGCGTGGGCATGGGCAAGAAGCCCGCTGCTCAGTTCCTCAAGCCCGGCGATGTGATGCGACTGGGCATCGAAAAGCTGGGCGAGCAGGAGCAGACCGTGTTTGCGTGGGACCCGGCTCTGATCGACGGGTGACGCGCCCTTGGGCACTGCCAGCGCTGCGTCTGCACAGGTGCAGCGGTCGGCAGAGCTTGGCAAAGCCCGGCAGAGTCAGGCTTTTGCAGCCATTTTTTGAATAAAAAAGGCGTCTACCGCTTGATATGCAAGCGCTACCAGCTATAAATTTGGTAGCAATTTCGATGCATGGGCACTGCCAGCGCACACAGCAGGAACGCGTAACGCGTGGCGCTCCTGCTTCACGGTGAAGTCAAGTCAAGTCAAGTCAAGTCAAGTCGAGCCAGGCCAGGCTGGCCTCGGGCGCCTGGCGGTTCGGCTCAATGCGCGACGGTGAACCGCTGCTGCACGTGCCGCGGTGTCTCCAGCTCGTCGGCAATGGCCACGGCCAGGTCGGTCACGCTGATGCCGCCGGGCGCGTCGCCGTTCATCAGGGGCGCCTCGGTGCCCAGGCGGTACTTGCCGGTGCGCTCGCCCGGGGCCAGCAGGATGGGGGGCGACAGAAAGGTCCAGTCCAGCGTGTTCTCGGTGCGGATCCAGTTCAGCGCCTCGCGGGCGGCCAGGGCGCCCTGCTTCCATTCGGCCGGGAACTCCGGCGTGTCCACCAGCTGCACGCCGGGCGCCACGAACAGGCTGCCCGCGCCGCCCACCAGCAGCAGGCGGCGCACGCCGGCCTGCTTGGTGCCGTCGATGATCGCGCGCGTACCTTTGAGGAATTGGTCGTGGATGTCGGGCACCGTCCAGCCGGGGTTGTAGGCGCTCACGACGGCGTCGTGGCCGGCCGCAGCCTTGGCGATCTGCGCGGCATCCTGGGCGTCGGTCGCGACCACCGACAGGCCTTCACGCGCAGCCAGCTTGCCAGGGTTGCGGGCCAGCACGGTCACGCGGTGGCCGCGCTGCAGCAGTTCATCCAGCAAGGCCGAGCCGACAAAGCCGGTGGCACCGATCAGGGCGATGTTCATGGAATTTTCCTCAGGATCAGAAGTTGGGATGACATGAGAATAGGGGATTGTCAAAGCGTGCGGTAGAGGGCCTGAAACGCCTTGTGCTTGAAGCTGTGCTTCACAATCAACCACTTTCCACCCATACGCCTTTCTTTCCATGGACGACCTCAAACGCATGGCTGTTTTTGCCGCAGTGGTGCAGCACGGCTCAATGAGCGGCGCCGCGCGGGCGCTGGGCATGAGCACGTCGGCCGTCAGCCAACAGGTGCGCAAGCTGGAGAGCGACGGCGGGGTGACGCTGCTGCACCGCTCCACCCGCAAGCTGGCCCTCACCGAGGCCGGCCAGCGCTACCACGCCCGCTGCGCCGCCATGTGGGCCGCGGCAGAGCAGGCGCGGGCCGAGCTAGCGGCGTCACGCGATGCGCCCAGTGGCGAGCTGCGCCTGTCGGCCACGGTGGGGTTTGCGCGGCACATCGCCCCGGCGCTCGGTGACCTGCTGGCCGACCACCCGGCCCTGCGCCTGCGGCTGCTGGTGGATGACGCCACCATCGACCTCATCAATGCCCGCATCGACCTGGCGGTGCGCTACGGGCGCCTGGCCGATTCCACCTGGGCCGCACGGCGCCTGGGCAGCATGCAGTGGCGGCTGTGCGCATCGCCCGCCTGGGTGGCCGCGCACGGCCGGCCCGAGCACCCCGACGCCCTGCTGTCGCACAGCTGGCTGGGCTTTGCACGCGAGAACGGCGGGCTGGTCATCGACCTGCGCAGCCCCGCTGGCGAGCCCCGCGCCCTGCGGGTGGAGCCGCGCATCGCCAGCAACAACCAGTTGTCGATCCAGCAGATGTGCGAGGCGGGGCTGGGCCTGGCGCTGGTGGGCAGCATGGATTCGCACGAGGCGCTGGAGGCCGGCCGGCTGGTCCAGCTGCTGCCGGACTGGTCGTTCGGCACGATGGACATCTGGGCCGTGACGCCCCAGCGCGACGCCCAGCCCGCCAAGGTGCGCCAGGCCATCGCGGCGCTGCAGGGCTACCTGCGGCAGGTGCCGGGGGTGGAGGACTGAGGGGCTGAGGCGCCGCGGGGCTGCCTGACGTACTGCGGCAACGGGCAACGTGGCTGAAAATTTCTGGTGCCCTGCCGTGGCGATGCGGTACAAAGCCAGAGGCCTCGCGGGGCCGCACGCTGCGCGCCGCCACTGCACAAGGACGCCCGGGCCCGTCGGACCAGCGGCCTTGCACCGGGTAGGGATATCAGCCCCGGGCTGTGTCGGCGCCGCGACGGCGCGATGCTGCAGCGCACTATTCGGGTATTGCCTGAAGATTTAGCGCACTGCGCATGCCGTTCTGCTCCTAAAATTTGTAAAAGCGCGTATCTTTTTTCTGCGCAAAGGATCCATCATGAAAGCAGTGCAGCAGGATATCGACGAGCGGACCAACCTCACCAGCACCAACAAATTCGAGCTGCTGCTGTTTCGCCTGGGGGTGGACGCCGCCCTGGGCAAATCCGAACTCTTTGGCATCAACGTGTTCAAGATCCGCGAGATCGTGGCCATGCCCAGCATCACCCCGATCGCGGGCACCACGCCCCATTCGCTGGGGGTGGTCAACCTGCGCGGCCAGGTGATCCCCGTGCTGGACATGCCCTCCATCGTGGGTTGCAAGCCCCAGACGGGCCTGAACATCATGCTGGTGACCGAGTACGCCCGCACCACCCAGGCGTTTGCGGTCGAATCGGTGGAAGACATCGTGCGCCTGGACTGGAAGCAGGTGCTGTCGGCCGAAACCAGCGGCGCCAAGGGCAAGTTGGTGACCAGCATCGCTCGCCTAGACGGCAACACCGACGAATCGCGCCTGGCCCAGGTGCTGGACGTGGAAGCCATCCTGCAGATGGTGTCGCCATCGGACGGCCATGAAGTCACCGAGGAAAAAGTAGGCGCCAAGCTCAAACTCAAGCCCGGCACGATGATCCTGGCGGCCGATGATTCCTTCGTGGCCCGCTCGCTCATCGAGCAGGAACTCAAGGCGCTCAAGGCACCGTACGAGATGGTCAAGTCCGGCAAGGAAGCCTGGGACCGGCTCAACGCCATCGCCAAGAGCGCCGAAGCCGAGGGCAAGACGGTGCTTGACCGCGTCGCCATGGTGCTGACCGACCTGGAAATGCCCGAGATGGACGGCTTTACCCTGACCCGCAACATCAAGCAGGATGCGCGCTTTCACGGCCTGCCGGTGGTGATCCACTCATCCCTGTCGGGCTCGGCCAACGAGGACCACGTGCGCAGCGTGGGTGCAGATGGCTACGTCGCCAAGTTCGTGGCGGAAGACCTGGCTGAAACCATTCGGCGCGTGCTGCCCAAATAAAGAGCGCTTCTTTGCCGTCCGGCGCCCTTTGCGAAGGGGCGCACTTCGATGAGCCTCGTTTCAGCAGCCACCGCTTGCCCAGCAAGCGGTGGCTGCTATGCATTTTGACAGGAGCATTGTCGATAAGGTCGGCCCGTGGTGAGCGACAGGGGAAACTGTCCTACCTGCAGCATCGCCGTCCAGTCAACCAAACCCTGCCATCGAACGCTAAAGTTACAACGCGTGAACACGCAGCCCGCGAATTTGTAACACCCCGCCGGGGTGCTTTTCGGGGGCTTTACGAGCAGGTCGGAACGCCCACGCCCTGCCGGGGGTCTGAACAGTATGAACAACACATTCGCCCGTATCATTTCCATCGCGGTCCTGGGCGCCGCAGCGACCGGGTGTGCCACTGTCCCGGGCGACCCGTACTACGAGCCCGCCTACCAGCAGCAGCCGGGCTACATCTACAACTCGCAGCCGGTGTACTCCAGCCCGCCGGTGTATTCGAGCCAACCCGTCTATTCGAGCCCTCCGGTGTATCCCGGCTACTCAGCCCCAGCCGCAACAATCTACTACGGCAGCCGTGACCGCGACGACCGCTGGGAACGCGACCGCGATCGCAATAACAACAACTGGCGCGATCGTGAACGCGAAAGGGACCGCATCGAGCGCGACCGTGCCGAACGTGACCGCGCCGCCCGGGATCGTGACCGCGACCGTCGCGACCAACAGGCGCGCGACGCAGACCGCCGCCAACGCGACCGTGACCAGGCGATCCGCGAGCAGGCCGAACGCGACCGCCGCGCCGCCGAAGACCGCCGCAACCGCGATTCGCGCCCCGGCCGCCTGGCACCCGGCAGCTACACGCCCGACCCCAATGACTGGCGCGCACGCCAGGGTTCCAACAACCCTGACAAGCCTTGATGGGTAGCGGCAGTGGGCTTTGATCCCCAAGATCGGGTACCGCTGCCGCGGTACGCCGGTCTTGCGACAAGCCTGCCAGCCTGAGCCTCGATAGGCCCGAGAAGTCGCGTCGTCAAGGGGCCACCACTCTTGCAAAGCCTCAGCGTCCGCAGACAGGGCTGTTGCAGCGATAGCTTTAGAGCGAAAATCCAGCCACTTCTTCTCGTCTTTTTCAGGTCACCGCCATGACGATCCGCCTGCATCACCTTCTGCTGTGCCTGTGCGCGGCCGCTCTGGGAACCGCAGTGCAGGCCCAGGTCCTGCGCTGCACCGATGCCCGCACCGGGAAGGTGACCTACACCGACGGCGAATGCGCCGGCGGCACGGCTGCCCGCGAGGTGGAAGCACGCAAGTCGCCGCAAGAGCTTCAACAAGAGCGCGAACTGGCCGCCGAAGCGCTGGAGCGTAAGCAGCAGCGCCTGCAATCCGAAGCCACCGCCGCAGACCTGGACGCCCGCCGGGCCGCAGAACGCGACCGCGCCAAGGCCGCGCAGGCCGCCGCGGCAGCCCCCCAACCGCAGGACTACGCCCGGTCGGCCGAATGTGCACGCTCCCGGCGCAACCTGGACATGGTGGCGTCGGGCTTGTCACGCTCCAACTACGAGCAGGACGTGCGCCTGGAGGCTGCCCAGCGGCAGGTGGACTTGGATTGCCTGGGTCCGCAGGGTTATGCCGAGGTCGAAAAGGCCCGGGCCAACCAGCCCCGCGTGGTGGTCGTGCCCCCGCGCTATCCCCCTGTGTACCAAGCCCCTCAGCCCCCGCCGCGCCTCACGCAGTGCGGCGACTTCCGGTGCACGGATAACCAGGGCAACAGCTATCCGCGGGTCGGGCCCGGGCGCTTTCCCGGCCAAGGCGGCGTGTGCCGCTCCAACGGCGGCCAGGCGCCTTGCTGACTTGGGCGACGTGGAGCCACTGCCCCGTCGTCCGCCCAACACACTCAAAGCCAGTTAACCGCGCAGGCCCTGCTCCACGGTGGGATAGCGCAACACCAGGCCCAGCTCTTTGAGCATGCGCCGGTTGTCCAGCCGGCGCGATTCGCTCATGAAGCTCAGCAGCATCACCGACAACTGCTCCTGCGCTGCGCTACGCGGCACGCGGGCCGGCCGTGGCAGGCCGTACAAGTCGGCCGCCAGGTCGAAGTAATCGCCCATCTTGAGCGCGGTCTGGTCGCTCACGTTGTAGATGCGCTGCGGCCGGGCGCGCCACAGGGCGGCCAGGCAGGCACGCGCCAGGTCGTCGGCGTGGATGTGGTTGGTGAACACATCGTCTTCAGGCACCAGCACGGGTGTGCCGCGGCGCAAGCGGGCCTCGGGCGTACCGCCTTCGCGGTTGGGTGCGTAGATGCCTGGAATGCGCAGCACGCTGGCGCGCACACCCGCACGGCCCAGGTGCCGCACCGCCCGCTCGGCGTTCACGCGGCGTTGTGCCCGCGGCGTGCCGGGGGCCACAGCGCGGGTCTCGGGCACCAGGGCGCCGCCGCAGTCGCCATACACACCGGTGGTGGACGCGTACACCAGCGACGCGGGCAGGCTGCGCAAGCGCAGCGCCCGGGCCAGCGCCACGGTGCGCGGGTCGCGCCACCAGGCACTGCCACCGGCGCCCTCCCCGGGCGGCGGCGCCAGGTGCAACACCCGCGTGGCAATGCCCGACAGGCGCTTGAGCGTGGCCGCGTCGTCCAGGTTGCCGCGCAGCGGGCGGATGCCCTGGGCGCGCAAGGCTTCAGTGCGCTCGGGGCTCGACGTGAGCGCCAGCACCTGCATGCGCCCGGCGCCCGGGCCGGTGTGCAGCTGGCGCGCCACGCGTTGACCCACGTCACCACAGCCCACGATCAGCAGCCGCTCGCGGCGAAAACGCGCCGGCAGGGCGCCAAGGGGGTTTTGGTTTGAAGGCAAAATCGGTCCGTTTACTCAGCCGGTTGAATGCGAAGAACACCGGTTCTTGAAGAAGTACGTTCCCAAGGATACCCACAAGATGACCAGCGCCGAGACCGCGAGCCCTAGAGCCTTTCAGATCACCGTACAGCCCAGCGGCCGCGCTTTCACCGCCAACGCCGGCGAAGCCATCCTGGCCGGCGCCATCCGCAGCGGCGTGGGCCTGCCCTACGGCTGCAAGGACGGCGCGTGCGGCTCGTGCAAATGCAAGAAGATCAGCGGTGCCGTGCACCATGGCGAGCACCAGTCCAAGGCGCTCACGGCCGACGAAGAGGCCGCCGGCCTGGTGCTGACCTGCTGCGCCGAGCCGCTGACCGATGTGGTGCTGGAGTCGCGCCAGGTCACCGACGAGAGCGCCTACCCCATCAAGAAGATGCCGGTGCGCGTGTCCACCCTCACCCAGCAATCGCACGACGTGATGCAGGTGCGCCTGCAGCTGCCCGCGGCCGACACCTTCCGCTACCACGCGGGGCAGTACATCGAGTTCATCCTGCGCGACGGCGCGCGCCGTGCGTATTCGATGGCCAACGCGCCGCACACGCAGGCCGCGGCGCCCGGCGTGGAGCTGCACATCCGCCACATGGCGGGCGGCAAGTTCACCGACCACGTGTTCGGCGCGATGAAGGAAAAGGAAATCTTGCGGGTCGAAGGCCCGTTCGGCAGCTTCTTCCTGCGCGAGGACTCCGACCGGCCCATCGTGCTGCTGGCCTCGGGCACGGGCTTTGCGCCCATCAAGGCGCTCATCGAGCACATGCAGTTCAAGGCCATCACCCGCCCTACGGTGCTCTACTGGGGCGGCCGCCGGCCGAGCGATTTGTACATGCACGACTGGGTGCAGGCGCGCGCCGCCGAGATGCCGCACCTGACCTATGTGCCCGTGGTGTCGGACGCAGAGCCCGAAGACGGCTGGACGGGCCGCACGGGCTTTGTGCACCAGGCGGTGCTCGATGATTTTGCCGACCTGTCGGGCCACCAGGTGTATGCCTGCGGCGCGCCCATCGTGGTCGAGTCTGCACGCGACACCTACAGCGCCCAGCGCGGCCTGCCGCCCGAAGAGTTCTACGCCGACGCCTTCACCTCCGAAGCGGACAAGCACGGCGGCTGAGGAGCGCGGGCATGGCGATGCCGCAAGGCCTGCCCAACGCACAGCAGGCGTCAGCGCACGCGTTACCGCCCGCGCCTGCGTCAGCGTCCGCCAGCCTCTCCATCGAGCCCGCAGCCGGGCGCAAGGCCCTGCGCGCCAGCGGCCCCATGGCGGCCGTGCTGGGAATGGCGGTGCTGCTGGTGCTGGGTGCGGGCGAATGGGCCACGCGCAATGAGCTGGATACACAGTGGGACAACCTGCGCCGCTCGGCCGAGGTGCAGGCGTTGGCGCTGCGGGGCGTGGCCACGCGTTACAGCTACCTGCCCTTCACCGCGGCGCAGCAGCCGCTGGTCGCGCAGTTGCTGCGCAATCCCACCTCGCCGCAGGTGCGCGAGGCTGCCAACGCCTACCTGCAGACCGTCAACACCCGCGCGGGCTCCGACACCCTATACGTGATGGATGCCCAGGGAATGACCCTGGCGTCGAGCAACTGGGACACCCCGAGCAGTTTCGTCGACCAGAACTACGGCAACCGCCCGTATTTTCGCGACGCGCTCCATGGCCTGACGGGCCGCTTCTACGGCGTGGGCAAGACCACCGGCGAGCCTGGTCTGTTCGCATCCGCGCCCGTTCAGCAGGCCGACGGCAAGGTGATCGGCGTGGTGGCCGTCAAGGTGCGCATGCAGCCCATCGTGGACACCTGGTCGCAGCTGCGGGACCCGGTGTTCGTGGCCGATGAGCGTGGCATCGTGTTCCTCGGCTCGGTGGCGCCCTGGCTCTACAAGACCACCCGGCCGTTGCCGCCCGCCGCGGTGCAGCAGGTGCAGCACGATGAGCAGTACGGCGCGCAATGGTCGCCAGAGCCGGTGCCCTGGAAGCTGGAGCTGCCTGCTGACCAGCCCGGCGGGCAACTGCGCGTGCCCGGCACCGGCAAGGAATACCTGGCTTACGAGGAGCCCCTGCCCGACCTGGGCTGGTCACTGACCATCACGGCCGACAGCAAGGTGGTGGCCGTGGCCCGCCAGCAGGCCTGGGCGCTGGCCACCCTGGCGTCGGGCCTGCTGGTGCTGGGTGCACTCTACTGGCAACTGCGCGAGCGGCGCCTGACCGAGAACCGCCAGGCCCGCATCGAGCTGGAGCAGCGTGTGCACGAACGCACCCACGAACTGCAGCAGGCGCAGGCGTTTCGCCAGTCGATGGAAGACTCGCTGCTGGTGGGCATGCGGGCGCGCGACCTGGAAGGCCGCATCGTTTATGTGAACGCCGCCATGTGCGACATGGTGGGCTACAGCGCGGACGAGCTCATCGGCTGCCTGCCGCCCTACCCCTACTGGCACCCCGACGACCTGGCGCGGCACTGGAAGGACAGCGACACCGCCCTGGCCGGCAAGGCCACGCCGCACGGCCACGAGAACCGGCTGCGGCACCGCAACGGATCGGACGTGTACACCATGTTCTACACCGCGCGGCTGATCGACGGCGATGGCGAGCACATCGGCTGGATGAGTTCGGTGGTGGACATCACCGCCCAAAAGCGGGCCGAAGAGCACCAGCAGCAGCGCGAGGCCCAGTTGCAGCGCGTGCAGCGCGTGATCACGGTGGGCGAGATGGCATCGACCCTGGCGCACGAGCTGAACCAGCCGCTGGCAGCGCTGGTCAACTACGCGGCCGCCGCCAAGTCGCTGGCAGCGCAAGGCAAGGTCGCCCTGCTGAACGACACCCTGGCCGCACTGTAGATC
>Ga0209023_10007716_pt1 | contig 10954 bp, 10 predicted proteins | sample LakOneMetagenome_FD_187468 | JGI IMG/M metagenome (GOLD analysis project Ga0209023, IMG submission 187468) | Freshwater and sediment microbial communities from Lake Erie, Canada (SPAdes) (version 2) | ecosystem: Environmental > Aquatic > Freshwater > Lentic | place: Lake Erie, Canada...
GCGCGTGCGGTCAACCGCGCCACCACTTCGTCATAGACGCTCTCCTGCGCCAGCACGCGCGAGCCTGCGGAGCACACCTGACCCGCATTGAAGAAAATGCCCGCCGCAGCAGCCTTGGTGGCCGCATCGAGATCGGCATCGTCATAGATCACGTTGGCCGATTTGCCGCCAAGTTCGAGCGAGACGCGCTTGAAGTTGCCCGCCGCGCCTTTGAGGATTCCACGGCCGACACCGGGTGAGCCAGTGAAGGTCACCTTGTCCACGTCCGGATGATTGACCAGCGCATCGCCGACCACACGGCCCGGACCGGGCACGATGTTGAGCACGCCCGGCGGCAGACCCGCTTCCAGCGCCAGTTCGCCAAGGCGAAGCGCCGACAGCGATGTGAGTTCGGCAGGCTTCATCACGATGGTGCAGCCGCAAGCCAATGCAGGCGCCAGCTTCCACATCCCGATCATCAGCGGGAAATTCCACGGCACGATCACCGCAACCACACCAACCGGCTCGCGCACGGTGTAGGTGAGCGCATCGCTGCGCGTCGGCACGGTGTCGCCGTGAATCTTGTCGGCCCAGCCAGCATAGTAAGTCAGCGTGTCGATGGCGGCGGGAAGATCCTGCCGCAGCACGGCGGCGATCGGCTTGCCGGCATCGCGGCTTTCAAGCTCGGTGATTTCAGGACCGTGTTTTTTCAGAAGCTCTGCGAAGCGAAACATGATCTGGCCGCGTTCGGACGGACGCATGGTGCTCCAGATACCTTCAAAGGCGCGGCGCGCGGCACCCACCGCGCGCTCGACATCGGCCTCGCCGCCTTCGGAGATGGTGGCGATCACTTCACCGGTGGCAGGGTTCAGGGTGTTGAAGGTCTTGCCCGACACCGACTCGACATGCTGGCCGTCGATCAGGAGTTGCTTGCGAAGAATGACGGGCGCATGGCGATCGAGGGAATTGTCATATGCAATAGACATCATATTCCTCCTGTTGTTTCTGCCAGTTTGTGTATTAGAAATACCAGAGTAAATATGATATGATGTGCCAATGGCTCACGATGATATGAAGTCAAATTCATAAGGCCGTCACGATGCTGCAGATCGAGATCGAACCCGTCTGGCGCTTTCACAAGGAAGGCAGCCCGCAGACCGTCGCCGTAATGCTCGGCGTGCTCAACGACATCCGCACCTCCGGCAAACTCACAACCGCGGCGGATCACGCGGGCCTGTCCTATCGCCATGTCTGGAATCTGGTCGAGCAATGGTCCGAGTTCTTCGGTGTGCCGCTGGTCGAAACGCATCGCGGCAAGGGCACGACGCTGACGGCGTTCGGCGAAAAGCTGGTGTGGGCCGGGCAGCGCATGCAGGCCCGGCTCGGTCCGCAGCTTGAAAATCTCGCGCAGGAACTTGCCACCGAGATCAAGCCGTTCCTGCATCAACGCCCAAGCGTGATCCGCGTTCACGCCAGCCACGGTTTCGCTGTCTCAAAGCTGCGTGAGCTGCTCGACAAGGAACCCGGCATCGGCGTCGACCTGCGTTATGTCAGCAACCAGAACTCGCTGGTGTCGCTGGCACAGGGCGCCTGCGATCTGTCCGGCGTGCACGTTCCGCGCGGCGAATTGCGCGCGGAGAGCATCAAGGCGTGCCGGGAGTGGCTCGATCCGCGCGAGGATCGCGTGATCTCCTTCGTCACCCGCGAAATGGGCCTGATGGTGAAGAAGGGCAATCCGCTGAAGATCGGATCGCTGAAAGACCTCATCGCCAGCAAGGCGAAGTTCGTCAACCGCGACCACGATTCCGGGACACGACAGCTGTTCGACCAGTTGCTGGCGCAACAAAGAATCGACGATGCAAGAATCAATGGCGCGCAGCAGATGGAATTCACCCATGCCGCCGTTGCCGCCTATGTTGCGAGCGGCATGGCGGACGCCGCCTTCGGCGTCGAGGCCGCCGCGCGGCAGTTCGGTCTCGATTTCGTACGGCTGCTGACCGAGGATTATTTCTTTGTCTGCCGCAGGGCGTTTCTCGACACGGAGCCGATGCGCCGTATCCTCGACATCATGAAGGGCGACGCTTTTCAAAGCGCCGTGGAACAACTGCCCGGCTATGTCGCCCAGCAGCCCGGCACTGTCAGCACCGTGAAGGAATTCCTGGACATCGTCGAAAGCGCGGCAGACAGCGAAGGCGCGACCGGAAAAGCCCGCGCCCGCAAATAACGGCTCGCCTGCGGGATTAGTTGGACGACTCCGGCACCACGGCGTGGAACACCGACTTCGCAGCCGAGACAACATCCTCGGTCACCGAGGTCCGCTGCTTCGCCCGCAGATCGACGGGACGCGACGGGATGTCCGCCGGCGGTGTCAGCCGCAACGCATCATCGCTGGAATCGGCAGAATCGATCGGTTTGGGAAACGGCTTCGGCGGCGCCATCACCGCAGCTTCGCTCGGCTGCGGCGCGACGTTGACCGCGGGCGGCAACGGCTGGACCGCAGGCTGCTGTGCAGCCGGTGCGTAAACCACGCTGTTGACCTTCGCACGCTCCTGACCCTGCGCTACGTCCGGCGTGCGCGGCTGCTCGGCTGGCTGCGGGCTGGACTTGCGCAGGCGCTCAATGGCGGCGCGCGCCAGATCGTTGGCATCGCGCTTATCAGCGACAGCCTTGTCGGCAGCAATCTTCTCGGCAGCAATCTTCTCGGCGGTTTTCTCATTGGCGAGCTTTTCAGCGGCCGCCTTCTCTGCAGCCCGCTTGGCATTCTCGGCGCGATCCTGCGCGGCACGCTCGGCCGCAGCTTTTTCAGCCGCCAGCTTTTCCGCCTTCAGCCTTGCCGCCTCGGCCTTGGCCGCATTGGCGGGCCGGTCACCGGCCTCATCGGCTTTCAGGGTCTGGGGAGCGTCCTTCGACGTGCTCGCGGGCGCCGAGACGGCCGCCTTCGGCTTGTCGGCATCCGACTTGGCGTTGATATAATGGGTGACGATATATGCCCCGACCACCGTCGCCACGATCGACGGAATGACTTCCAGAAAGTACTTGCTGAACAGCTTCTTGATCATCTGATTTCCCCGCGCGCTGTTGCATGCGGGAACTTTTGGGCCGATTGAGGGATCAACTGCGACGGATCGGTGGCAAATACTCCGAATCCGCCGGGTCACGGCTTTGTCAGCGACCCGGCGGCTTCCAAACAAGCTATTTCGCTTTAGCAATCCCGGTCACGGTCATCTGCCCGTTAACCTTCTCGGCGTCGAAACGGACCTTGTCGCCCGCCTTCACCTGCTTCAGCAGATCCGGGGTCTGGGCCTTGAACACCATGGTCATCCCCTCATCCATGTCCAGCTTCTTGATCGGCCCATGCCGAAGGGTGATCTTCCCCGCCCCCTCGTCGATCTTCACGACAGTCCCCTCCACCGGCAGCGACTGGGCAACCGCCTGCCCCGACAGCAGCACAAGGCACGACATCACAACTGCAAACGTCCGCATGTTTCTTCTTCCTTTGCTTTCGATCACTTCACGACGACCGTGCCGGTCATGCCATCCTCGCGATGGCCTTCGATCAGGCACGAAAACTCGAACGTCCCCGCCTTGGTGAACTTCCAGACAATCTCGCCAGCTTTCTTTGGCGCAAGCTGAAGGCCGTTCGGTTCGGCGTGCTCCATGCCGGGATTCTTTTTCATCATCTCGGCATGCTTCAGATTTTCCTTTGTCGTGGCGAGCAGGAATTCATGATCTTCATGTCCGTCATTTCTCAATACGAAGCGCACCTGTTCGCCGCGCTTCACTTCGATGGCTTTCGGCTTGTAGAAGCGATCCCCCATCTCAATAACGATCTCGCGTGATGGCTTCTTTGGATCGCCCGGTTCTCCGGCGGAATAGGACGCGTGGCTGTCGTGGGCCAGCGCGTAGCCCGATAGCATCGGCAGCAGTGCAAACGCGGCTGCCATCATGATGGTCTTGGAATTTTGCAACGTGTGCATCTTCAATGCCCCTTGTGGTTCATGGATGGATTTTTCGAAGGCTTGATGACGTTCATCTCGACAGCAGGTTTTGATACTGAGGGCGGAGCCGCTTGGTTCGCTGACGGCGGCGCGGCTGCACTCGCGACCTCGTAGGCGACCGTGCCTTGCGGATGCTTGAACCAGCCGGGGTCCTTGTAGTCACCGGATGCCAGCCCCTCGCGCACCTTCACCACCGAGAACATGCCGCCCATCTCGAGCGCGCCGAACTGCGCGAAGCCGGTCATCATCGGCAGCGTGTTGTCCGGCAGCGGCATTTCCATCTCGCCCATATCGGCCATGCCCGCATTGCCCATCGGCATGTAGTCCGGCACCAGCTTGCGCACCGACTTGACGAGATCCTTCTTCTTGGTGCCGACGAAATTGCGCACGTCATGCCCCATCGCATTCATGGTGTGATGCGACTTGTGGCAATGGATCGCCCAGTCGCCCGGCTTGTCAGCGACGAAGTCGAACGCGCGCATCTGGCCGACCGCGCAATCCACCGTGACTTCCGGCCATGCCGCCGCTTCCGGCACCCAGCCGCCATCGGTGCATGAGACCTTGAAGTCGTGGCCGTGCATGTGGATCGGATGGTTGGTCATGGTGAGATTTCCGAACCGGATGCGCACCTTGTCGCCCTTGCCCGCAACGATGTGGTCGATGCCGGGGAAGACACGGCTGTTCCATGTCCACATGTTGAAGTCGGTCATCTCCGACACCTTCGGCAGATAGGTGCCGGGATCGATGTCATAGGCCGACATGAGGAACACGAAGTCCCGGTCCACACGCCGAAACGCCGGGTCCTTCGGATGCACCACGAAGAAGCCCATCATGCCCATGGCCATCTGGACCATCTCGTCGGCGTGCGGGTGATACATGAAGGTGCCGCTCTTGGTCAGCACGAACTCGTAGACGAAGGTCTTGCCGACACCGATCGGCGGCTGCGTCAGCCCCGTCACGCCGTCCATCCCGTTCGGCAGCAGCATGCCGTGCCAGTGTACGGTCGTATGCTCCGGCAGTTTGTTGGTGACGAAGATGCGCACCTTGTCGCCTTCGACAGCCTCAATGGTAGGACCGGGTGACTGGCCGTTGTAGCCCCACAGATGCGCCACCATGCCGGGCGCGAGTTCACGCACCACAGGCTCTGCGACGAGATGGAATTCCTTCCAATCACCGTTCATGCGCCATGGCAGCGTCCAGCCGTTCAGCGTCACGACCGGCTGATAATCAGGGCCACTGGTCGGAACGAGCGGCGGCTGCATGGTGGTTGCGTTCGAGGTTGGCGCTTCGGGAATGCTGGCAGCCTGAACGCGGCCGCTGACGGCGCTTGCTCCCGCCAGCACCGCAGCCGATCCCAGAATTGCGCGACGTGAGATCATTGTCGTTCTCCTTCAATGCTGTGCCGGCTCAGTGGACGTGCCGGACGCCAGGGCGGTTTCACTGCGCGCGGACACACCGCCGCCCATCACGGCGGTGTTAAGATTCGTAGCGGCTAGCCAGAAGTCGCGCTTCGCCTCGATCACCGCCGTTGTCGCAGCGATACGCTGACGCGCCTCCGCGAGCAGCGCGAAGACGTCGATCAGCATGCCGTTGTAGCGCAGCAGGGTCTCATCCGAGATGATCTTGCGCAGCGGCAACACTTCCTTCTGGTAATGCATGGTAATGTCGTAGGCCGATCTGTAGCTGCGATACGCATCGCGCGCTTCGGAACGGACATTGACCGCACGCTCGGTCAGGCGATTGACCGCGAGCATGTAGGTCGCCTCTGCTTCACGGACTCGCACTTCGCCGAAATCGAAGATCGGAATCTGCAATTCGACATCGAAACCGCGATCGCGGATTTTCTCGCCGGTGGCCTTTTCGCGCGTGGTCTTTGCGGAAAGACCCGCATCGAGCACGTTGATGAAACGCGTCGCCTGCGTCAGTCCGTAGGATTTTGCCAACGCATCCAGTTCAAGCCGCCCGATCTTGAGATCGACATGACGGCGCACCGCCTCAGCCTCGATGTCGGGCAATGCCTGCGGGCGTGATGGCAGCGGCGGCAATGCCGCGGTCATCTTGAACGCCAGATCGCCGCCCCACAGGCCCATGGTGCGGATCAGCACTTCACGCTCGCTGGCAGCGCGCTGGCGCGCCGTGGCGAGTTGCGCGGTGAGATCCGCGTAGAACACCTGCTCGCGCGCCTGATCGAGCTTGTTCATGCCGCCGGTTTCGCCAAGACGTTTGGCGAATTTCGCGGCCGTCTCCGCGCCGGACTGTGCTTGTCCGAGAAAGCCCGCCAGTTCGCGGGCGGCGACCGCGCGGTAGTAAGCACGCCGCGCCTCCGCAGCGATCCGCAGGGTTTCGCTCAGGGCGATGGTCTGCGACTGCCGGAAACGGTCCGCCGCGATCTGCGAGCGCATCGGCATTGTCGCGAGCGCCAGCACATTGGCGACGATCTTGCGCTCGACCTCGACTTCCACCGAGCCTGCGATCCGCGACAGCGAGATCGCCGGATTCGGCGGCAAACTACTTTCCACCGCCCGCGCCTCTGCGATAGCAAGTTCATTGTAGGCTGCCTGCAGGCCGCGATTGTTGAGCAGCGCGATCTGCACGGCGGTATTCGCAGACAAGGGTTTGGCGAGCAATCTTGCCGTTGTGTTGCGCGCTGATTCCGCGTCCTCCGGCGTGCGGTGTGCGGACGCCTCCTTGCCGAGATCGCGCGACACGGTGGCGGTGACCATGCCCATGCCGCCATCGGGCGAAAACGACGCGCAGCCTGACAGTAACAACGCCGTGCCAAACATCAGCCATGGCCTGATGCGGCGCGCAGCGCGACGGCCGCTCAAAACGGAAATTGGAAAATCCGGATGGGTCATGACGCACCTACCCGCCGGACTTCGGAGCGGGCGCGACCTGCTCGTTCTGCTGTTTCCAGGCGGACGGCGCGACGGGCCGCTGGCTGGTGTAGCCGCTGACCGTGGAGCGATAGTCCACACGCGGTGTCCGTATGCTCGGCTCCGATGGATCAGGACCGGTCAGTGCGGGAGGTTGCGCAGCGCAGCCTGCGAGCAACAGCGGGAGCGAAAGAAACAGAACCTTGATGGAGAGCGGCATGGGTGCCGTCGCCGCCGAACCAACGGCAGCAGGCCTCGCCGGATTGTGCGCGAGCATGGTGTCCTCGAATGTCGAGCAGGGTCGGAGGCGCGCGGCTCCTCAGCCACGGCGCCGGCGATCAGAGCGACAGGAGTGCTATTGGAGGACGGTAGAGGGTATCGGGCGCTTGCCCGGAGATTCCAGCATCGGCGACGGCGAGAACCGGCGCGTGATTGACACCTTCGGATGTCAGCTCGAACGGGCTGGCCGGAAGGGCGCTCACGCACATCACGCCGCAACAGGGAGGCGTGGTGGATTTGCCGCCGGTTTGCGTTGTTCCAGACTGGTCATCCATGACGGCAACGGCGTCCGCGCCGGCGTGATGATCGTGCCCGCCATGGGCGTGGGTCATCCCTGCATGCGTGGCCTGATGATCGTGACCGGCGTGGCTCGCCTGCTGAACCTGCGCCACCGGCGTCAGACAATGAGCCAGCGCGCTGTCCGCCAGCACAAATCCGGCGACCGGCACGGCAAGGCAGACGGCATATAGCGCGACAAGAATTCGCGCCGCCTTCACCCTCATTCGACTGGTCGACCGCATCAGCATCGGTTCAGACCTACAGAACCAGTTTCAAACAGGCAAGACGCCATACGGTCACAGCAGCGCGAGAAGCTCAAAACCGGCGGATTTCGCACAGCGGTTCAGGTCTGCGCTGACGCATGGCCGGGCCGATATGGACGAAAGCCTCGCGGCGGCGTAGCAAATAAATACAGTTCCGCCGCAAGCCCATCCCGGCTCCGGTGTTCCATCATCAAGCGAAGCTTTTCCGGAGTTCACGATCTTGACCGACCATCAGCCTGCAGCCTCCATCGACGCCGTCGAACAGGGACTGGCCTCGGCGGGCTATATCGCCAACCGTCAGATCGCGACCGCGGTTTACCTGTCACAGAAGATCGAAAAGCCGATTTTGGTCGAAGGCCCTGCGGGCGTCGGCAAGACTGAACTGGCGAAAGCCATCGCCGCATGGCGCGGCCTCAAGCTGATCCGTCTGCAATGCTATGAGGGGCTGGATGAAGCCAAGGCGCTCTATGAGTGGAAGTACGCCAAGCAGTTGCTCTACACGCAGATCCTGAAAGACAAGCTCGGCGAAGTTCTCGGTGACGCGGAGACGCTTCCAGCGGCGCTGAACAAGCTGCACGATTTCGGCGACGTGTTCTTCTCCAAGGAATTCGTCGAGCCGCGCCCGCTGCTGCAGGCGCTGGAACAGCCGAAGGGCTGCGTGCTGCTGGTGGACGAAATCGACAAGTCCGACGCCGAATTCGAATCGCTGCTGCTGGAAATCCTCTCCGACTTCCAGGTCACGATCCCCGAACTTGGCACCATCTCCGCCATCGCGCCGCCGACGGTGATCCTGACCTCCAACAGCGAGCGCGACCTTGGCGATGCGCTCAAGCGCCGCTGTCTGCATCTGCATATCGGCTTCCCCGAACAACGGCTGGAAGAACGCATTGTGGAAAGCCGCGTGCCCGGCGTTTCGCAGACATTGAAGCGACAGATCGTCAGCTTCATCAACGATGTCCGCACGCTGGATCTCAAGAAGCTGCCGTCGGTGTCGGAAGCCATCGACTGGGCGCGCGTGCTGGTACTGCTGCAGGCCAGCGATCTCGACCATGAGATGGTCAAGGACACGCTCAATGTGCTGTTGAAGTACGAAGCCGACATAGAGACCACCATGCCGCAGGTCTCGGCTTTCATCGGCAAGAGCCGGCGTGAAAACGTGTTCGGATAACCGATGCGCGAGAACCTGCATCGTTTCTTTCGGGCGGCCCGCGGGGCCGGGGTACGCATATCGCCCTCCGAAAGCATTGATGCGATGCGCGCAGTCTCCGAGATCGGCTTCGCCGATCGTGACATTCTGCGCGACACCTTCCTGCTGACGCTGGCCAAGAACACTGACGACAAGCGCGCGCTCGGCGAATGCTTCGATCTGTTCTTCAAGCCGCCGGAAATCGCCACGCCTCCGTCTCAGGACAACGACAACGAAGCCGGCGAGTCAGGTGAATCCAGAGAGACGCAGGAACAAAACGGACAGGCCCCCTCGGGCGGTGCTGCGTCTGCCCCCTCCTCCGGCCTTAGCCCCATGAGCCAGATGCTGCTGTCGCAGGACCAGAGCGGTATCGCCGCCGCGATGGCCAATGCAGCGAGCGCGGCGGAACTGACCGAGATCAGGTACTTCACTCAGCGCGGCATTTTTTCCAGCCGCATCCTCAATGAACTCGGCATCTCGCAACTGCGCGACGATCTTGACGCGCTGAATGCCAGCAATCCGGCGGAAGCCGAGCGGCTTGCTGCGGGAATCGAAGCACTACGCGAGGCCGTGCGCGAGACTGTCTCTCAGGCGCTGCTGCTTTACGGCCGCGAGGAAAGCGAAAATCTGCGCAACGATATCCTGCGCAATGCGCCGATGTCACAACTCGACCAGCGCCAGATCCAGCAGATGCGCGTGCTGATCCGGCAGATCGCGCGCCGCCTGCGCGAACGCTACAGCAAGCCGCGCAAACGCCAGCGCCGCGGCCATCTGGACGTGCGCCGCACGATCCGGCGCAATGCCGCGTGGGGCGGCGTGCCATTCCTCACCACCTGGAAACGCCGCCACCGCGACAAGCCAAAAATCATTGCCATCTGCGACGTCAGTGGATCGGTTGCACGGGTTTCAGATTTCTTCCTGTTGCTGATCTACAGCCTGCATGAGGTGGTGTCCGACGTGCGCTCCTTTGCCTTCTCGAGTCATCTCGTTGAAGTCAGCGACATTCTCGAAAGCGAAGATGCCGACAAGGCCATGAAAGAAATCATGACCCAGGTCGGCTTCGGCTCGTCGGACTATGGCAAATCGTTTGAGGATTTCGAGAAGCTCGCGTTGCGCGCTGTGACGCCGCAGACCACGGTGATTGTGCTCGGCGACGCGCGCACCAACAATCTCGATCCGCGCTCCGACATTCTCAAGCGCGTCTCCGAGCGCTGCAAGCGTCTGGTGTGGCTCAATCCAGAAGGCCGCATGGTGTGGGGCTGGGGCGATTCCGAAATGCCGCGTTATGCCACCTTCTGCAGCGTGGTGCGTCAGTGCGCCACGGCGAAGCAACTGGAACGCGCCATCACCGACATTGTGGCGGCATATCAGTAAGTTTTACGGCACCAGCACGAAGAAGAGATACACCGCGAAAATCAGCATATGCACGAAGCCGAACAGGACATTCGTGCGTCCGGTGCCGAACGTCATCATGCTGACCAGCAGCGTCATCGCGAGCAGCACCATGTCCCGGGGATCGAGACCGAGGACAAGGGTTTCCTTCATCACATAGGCGGCGACGGCAACCACGGGGACCGTCAGGCCGATGGTCGCCAGCGACGAGCCGAGCGCGAGATTGATACTCTTCTGCAGGTCGTTGTTCCGCGCCGCGGCCAAAGCGGCAACGCTTTCCGGCATCAGGATGAGAAGCGCTACCACCACGCCGGCAAAGGCCGGAGGCGCACCGATGGCGGCGGCACCTGCATCGACGACAAGCGAAAATTTCTTCGCCAGCAGCACCACGGCGGCCAGCGAAACCAGCAGCAGCACCGTGCTCATGACAATCATGCGATTGGACGCCACGGCGTGATCGTTACTGTCCGCTCCTTTCTCCACGATGAAGTAGTCGCGATGCAGAACGGTCTGCGTGTACACGAACACGCCATAGAGCAGCAGCGTCGCAACGCCGATGAAAATGAGCTGGCTTGAGGCGAACACCGGACCGGGCGCCGTCAGCGTATAATTCGGCAGGACCAGTGTGATGGTCGAGATCACGATCAGGACGCACAGATAAACTTTGACGCCCGTGACCTGGAATTCCTGTTCCCGGAAACG
>Ga0209023_10007718_pt1 | contig 10951 bp, 11 predicted proteins | sample LakOneMetagenome_FD_187468 | JGI IMG/M metagenome (GOLD analysis project Ga0209023, IMG submission 187468) | Freshwater and sediment microbial communities from Lake Erie, Canada (SPAdes) (version 2) | ecosystem: Environmental > Aquatic > Freshwater > Lentic | place: Lake Erie, Canada...
AGCTGACCGTCGCCGAGACGGCGCGAAGCCGCGTCGCCAAGGAGACCGCCGCCTGGCTGAAGGCGCATCCGCTGCGCTAGATCAGCGCAACAGGCCGCCCAACAGACCGCGCGCAAACCGGCCGAAGGCGGCGCCGCCAAGCGCAGTGGCGACGCTGCCCGCCGCCGCGCTGGCGGCCGAGGCCAGCGGCGAACCGCCGGTCTTGCGCCCGCTTAGGCTTCGCGCGACCATCGTGCCTGCCGAGGCGGCGGCGGCGCCCAGTGCGGCGCGTCCAGCCTTTTCCCACAAGCTCGGCGACTGGCGCGGCGCGGCGCGCTGTGCCTCTACACCCTGATCCTCGACCACTTGCGCTGCCTGCACTGCATCGGCGGTCTTTTTCGCCAGCACCTCGGACGCCGATTCGCGGTCGACCAGCTGATCGTACTTGCCGTCGAACGGGCTGACCGAACGGATGATCGCGCGTTCCTTGTCGTCCACCGGCCCGACCCGCGAGCGCGGCGGCGCGATCAGCGTGCGCTGGACGATCGAGGGACTGCCGTCCATCTCGAGCGTCGAGACCAGCGCCTCGCCCACCTTGAGCTGGGTGATCGCGGTGGCGACGTCGAGATCGGGATTGATCCGGAACGTCTCTGCCGCTGCCTTGATCGCCTTCTGGTCGCGCGGCGTGAACGCGCGCAAAGCGTGCTGGACGCGGTTGCCGAGCTGGCCGGCGACCTTCTCGGGAATGTCGATCGGGTTCTGGCTGATGAAATAGACGCCGACGCCCTTGGACCGGATCAGGCGCACGACCTGTTCGACCTTTTCGAGCAGCGCGGTCGGCGCGTCATCGAACAGCAGGTGCGCCTCGTCGAAGAAGAACACGAGCTTGGGCTTGTCGGGATCGCCGACCTCGGGAAGCGCCTCGAACAGTTCGGACATCAGCCACAGCAGGAACGTCGCGTAGAGCTTGGGGCTCTGCATCAGCTTGTCGGCGACGAGGATGTTGACGTAGCCGCGTCCCTGCTCGTCGGTCTTGAGGAAATCGTTGACCTCCAGCGCCGGCTCGCCGAAAAATTTGTCCGCGCCCTGGCTTTCGAACGAGAGCAACTGGCGCTGGATGGTGCCGACGCTGGCCTTGGTGACGTTGCCGTATTTGGCGGAAAGCGCGCTCGCCTGATTGGCGCATTCGGCCAGAACCGCCTGGAGATCGGCCAGATCGAGCAGCAGCAGCGCGTTGTCGTCGGCATAGCGGAAGGCGATGTCGAGAATGCCCTCCTGGGTCTCGTTGAGCCCGAGCAGCCGCGCGAGCAGCAGCGGCCCCATTTCCGAGATCGTGGTACGGATCGGGTGGCCCTTCTCCCCATAGAGGTCCCAGAAGATCGCCGGATTGTCGCGGTAGGCGTAATCGGTGATACCGAGGTCCTTCGCGCGCTGCTCGAAGATCGGCGCGATCTTGGCTGTCAGGCTGCCGCTGAGCGCAATGCCCGAGAGATCGCCCTTCACATCCGAGACGAACACCGGGACGCCGTCGGCCGAGAACTGCTCGGCAATGGTCTGGAGCGTGACCGTCTTGCCGGTGCCGGTCGCTCCGGCCACGAGCCCGTGGCGGTTGGCGCGCCCGAGCCGCAGCATCTGCTTTTCGCCGTTCGCGCCAAGCCCCACCAGAATATCGTCCATGCACCACTCCCGAAAATGCCGAAGCATGGCCTAACCCGCCCGCAGCGGGTGCGCGAGGGGGTTTTTGCAAGCCGGGCAACTGCCCGCTAGAAGCGCGGCGCAATGGCGGCTCCCTTCATCCTGCTCGACGATGCCCGGCCCGATGGGGCAAGCGCGGCCCGGCTCTATCGCGACCCGCTCGAGGTGGTGGTCGCGCGCCGCGCGGGCGAAGTCGCCCCGGCGCTCGCGCGAATCGAGGCGCTGCACCGGGAAGGCCGCCATCTTGCCGGCTATCTCGCATACGAAGCCGGGCTGGTGCTGGAAAATCGGCTCGCGCCGCTGGCAGCCAAACGAACTGGCGTAAACGGGCCGCTGTTGTGGTTCGGTGCCTTCGATGGTTACCAAACGATCCTCCCTGACGCGGTGCCCGGCTGGCTTGCGGAAAGGGGCGGCGACGGTCCGGTCGGCATCGGCCCGCTCGAACCGCAACTGACCCCCGGCGGCTACACGGCGGCCTTCGACACGCTGCGCGCGGCCATCGAAGCGGGGGACATCTATCAGGCCAACCTGACGATGCCGCTGGCCGGAAGCTGGCACGGCGATCCATTGGCGCTCTACGCCGCGATCCGCCCGTCCGCGGGTGCCGGTTACGGCGGCATCGTCCACGACGGATCGCACTGGCTGCTGAGCTTTTCGCCCGAGCTGTTCTTCGCGTTGAGGGACGGTGCCGTCACGGTCAAACCGATGAAGGGCACCCGCCCGCGCGGCGGTGATCCGGCGCAGGACCGCGCGCTGGCCGATGAATTGTCCGGGTCGCCCAAGGACCGCGCCGAAAACCTGATGATCGTCGATCTGATGCGCAACGACTTGTCGCGCGTCGCCGAGGCGGGGAGCGTCAGGGTTGAGGCGCCTTTTGCGATCGAGAGCTATCCAACGGTCCACCAGATGGTCTCGACCGTCCGCGCCCGGCTGCGCCCCGGTCTCGGCGCGCTCGACCTGCTGCGCGCGCTGTTTCCCTGCGGCTCGATCACCGGCGCGCCCAAGATCCGGGCGATGGAACTGATCGCCCAAGTCGAGCGCGACGCGCGGGGTCCCTATTGCGGCGCGATCGGGCGGATCGATCCTCCCGAAGGAGATGACTCTGGAGACGCCGCGTTCAATGTGGCAATCCGGACGCTGCGACTGACCACCGGCGAGAACGGTACCGGCCGCGCGGTATTGGGGGTAGGATCGGCGATCGTCGCCGATTCCGATGCGCTGACCGAATGGCGCGAATGTCTGGTGAAAGGGGGCTTCGTGCGGACATCGACGGCGACAGGCCCGGCTTCCGGCTTCGACCTGATCGAGACGATGGCGGCGGTTCCCGGCGAGGGCGTGCAATTCCTCGCGCTGCACCTCGACCGGCTCGAAGCGAGCGCAACGACCTTCGGATTTTCATTCGATCGCGAGGCGGTGCTGCAATCGCTGACCGGGTTCTGCGCCGGGATCGTGCAGCCACAGCGGCTGCGGCTGGTGCTGGCTCGCAGCGGCGCCCTCGCGCTGGAAGCCGGCGAATTGCCCGCGCCGATGGCCGAGCCTGCGCCCTGCGCGGTGCTGCGCCTGCCGGTCGATCCGGGCGACTGGCGGCTGCGGCACAAAACCTCGGATCGCGGCTTCTACCAGCAGGCGCTCGATCTCGCACGGACCGCCGGCGCGGCCGAGGCGCTGTTCGTCCGCGATGACGGGATGTTGACCGAGGGCAGCTTCACCAATCTGTTCGTCGAACGCGATGGCAGGCTCCTGACCCCGCCCGCCGCGCTCGGGTTGCTGCCCGGCGTGCTACGCCGCTCGCTTATCGACACCGGCCGCGCGGTCGAGGCGGAACTGACGCTCGCCGACCTTGCCGGAAGCTTTCTGATCGGCAATGCGCTGCGCGGACTGACGCCTGCGAGACTGCTTTGACCAACCGCCTTTCCCTTGCCATCGACCGCATCGCTCCGTCGCAGACCACGGCGATGACCGACCGCGCGTTCGCGTTGCGCGCTGCAGGCCGGGACATTATCTCGCTATCGGTCGGCGAGCCCGACTTTGCCACCCCGGCGCATGTGCTCGAAGCCGCCAAGGCGGCGCTCGACGCGGGCGACACCAAGTACACCGCTGTCGGCGGCACGACGCGCATGAAGGCGGCCGCCGCGCTACACTTCGCCCGCGATCTCGGCATCGAGGCCAGCCCGTCGCAAGTGACGGTCAGCGCGGGCGGCAAGCAGGCGATCTTCCACGCGCTGCTCGCCACGATCGATCCCGGCGACGAAGTGGTGATCCCCAGTCCCTGGTGGGTCAGCTATCCTGAGATCGTGCGCTTCGCGGGGGGGACTGTGGTGCCGCTCGAAACCACGGCGGCGAGCGGCTTTCGCTTCACCGCTGCAGAGCTTGAGGCCCGGATCGGCCCGCGCACGCGCTGGCTGCTGCTGAACAGCCCCGGCAACCCGACCGGCGCCTGCTACCCCCCACACCTGTTGCGCGAGATCGGCGATATGCTGCGCCGCCACCCGCAGGTGCTGGTGCTCAGCGACGACATCTACGCGCCGCTGATCTACACCGGCGAGCGTCACGCGACGCTGGCGGTGCTGTGCCCCGATCTTGGCCACCGCATCCTCACCATCTCGGGCGTTTCCAAAAGCCATGCGATGACCGGATTCCGGATCGGCGTCGCGACCGGTCCCGAATGGCTGATCGGAGCGATGGAGCGTCTGCAATCGCACAGCTCGGGCAACCCCGCGTCGATCAGCCAGGCCGCCGCCGTCGCCGCGTTCGAAGGTCCGCAGGATTTTCTCGCGGGCTGGCGCGATCGTTTCCGGGCGCGGCGGGACAAGGTGGTAACCGCGATCAACGCGATCCCTGGTCTTTCCACCCCGGTGCCCGAGGGCGCGTTCTACTGCATGGTCGACGCCGCCCCGTTGATGGACCGATTTGAAGACGACACCGCGCTCGCCATGCACTTGCTCGATCAAGGCGTGGCGGTGGTGCAGGCTTCTGCCTTCGGATCGAAGGATGGTTTTCGCATCAGCTTTGCCGCCGACGAGGCAGTCCTTGCCGAAGCGCTGCGGCGGATCGCGGCGGCGGTCGCGTGATCGATATTTTCTGCGCAAGGCCCGCTCACCCTGAGCCCGCCCAACGGCAGGCCCAGCACGAACGGATATGGACATGAATGCAATCCCGATCCTCTACGAGGATGCCGAAGCGCTGGTCATCGACAAGCCCGGCGGCCTGCCGCTCGAAACCCCGCGTGCGGGTGGGCGCAGCCTTGGCGACCGGCTCGACGAGCTGAAGTTCGGCTTCGAACGTGCGCCCGTGCCGGTCCACCGGCTCGACACCGACACCTCGGGCTGCCTGCTGCTGGCGCGCAATCCGCGCGCGCTGAAGAAATTCTCCGCCGCGTTCGAGGCGCGGCTGGTGGAGAAACGCTATCTGGGCATCCTTGCCGGTGAGATCGCTGAAGACGAAGGCACGATCGAACTGGCGCTGACCAAGATCAGCAGCGCCGCCGATGGCTGGCGGATGATCCCGGCGCGCAAGGGCAAGCCATCGATCACCCACTGGCGGCGGCTCGCGGTCCACGGCGGGCTGACGCTGGTCGAGTTCCGGCCCGAAACCGGGCGCACCCACCAGATCCGCGTCCACGCCGCCTCGGGCCTCGGCGTGCCGCTGCTCGGCGATCCGGTTTACGGCGCAGGCCCTACCGGCAGCGCCAAGCGCACGATGCTCCACGCCGCCGGGCTGACGGTAACGCGCGAGGGCAAACCGCCGATCGCCGCCACCGCACCGATGCCGGCCGATTTCGCCGCCTTGGGATTCCGCGATGGATGAGGTGCTCGAACGCGCGATGGCGCTGATCGAGGAGAGCTTCATCGCCGCGTCCGGGCCCGGCGGCCAGAACGTCAACAAAGTGGCGACGGCGGTGCAGCTGCGGCTCGACGTGTTCGCGCTGCGCCTTTCGCCTGAAGTCTGGTTGCGGCTCAAGACGCTGGCCGGAAGCCGCATGACCAGCGGCGGCGAACTGGTGCTGACCGCGCGCAAGTTCCGCACTCAGGAAGCCAACCGCACCGACGCGCGCGCAAGGCTGGCCGAGTTGCTGACCGACGCGCACAATCTCCCCGAAAAGCGCATCAAAAGCCGCCTCAACCGCATCGGCAAGGAAAAGCGGCTGCAGGGCAAGAAGCTGCGCGGCGCGGTCAAGGCCGGGCGCGGCAACGTGCGGGGCGACGAGTGACCCCGCGCTGCCTGATCTTCGGACTCGGCTATACCGCCAGCCGCCTCGCCGATGCGCTGACCGCGCGTGGCTGGGAAGTGATCTCGACCGGGCGTGACGGTACCTTGCGCTTCGACGACAGCGGCAATGTCCGCCTCGCGCTCGCCGATGCCAGCCATGTGCTGTCTTCGGTCCCGCCGGGCGGCGAAGGGCACGATCCGGTGCTCGCGGAATATGGCGACGCATTGGCGGGCAAGTGGCTTGGCTACCTGTCCTCGACCGGGGTCTATGGCGACACCGGCGGTGCCTGGGTCGACGAAAGCGCTCCGACCGGCACCGGTCGCCGCTCGGCGCGCGCCGATTGTGACCGCGCCTGGCTGGAGCGCGGCGCGCGGGCGTTCCGGCTTCCCGGCATATACGGCCCAGGTCGCAGCGCCTTCGAGCGACTCCGCGAAGGCAAGGCCCACCGTATCGACCTGCCCGACCAGGTGTTCAGCCGCGTCCATGTCGACGACATCGTCAGCGGCGTGATCGCCGCGCTCGGTGCCCCGCCGGGCGCCTATAACTTGTCCGACGACCTGCCCGCCAGCCAGAACGCGGTGATCGAGGAAGCGGCGCGCCTGCTCGGGATCGCGCCGCCGCCGCTGCTGTCGCTGGAACAGGCGCAACTCTCGCCAATGGCGCGCGGGTTCTATGCCGAGAACCGCCGGGTTGCGAATGGCAAAGCCAGACGCGTGCTCGGCTGGAGCCCGCGCTATCCGACCTACCGTGAGGGGTTAGCTGCGCTGCTTGCCCGATAACGCGATGACCAGCCCGGTCAACGCCAGCACCGCGCCGCCGACGGCGAGTCCGGCCCAACTATAGCCCTCGAACAGCGTCGAAAGCGCCATCGCGACGACCGGGACGGCGACGCTGCTGTAGGCCGCGCGGCCCGGACCGATCGCCCGGATCAGGCTGAAATAGAGCGGAAACGTGACCACCGAACCGAAAATCGCAAGGTAGGCGATACCGCCAAGATAAAGCGGACGCGGATCGATCACTGGCGGTCCCGAGACGGCCCAGGAGAACGCGGCGTCGACCACGGTGCCCAGCAGCATCGACCAGGCGATCAGCGGTACCACCGATTGCCGGCGCCCGACCGGACCCGCCTGCAGTATGTTGGCCGTCGATGCGCTGAGAAGACCGGCCGCAGTAAACAGGACTCCCAGCGCGATCCCGTTGCCGGCGGGGCCCGATTGGTATTCGTGGAGCAGCAGCAACGCGATGCCCGCTATCGCCACAACCGAACCGGCCAAAAACCGTACACTCACCACCTGCTTGAGGAAGATGCGCGCGAGCAGCGTGTTGGGCACGATCAGCAGCGCATAGAGCACCGCGACGACCCCCGACGTCAGGTGCTGCTCGGCGCGATAGACGAACTGGAAGTTCAGGCAGAACTGCGAGAAGCCGACCAGGAAAGCCAGCCGCAGGCCCTCGCCCGAGAGGCGTAGCGGCTCGCGCCGAACCACCGCCAGCATGACCATACCGACGGTCGCAAGCGCGAAACGCCAGGTCACGGTCCAGCCCGGCGGCACTGCGCTGACCTGATCCTTGATCACCAGCCAGGTCGAACCCCATATCGCGGTAACGATCAGGAACGGGATCAGCACTTTGGGCTGCAGCAGGCTTGCCGGATTGCTGGAAGTGGTGAGCGCGCTCATAGCGCGGCAATCGCGCGGGCGAGCGCCAGCGCATGGTCTTCGCGGGTATCCCACGCCGTCACCAGCCGCGCAGCGTCATCGCCCCAGTCGTAGAATGTGAAGCCTAGCGCCCGCAGCGCTGCACGTTCGGCATCGTTGACCGTAAGGAAAATCTCGTTGGCCTCGACCGGGTGCAGCAAGCGGTCGCCGGCAACGGCGGCAATTTCACTCGCTGCGGCATTCGCGGCACGGGCATTGGCCAGCCAGAGGTCGCCGTCCAGCATCGCCAGGATCTGCGCGGCAAGGAAGCGACCCTTCGATTGCAGATGTCCGGCGCGCTTCCGGCGATAGCGGATGCGGTCGGCCACCTCGGGCCGGAAGAACACGATCGCCTCGGCGCTCATGCCACCGTTCTTGACGAAGCCGAAGCTCAGCGCGTCCGCCGGTCCGCACGCCTCTGCGGGGCTGCAGCCGAGATGCGCGACCGCATTGGCAAAGCGCGCACCGTCGACATGCAGCGCCAGCCCGTGGCGCTTTGCACAGGCGGCAATCGCGGCGATTTCTGCCGGCTGGTAGACCCGCCCGTATTCGCTCGTTTGCGTGATCGAGACCGCATGCGGCTGGACCTGATGCACTTCCTTGCGGATCGGCGCGATCACGGCATCGATGGCGGCAGGCGTGATCTTGGCGCCCTCGCCCTCGGCCAGCAGCAGCTTGGCACCGTGGAGATAGAACCCCGGGGCGCCGCCCTCGTCGACTTCGATATGCGCCTCGCGGTGGCAGATCACCCCGCCTTCGGGCGGGACGAACGCGGCGAGCGCCAGGCAATTCGCCGCGGTCCCGGTCGCCACCCACAGCACCGCACAATCGCGCCCGAACAGCCGGGTGAATGCCTCGTCGAGCCGGCGGCTCAGCGCGTCGTTGTCATAGGGCGCGTCGGCGGCATCGGCAGCCTGCATCGCCCGCCAGACGGCAGGATGGACGGCGGCGGCGTTGTCGGACGTGAACTGCATGACCATATCGCTTGCGAGAGAGACGGCGGAGCATACACACCGCTACGCGAACATATAAAGATTTCTTTATATGTGTCCATATAAACGTGATTATCCTTTAACTTCATAGGTATAAATAGATGATAGAAGTCACTATCAGCCGCCACGAGCGCAATGGCGCGGGCGAATATCACGCCAGCGTCGCCGGCAGCGATAAAATCGGCCGGCTGACCTGGATCGAGCGCGGCGACGTCCGCGTTGCAGAACATACGCTGGTCCCGCCCGAAATCGGCGGCAAGGGCGTGGCGGGAAAGCTGGTCGAGGCGCTGATCGAGGACGCGCGGACCTATGGGTTCAAGATCGACCCGCAATGCAGTTATGTCGAAGCATCATTCCGCCGCCATCCCGAGTGGGCGGACCTTCGCGCCTGAACCTTGCGGTTACGGCCTCGGAAACTGCTTTCGGATTTCTTCCAGCGCCGTCCCCGGCCCCTGCGCCAGCCGCGCCTCGATCATCGCGCAGACTTCGTCGGGCCCGTACACGCTGGTGTCGATCGTGAGGTCGGACACCGGATTGCGATAGACTTCCTCGTAGAACCACGGGCGCAGCCGGGCCAGGCGGTCGATGATCTTGCGCGCGGCGTCCTCGCCGAGCAGGTCGGTCGGGATCTTCTTGTCCATCTTGCGCTCGGCGACGCGGCGCTCGAGCACTTCGAACGGCGGCTTGAGCGTTACCAGCAGCACGGGTAGCCCCTCGAGCCGCCAGGCGAGATCGGGCAGCACGGGCGGTTCGGTCATCAGCAGGTGGTCGAAAATGATGTTCGCGCCGACGCGCGACGTCGCCGCGATCCATTCGTGCATCGCCGCAAAGGCACGCAGCGCATTGGGCTCGAACCGCCAGCGCAGCGGTCCGTCAGGATCGGCGGGATCGATCGGGTCGGCATGTATGCCCTCGCCCGCGCGCGGTCCGTGATGCCCGAACTTCGCCGGCAGAGTACCTGCGGTGAAATGGTCGATGCCGTAGAGCAGCCAGTAATCCTCGGCGCGCTTCTGAAACACCTCGCAGGTGGTCGACTTGCCCGACCCCGAGGTGCCGTTGACGATGACGATCTGGCCAAACATTTTCATTCCCCTTCTTCGTCATCCCCGCGCAGGCGGGGACCCATCTCCCGACGTTTCACCGGGAGGCTGTCCCGGGAGATGGATTCCCGCCTGCGCGGGAATGACGACAAATTTTCACATTGGAAATTCCCACAAACGCCCTCTCAGCCTTCGCCGCCCAGCCTCACTTCGCCGCGCGCCAGTTGGCGGAACGGCTCGGCGGGGCAAAACTCCTGATTGTCGCCCCAGTGCACGACGCCGTCCCAGTCCCATTTCACCAGCGACCAGACTACGGTGTGATCGGTGTAGCCGGTGAAGATCAGGCCGGGATCGATCGTGCCGGTGGCGCGCATCGAGCGGCCAAGCTTGTCGGTCCCCTCGAACAGCACCCGCGACGGACCGAACTCGCCATATTCGAGCACTTCGCGCCGGCCCGAGGCCAGGCTCGACAGGGTGCCATCCTTCGCAATGTAGCCGCCGATCACGTTCGCCTCTCGGCCCTCGCCCATCGCCAGTGCGTGAAACGAGCTACCCTCGGCGATGCCCCAGAAATAGCCGCCGCTCGCCAGCGATTCGTATTCGCGCGCGCCATAGGAGGTGTCGCGCATCGAGAAGCAGTCGACCGCGTATTCCTTGCCGTGGCGGCGGATCATTCCGCGCATCCGGCCGGGCTGCTCGATGTGGAACTTGGCGGTCGCCTGCTGGCCGGAGTCGCCGGTATTGAGCTCGTGCATCGGGCCGATGGACTCCCACTGGAGATCCATCCCGAAGCCTTCCTTGTCGTAATCGATCTTGTAGCGGTGCAACGGCTCGACCACTTTGACCGACAGCGAGTTGCGCGCAGTCATGTCAAACTTTTCGGCGCCGGCCGGCATCCCCTGAAGATGACTCCAGTTGTAATAGAGGCAGTTCCACTGGAACGTGCCCGAGGGGTCCCACATCACCGGCCCGCCGTTCAGCATCCCCATGTTGGGACGGAAGTAGTACTGGATCATGCCGTGGATGTGCTGCTCGGGGATCGAGAACGAGAACCACGCGCTCTCGTTCCAGTAGGGATTGGCGTCGCGCCCTTCGCCGAAGCGATCGGCCATGGGAAGATCGGTCATTGGCATTCCTCTTCGGGCCAGGTGATGTCGAGCCGCAGGCGGTTCAGCGTGAGCGTGGCGATACGCCATGCTCCGTCCTCGCGGCGGTAGGTTTCGTGGTAGTGGCCGCGCCCGAGTATCGCCTTCCAACCGGTGCGCGGATGGCGGTCGGTCCATTCGATCACGTCCTGCATCGCCCAGATCGCCGAGGCGGTGCCATCCTCGTGCAGCT
>Ga0209023_10007720_pt1 | contig 10950 bp, 9 predicted proteins | sample LakOneMetagenome_FD_187468 | JGI IMG/M metagenome (GOLD analysis project Ga0209023, IMG submission 187468) | Freshwater and sediment microbial communities from Lake Erie, Canada (SPAdes) (version 2) | ecosystem: Environmental > Aquatic > Freshwater > Lentic | place: Lake Erie, Canada | collected...
CCGTGGGCGCTTCGGATTTGCCGCCACAGCCCGCGATCGCTGCGACCACCGCCGCGGCGATACCAATCGCCATGGCCTTGCCGAACCTCATTCGTTCTCCTCTGATTGTCAGTTGGCACCGCGGGTCCGCTCGCGGGGCCGCTCGGGTGCAGGTTAGCTGGTGTGGCGCCGCGGTGTGTGCAGTCGCCGCTGGTCAGCAGGGTTGGCCGGGCGGGGTGAAGTACGGAACGCCTTCGACGGTGTAGCAGGGGATCTCGCCGGGCACGTACGGGACATGCTGGGCCGCGATCGCCGCACCCACGGCGACGTCGCCGGCGATGTTGGTGCAGCCGCCTGCGGAGAAGTGCCGGCCCCCGGCGCTTGCGCAGACATCCGCCGACGCCGTGGCCGCGTTGATGATCGGTGCGATGGTCAGCGGAGCGGCGGCGAGTGCCGCGGCGGCCAGCAGCGTTGTGATACGTCGGTTCACGGGGTTCCCCTGGTTCATCTCCGTTGTGGCCCACCCTTATCGGGTCGGCCACAACACGTCACGGTTCCCCGACCCGGGCAACCACTTTGCACGACCCGGCACCCGCTTGTCTTGACTTTGCTGGACCTCTTCTTGACTATCATGGACATGCATCTGGTCCGTGGATCGTCGCTCACCGGGTTCGCTCCGCTTGTCAGCACTCACGGGGGAGATCCGGACGCGCTGCTGGCGTCGGCCGGGATCGATCCCGCCGACGCGGGAAACGATGACCGCTTCATTCCGCTGCGCAGCGCCATCGCCGCGGTCGAAGACGCGGCCACGGTCCTGGATGTGCCCGACTTAGGACTCCAGCTCGCTCAGCACCAGAGCATCGACATCCTCGGCCCGGTCGCGCTCGCGGCCCGCACCACGGCCACCGTCGCCGAGGCGTTCACCATCCTGGACACCTACATGAGCTCCCACAGCCCCGGTATCATCGCACGCATCACCGACCATGCCGATCCGGCGCTGCGGCGGTTCGAATACGACTTCCTGCTGCAGCCGTCGCCCCCGCAATCCCAGGCGATCGAACTAGCATTGGGCCTCACCCTGCAGGTGCTGCGCCTGTTCCTGGGCGCCGCGTACCGACCCGTCGCCGTGCACGTGCCGCACCCGCCGCTGGGAACCGATTCCGACTACCGCGGCTACTTCGGATGCACAGCCCACTTCAACGATCCGATCGCGGGATTCACCCTGCGCGCCAAGGATTTACAGCGCCCGCTCACCCACGATCCGCTGGCACACCGACTCGCCATGCACTACCTGACAGAAGCCCACGGTCAGCGCACACGCGACATCGCCGACACGGTGCGCAGCATGGTGCGCCAACTGCTACCCACCGGCGAACTCACGGCGGGGTTGGTGGCCCATCAGTTCGGCATCCACCCCAAGACCCTGCAGCGACGCCTCGTCGCGGAAGGGACCACCTTCCCCGAACTGGTCGACCAGACCCGCCGTGAACTGGCCCACCGCCTGCTCGTCGGCACCGACCTACCCGTGTCCCACGTGTCGCGCCAGCTCGGCTACGCCGAGCACAGCGTGTTCACCCGCGCCTGCAAACGCTGGTTCGGGGTGACCCCCACCGCGTACCGGAACCGGTACCATCCCGGTGGGGGACGACTTGCCTTCTGTATGGGGTAGACCAACGCCGCGTTTTGACGGTGCGTTTTGGTGACGGTCTGTCGATCCCGGCGGGGCGTCGCCCGAGCGGCGATCGGATCACGCCGACGATGCGTCCGGTGTAGCTTCTGCGGACTTGGGCCGGGCGATCATTGTGCTCGATTCGCTCATCGAACCGATCCGCACAGATCCGCGTGGGCGAAACTCGTTACTCCCCCCGCTGGCCTCGCCGGATTCGCGTGACGAGTTCGATCTCCGCCCGCTCGTTCTCGGCATCAAGCTGCCGCGCGAACAGTGCGGTGGCGAAGCGGTCGAGTTGGTCGTGTAGGTCACGGTTCTTCTGGCGTAGTTCGGCGATGGTCTGCCGGTCGTTACGGATCGCAGCGGCATTCAGGCTGTCACCCCTAGTCAGGTTCGCGGTGAGTTGCTCGAAGCGGCTGTTGAGACGGTACGAGCTGTTCTCGATTCGGTCCTGAACGAAGGCGCGAGCGACGGCGTCGTGACTCCGGCCGGTGATCGCTTCGATTTGTCTTTTGGTGCGTGGCATGTCGGAGCTGTTCTCAATGGCGGTGATGGCGTCGGCGATCGCTTGCATGACGGCATCGCTGACGCGCTTGCGGGTGGGGCTAGGCATGTTCGTTCTCCTGGTCCAGGTCGTCGTCGTAGAGGTCGTCTGGGTCGTCGGCCGTGGTGAGTTCGCGGCGGATGCGGGCGAGGTTTGCGCGGTCTCGGCGCATCTGTTCGATGAGAGCCGGATGGCCGCGCTGTTGATCGAGGTAGGTGTCGATGCGGTCGATGGCACTGGCGATCACGCCGACATGTGCAGAGCGCAGTAGGGCGTTGGTGCAGTCGACGCCGACGCACACGTGGTCGCCGAGTTTTGGGCGGTCGCCGCCGCAGCTACTGGTTGCCGGGTTCCACATGCAGTCATTGGTGAGCCCCAGGTGAAGTCGCTCGGCTAGCGTTGCGGTGAGGCGATCGGCGCGGTCAGAGTTGGTGATGATCTGTGCGCGGAATCCGGTCACGTGGTGAGCTGCCGGCCCTGCCACGGGACTATCCGCCTGCAGCAGGGCGGCGGCGTCGCTGTGCAGGACGCGTTTGCGTTCGTCGTCCATGAGGCGTACGGCCCGTTGTTGTCCGTCACTCATGTAGCCGGTGGTCATCCGCCATGCGCTGTGTCCCAGTTGGATTCCCAATCCGAGTTCCGCTCCGGGGCGGGTGGTGGCGAAGACACTGAACGCACGTCGGAGGGAGGTTGCGTTGACGGCCTGGCCGTTCGGGATCGCGATGTGTTCCAGCCCGAGTCCCCGACCGCGTCCTGGTCGTTGGGCGGGGTCATCGTTGACGAACGCGATGAGCCTGGCGATGTCGCGATTCGGGGCGTAGGAGCCAGCGTTGCCACTGCGGCGGGCGAACAGATGCGTGTCGTGTCTTGTGAGTTCGCCCAGCACCTCGACGGTCCGGATGACAGGTCTGGGTGCCCACCACGTTCGGCGCTCACCGTCAGGATGGTCGTTGCCCTTGTGCTGGATGCTGCGGAGCGCGGCGAGTCCGTCCTTGGTGGTGTGACTGTCGCATGTCAGTTCCTGGATCTCGCTGTCGCGCATGCCGGTAAGACTGGCGATCAGGATGTAGCAAGCAGCGCGGAGCACGCTTTCGAGATACTCGGTTTCACCGAGGCCCAACTCCTCCACCCACGGGCTGCTTGTCCCGTCCGGGTGGGAGACGACGGCAGTCGGCACGTGCAGTCCTCCGAAAGTCGCCCGCTGCGGGTCGGCCGCAGCGGTTGCGATTAGTGCCGTGGCGTCCGGCATGTACTGGTGGCTCGCCCGGTTGAGGACGTTGGCGTTGATGCCGAGGAGTTTTTCTAGCAGTGTCGTATTCGGCTCTCCTCGTTGATGTTTGGTGCGGCCGAACCCGGTATGCAGGGGTAACAGACCGCGCTGCTCCGTCCAGTCGAGCAAGGCGTTGTACGCGTTGGCTCCAGCTGGTCCTCGTGGCTCCTTCGGAAGCGCAGCTCGAGTATCGGTCGCGGCGATGATGTCATCGCTGAATCGGTCGACGATTACCCATGATGCGGTGATGAGCGGCGCCCAGGTCTCCCACGGGAGGGGCGGCGTGGTGTTCTCGGTGTGCGTGACTTCACCGCTGACGCTGGAAGCGCTGCGGCCCGCCCAGGGGAAGAAGGAAAGCGCATCGGGCAGAACTGCCTGGCACTCTCGCAGCAACCGCAAGGTGGTGACGTACCCACGGATACTCGTCGCGGTGAGTCCGACGCCGCCCGCGCGGTGCTGGCCAGTGCGGAGGTCATCGAGGAAACGATCGGCGTCGGCTTGAGTCCAGTCGGCGAAGCGGGCGGTTCCGTTGTCCTCGGACCACTTGGCGATGACGACGAGCTTGCGAAAGCAGTCGTATAGCCCTGCTGGTGGTGTTCCGTCGCCGCGGCGGATGACGCCCGCCTCTACGACGACTTCGCGGTCGGGGGCTGCGACCGTCATGAGGATGTTCTTGACGGTCATGCGGTGCACATCCGGAGCGCTGGCGAAGTGAATGTAGCGCTCTGCCATGTTGACCCGGTTGGCCACAAGGGCGAGATCCCATGGGTCGTCGCCGTATTGCGGGCCGCCGGCAAGATGGGGCCAGACGCGCACCTCCGCGGTGAAGGGGTTCCTCCACAATGCTGGGGATTCTCGCGGGGATCTTCTGGCCGTCACGATGCCGGTGCTTCCGGGACGCCACGCATGTCGTTGAGAATGCCTGCGTCGATCGGTGTCAGGTTCGCTTGCTGGCGGGCGTGCTTGACCTGCTCGGGAGTGAAGGTCGGCAGGACCACCTCAGTGATGGTGTCGTAGATCGGTTTCCAGTGCGTCTGCCAGGTTTCCGGGTCGGCGGCGCGATCGGGATGTGTCATGTCCTGGATCGCGAGGGCAGCCGGCAGGTGGTGCAGCGTGATGAGCGCGTTGGGGCACGCGAAGCAGGTGCCGGTGATGGACTTGGTGCAGACCGTTCCTTTCTTCTCGTAGGGGCTGTCGAGAGGATTGCGGCATCCGGTGTGTGGTCCGTCGAGTTGGCCGGCAACTAGAGCGCTGGCGGTGTCCTGGTCGAGGCCGGGCGCGTCTGCACCGGCTCGGATGGCTTGCTCAGCGTCCGGGCTAACGATGGTCGGACCGTTGATAGCGCTGTCGAATATGTCGTTGACGCTGTCGATGAGGATGCGGCCGGCTTCGGCGCGGAGAACAGTGCTGTTGGTGTAGTGGCCGAAGAAGGTCTTCGCGGAGTGGCGGCGCCCGTTAGCCAGGTAGGACTTGGGGTCGGCGAGCACTTCGCGGGTGGTGGCAACCTTGCGCAGCCGTGCCCATTGGTTCGGACCCGATAGCGGAAGGCTGTTCCGCGCGGCAATCTCAGATAGCCGGTAAGCCAGGCGCTGCCAAGGTGGTTGCTTCACTCTCCCATGAACATCCTCCATCAGGATCAATGAGGGGTTATCAGATTCGGCGCGGGCGGCTGCGTTGAGCATCACGGCCCAGCGAAACGCGGTGAATGGAGCGGTGTCACGGCGGGCGTACACCTCGTCGTACGTTTCGTGTGCGCGGTTCTTGGTGTATCGGACGCGGAGCAGGTCGATGAGGTCGTTCTCGGCGAGATAGCGGAGTCTGTCTATCGGCGACAGCGTGGACACCGAGTCCTCTGCTTCGGCCGTGGTAGTGGCTTCGATGTCGTGAACGGTCAGGGCGCGGAGCACCTCAGGCGGTTCGCCGGTTGCGAGGCTGAGCAGTACGTGTGTGGCGGTCTGGACGTCGATGTCGGTAATGCCTCGGTCCGGCTGGGACAGAGCATTTTTCGCCTTCTGGTAAGCCCATCGGCGCCATGCGCGGGTCTCCTGCTCGCTCAGCGGCGGCAGTCCGTCGTTGCGGTGGTGCCATAAGCGCGGTTGTCGCGCCAACCGATCGGCGATCTGTTCATGAAGCGTGCCGGGGTGGTCATCCTCGTGCCGTCGAAGGAGGGCGAAGACGTGGACGACTTTGCGATAGGCGGTGTCTGATTTCGCTTCTCGGTGACTAGCCAGCATATTGAGTTCCCACAGGTCCAAATGTGCCCGGCGCAAGTCCCGCAACGCGAATGCGGTCTTCTGATCGTCGGTCAGCGGTAGCGTACCCATCGACCGCAAGAAGCTCAGAAGCCCTGACGTGAGTGAGTACTCCATGCGCCCGAACTCAGTAAGCACCTCGAGCCAAGTCCCTGCGAGTTCGGCTGCGATAACCGGTGTCTCAAACGTCGAGGGGTCAATGGTGTAGGTCAGTGTGTCGCTGTACACGGCCCACTCGAAGGTGAACCGGCCATCGTTCGACGCCGACGGTGTCGCAGAATTCGCGGGCACGTCGGGGGTCGAGTAGGAGCCCCTCACTGAACGTCTCCGGCATCGGGGCCAACGTCGGGCTCATCCCAGTCGTCCTCGATGGTCTCGGGGTCGGGGCCGGGGTCGTCATCGGTATGTCCTACGACGTCGGCTGCGGTTCCCGCGAGGGCGGCCGGAACGTCTTCGGTCCATGTGCCTGCGGCGTGGAGGTAGTGCATGGTGGTCTGGACGCTGGCGTGGCCGAGGAGTTCCTTGACGGTCAGTACGGGGTTTGCCAGCAGCAGGTAGGCGTCTCCGGCGCGCTGTCGTCCTTCCTTCATGAGCGCGGCCAGCATCCGGACCGCGTAAGAATGTCGCATCGTGTGAGGTGTGACGTGAACGTGGCGGGGCGGCTGGTCTCGGTGGCCGGAGTGGCGGACTCGTTCGCGAGCGTCGGCGAAGAGTTGGTTCCAGCGTTCGAGTCCGGGTGGGAGTCCGCTGCGGGATACGAACAACGCGAGTGGGTCGATGGTGCCGTCATCGAGGAGCCGGACGGCTTTGGCCCGGTCCTTGTTGGTGAACCGGACCAGTGGAATGCGCTGGGATCCGATGGCGACGTAGAGCTTTCCCCGCCGCTCGATTAGGTCGTCGACCACCAGCAGAGAGCCGTCACGAATCTTGGCGCGGAGGCTGCGTTGGGCCGCCTTTACGACGCGGTGCCGTTCCGTCCGGCGGTAGAGGTCGGTGGCGTGGGCTACCTGTGCGGTGATGTAGATGGATCGGACCACCTGCTTCTTGCCGAGCCGGTCGAAGACCTGGATGGACTCGGATCCCATCGTTTCGGGGGCCGGAACCTCGGCGTCGAGGAGAAGCGCGCACTCCTCGCGTCGGAGGCCGGTGGTTGCCAGTAGCAGCCCGTACACGTAGTCGCGTTCGGGGTAGGCGGGCGCACCCGCGGGGTCGGAGCCGTCACCGCGCAGGCCGACCTCGAGGAAGTGCTTGGTCTGGGCCGCCTTGAGGAATCGCGCTCTACGCTCGCGATGTTTGTGGGAAATGAGAGTGTTGCGGTTGTTGCGGCCCCAGCGCGGGATCGGGTCTTTCTCCATCCAGCCGATCTGGGCGGCGTAGTAGAAGAACGAGGAGAAGCAGCCAAATTCGGTAGCCAGCGTGCTGTCCAGGACTTCCTGCTGGCGGGCATCCCGGTAAGCGGTCAGATCCTCAGTCGTGGTGGCGGTGAGGTCCACCAATTCCCCGCCGCGGCGCTGGCGTACGAACCGCAGCAACCGAGCGAGATGGTAGGCGTGAAAGCTCCGCAGGCTGTCGAGGTCGTAGGCGCGTTGACGCCATGCGGTCAGCAGGTAGGTGTTGAGTCGGTCGCAGCCGGTCAGTGAGCCGTCGTCATCGACGATGAACGGAAGGCCGTCCGGGATGTCCTGCCGGTCGAGCGCCTGCACAACCGACGACCATGGGAGCGTTGTCACGCCATCGGGAGCTTGCAGAACTTCGCCCTCGCGAGCGCTTCTCCGGACCATGACTATCCGCATGCAGAGACCTCCTTACCGCCTGTGCATCCAGTCGTACCGCAGGGGTATGACACTTTTGCTCGTCGGCAAGGAGGTCTCGAATATGAAGTTGTCTGTGTTCTATCGGTGGAGCTGCCGGGAATTGAACCCGGGTCCTACGGCATTCCCTCAAGACTTCTCCGTGCGCAGTTCACCTTGCCTCTACTCGGATCTCCCGGTCCTGTGAACAAGCCGTGATGACGATCCCAGTCGCTGTTTGATGTCCCCATGGGTTCCGCGACCGAACCCGTGGGTGGGTCCCTCTAGCTGATGCCAGGGTCCGGGCCGAGGGCGTTCCCGGTCTGACAGACACGCAGTCGCTTAGGCAGCGAGGGCGTAGTCGCGCTGATGAGAATCGGCGCTTAATTGGTTGCATCGACGCTTACGGTGGTCTCTTGCCTGCACCGGCACGCTTCCCTTGATTCGATGCGCGAAGTCGAAACCGTTCAGCCCCTTGTCCTGCTAGTACTTCGTGCACGTCCCCCACCGAGGTTCGGCGGGGCCCTTCATCATAGCGCTGGTAGTAACACCGCGGACAATCGATTTAATCCACCGTTGTCCGTTGCCATACTGAAATCGGATCGACGCCGGGACCAGCGGGTTCGGCTGCCATGCTCAGCGGCGTGGAGTTCGGACTGCATGCACTCGGCGTCGGCGCCGGCGCCGAGCGCACGGTGATCGACGCCGTCGCTGCGGCCGCCGAGCGCACCGGATTCGCCACCCTGTGGGCCGGCGACGGCCCCCAGGCCACCGGGGTGGCCCTCGATGCCGCCGATATCACCTGGCTGGACCCGTTCGTCGCGCTGAGCTTCGCCGCGGCGGCCACCAACACCATCGAGCTGGCCACCGCAATCCAGCCGCTGCCCGAACGCAACCCGGCCGTCGTCGCCAAGCAGGCCGACTCGCTCAACCGGCTCTCCGGGGGCCGTCTGCTGCTCGGCCTGGAGATCCAGGGGGCCGGGCCCGAGGCCACCGACGACCGGCGGAACTTCCGGGCCGGCAACTACGCCGACGCGATGCGGGAGCTGTGGGACGCAGCAACGGCGGCGGGAAACGCGGGCCTGCGGATGCATCCGCCCCGGCGACGTGCCCCGGTGCTGTTCGGCGGTGTCGACGACCGCGACCTGCGCCGGGTGGTGACCTGCGGTGACGGCTGGTACGGCTTCGCTCTCGGCGATGTCGAGGAGGCCGCCCGGTGCACCTCGACGCTGCGCCGGATGTGCCGCAAGGCCGGCCGGGAGTTCGGTGACCTGCGCCTGGTGGTGTCGCTGCGCGATCCCGAGCCCGACGACGCCACCCGGCTGGCGGACATCGGGGTGGACCAGCAGGTGCTGATCACCACCCCGCCGGCCGACCCGATCGCCGCCGAATCCTGGGTGGCCGACCTGGCGCGGCGCTGGCTGGGCGCGCGAATTTAGAGCTTGCCCTTGGCCCGGCGGCCCATCTCGCGGGAGATCTCACGCTCCGAATCCCGCTTGGCCAGCGTCTGCCGTTTATCGTGCGCCTGCTTGCCGCGGGCCAGCGCCAGCTCGACCTTCACCCGGCCGTCGGAGAAGTACAGCGACAGCGGCACCAGGGTCAGGTTGCCGTCGCGGATCTTTCCGGTCAGCGCGTCGATCTGCTTGCGGTGCAGCAGCAGTTTCCGGTTGCGCCGCGGCGCGTGGTTGGTCCAGGTGCCCAGGTGGTACTCGGGGATGTGCAGGTTGCGCAGCCAGATCTCGCCGTCGTCGACGGTGGCGAACGCGTCCGCCAGCGACGCCTGACCCTCCCGCAACGCCTTCACCTCGGTGCCCTGCAGCACCACCCCGGCCTCGTAGATGTCCAGCACGGTGTAGTCGTGGCGGGCCTTGCGGTTGGTGGCCACCACCCGCCGTCCACCGCTGCGGTCGCCGGCCTTGGCGGCCGCGGCCTTGCGCAGTTCCTTGCTCTTGACCACCGCTACCTTCGCACGTACAGGCGCAGCGTCACATACGCCGTCAGCGCCGCCATCGACGCACCGACGGCCAGCAGGATCGGCGAGATATAGAGGACGTCGAGGTAGTCGACCCGGGCGAACAGGCTGGAGAACTGGTTGAGCACCCGGTCCAGGAACGCCGCCCGCACCACGATCAGGCCGATGATCGCCAGGATGACACCGACGGTGGCCGCCAGCACCGCCTCCAGCAGGAACGGCAGTTGGGTGTACCAGCGGCTGGCGCCTACCAACCGCATGATGCCGATCTCGGTGCGCCGGGTGTAGGCGGCGACCTGCACCATGTTGGCGATCAGCAGCACCGCGCCGACGGCCTGCACCAGCGCGATCACGAAGGCGACACTGGAGATGGCGCCCAGCACCGAGAACAGCCGGTCCAGCAGCGTCAGCTCGTTCATCACCCGCGCGACGCCGTTCTGGGCGGCCATCGCCTCGTCGAAGTCCTTGTGCTTGGTCGGATCGGCCAGCTTGACCCGGAACGACGACGGGAACACCGTCTCGCTGGCCAGGCCCTTGAACTGCGGGTTGCGCTTGAGCGCCTCCGCACCGGCCTCCTTGCTGTCGACGAACACCTCGCCCTTGAACTCCGGACGCGCGTGGATGGCCTCCCGGATGGCCTTGCACACGTCCCCGTCGCAGCCGGGGTCGCTGGCGCTGAGCTCCGGGGTCAAGAACACCTGGGAGGACACCCGGTCCAGGTACATCTCGCGGGTGTGGTCGGCCAGCCGGACGATCAGCAGACCGGCGCCGAACAGGCCGAGGGAGATCGCCGTCGTCAGGATCATCGCGATGGTCATCGTGATGTTGCGGCGCAGGCCCGTCAGGACCTCGTTGACTAGAAACCCGAAACGCACTTAACGATCCATTCCGTAGACGCCGCTCTGCTCATCACGCACCAGCTTGCCGAGCGAGAGTTCCACCACCCGCTGCCGCATGGCGTCGACGATGTGGTGGTCGTGGGTGGCCATCACCACCGTGGTGCCGGTGCGGTTGATCCGCTCCAGCAGATCCATGATGTCCTTGCTGGTCTCCGGGTCGAGGTTGCCGGTCGGCTCGTCGGCCAGCAGCACCAGCGGCCGGTTGACGAACGCCCGGGCGATCGCCACCCGCTGCTGCTCACCACCGGAGAGCTCGCTGGGCAGCCGGTCGGCCTTGCCGGACAGTCCGACCATCTCCAGCACCTCGGGCACCACCCGGTTGATGGTGTCGGGCTTCTTGCCGATCACCTCCAGCGCGAAGGCGACGTTCTCGGTCACCGTCTTCTGCTGCAGCAGCCGGAAATCCTGGAACACGCAGCCGACGACCTGCCGCAGCGCCGAGATGTGCCGGCCGTGCAGCTTGTTGACGTGGAACTTCGACACCTGGATGTCGCCGCGGTTGGGCCGCTCCTCGGCCAGCAGCAGCCGCATGAAACTGGACTTGCCCGAGCCGGACGGACCGATCAGGAAGACGA
>Ga0209023_10007721_pt1 | contig 10948 bp, 9 predicted proteins | sample LakOneMetagenome_FD_187468 | JGI IMG/M metagenome (GOLD analysis project Ga0209023, IMG submission 187468) | Freshwater and sediment microbial communities from Lake Erie, Canada (SPAdes) (version 2) | ecosystem: Environmental > Aquatic > Freshwater > Lentic | place: Lake Erie, Canada | collected...
TGCCCGTAGCGTCGTTGCGATGAGCAGGCTGGACGACATCGGGGACCGCGACGGATGGCGCTGCTGGCTGTGCGACGAGCCGGTCGACCCACGCATGTCGGTGAACGATGCGCGCGGCCCGAGCATCGACAGCCGGATCACGAAGGCGAAGAGCAAGGGCATGGCGCCGGGCTCCACGGACCGTCTCGCACACCGCGGCTGCAACACGAAGAAGGGTGCCGTCGCGGCCGTCGTGCAGTGGCCGAGCCACCTCTTCGTCGGCGACCCGGCCACGATCATCACGTCGATCGAACGGCTGCAGCGCAAGGGCGGCCGCGAGATCATGGCCCGCTGCCCCACTCGTCGCGACGCTCAGGACGCTGCCGACTGGCTGGCCGACCGGATCTCCCGGCTCGCTCCCGACCTTGGCGCCACGACCGAGGTGGAAGCCGGCGGCGGCCAGTTCATGGTGGTCCTGCGCGGCAGCTGAGGTCTGCGCACCGCTTGCAAGAGTTAGCAGAGCGGGGCATGATGACAGCGGGTCGACCGACCCGCAATGGTCTGCAAGGAGCGCCCACATGGAACTACTCCCGCTCTCGCGCGTCGTCATCCATGGACATGAGGTCGGTTACCGCCGCAGCGGAACCGGTGAGCCCGTCGTCCTCATCCACGGGCTGGCCGGCAGTTCGGCGACGTGGGCGGCGGTGCACCCTCGCCTCGCCCTCACCCACGATGTGATCGCGCCCGACCTGCTCGGGCACGGCGAGTCGGCCAAGCCGATGGGTGACTACTCGCTGGGCGCGTTCGCCAGTGGCCTGCGCGACTTCCTCGCTGCGATCGACGTGCCCAGCGCGACCATCGTCGGCCACTCCTTCGGCGGGGGCGTGGCGATGCAACTGGCGTACCAGCACCCGGAGCTGTGCGACCGGCTGGTACTGGTCGGCAGCGGCGGCCTCGGTCGCGAAGTCAGCTGGCTGCTGCGGCTGGTGACGCTGCCGGGTGCAGAGCACCTGATGCCGTTGATGTTCCCCCGGCTGGTCGCCGATCGCGGCACCGACATCATCAACGTGCTCGCCCGGCTGGGTCTGCGCGCACCGCGGCTCGGCGAGATGTGGCGGTCCTACGCGTCGCTGGCCGGCACCGCGAACCGCAAGGCGTTCGTCCGCACCATCCGTGGCGTCATCGAGCCCGGCGGCCAAGCGGTGAACGCGCTCGACCGGCTGTACCTCGCCGCCCACCTGCCGACGCTGATCGTGTGGGGCGAGCACGACGACATCATTCCGGTCAGTCATGCATACGCGGCGCACGACGCCATCCCCGGCAGCCGCCTGTGCGTGCTCGACGGCGTCGGCCACTTCCCACACGCGGAGGCGCCGGACCGGTTCATGGAAGCGCTCGACGACTTCCTCACCAACACTCTGCGCGGCGCGGCAGCGCCCGGTGGCCTGCGGTCACTGCTGCACGTCGGTGAAGCGCTGACAATTGGGGCTGGACGGCCACCGGTGGCGGGTGGATACTGAATCCAGCCCGTCGATCACACACTCGGTCAAGTCGGTTGCAGTCTCACGATCGCACCGCGCCGCATGGCCTCACGGCCGCTCTGATCGGCGGGCGCTACGCGTCCGGGTGCAGCTCCGGAATCGGCGCCGCCCACGCCTCGAACTCGGTTCGCAACGCCGCCCGCGTCGTCTCGTCCACGAAGGCCGCATCGAGTGCGTGCAGGTTGCACCGCCACAGCTCGGGCAACGTCAGACCCAGCTCGCGGATGCACGACAACCATTCCTCCGACAGCGTGATGTCGCTGATCGTCGTGTCGTCGGTGTTGATCGTGACGGGCACCCCGGCGCGCAACAGGGTGACGAGGGGATGATCGGCGAACTCGGCCACCGTGCCCGCCTGCACGTTGCTGGTCGGGCACAGATCGAGCGTCACACCGCGGTCGATCAGCTCGGCGATCAAGGTCGGGTCGGCCGCCGCGGATGCGCCGTGGGCGATGCGGTCCGGCCGCACCTCGAGCGCACGCCACACGAGCGCGCCGTCGTCGAGCAGCTCGCCGCTGTGCAAGGTGATCCCGAGACCGCCGGCGCGTGCCGCCTCGAATGCTGCCGCGTGGACCGTCGGGTCCGGGTCGGCCGCCTCGAAGCCGGCAAGGTCGAAGCCGGTGACGCCGTGCGCCTTGTGTGCGACCGCAGCGTGCGCGACCGCGACCGTGTCAGCGGGTGCCGACGACCGCAGCGCGACCACCGTCAGCCGGGCGACGACACCCAGTCGTTCGGCCGCGGCGCTCGTCGCGGCGGCCACCGTTTCGATCACCTCGTCGACCGTCAGCCCGGCCTCGCAGTGGAAGGCCGGCGCCCACTTGATCTCCATGTAGCGCACGCGGTCGGCGGCCTTGTCCTCCACCAGTTCGGTGGCGATGCGGGTGAGCGCATCGCGGTGCTGCATCAACTTCAGCGGCAGTTCGAACGACTTCAGCAGCTCGGCCTGTGAGCCCGGGTGCGCGTCGGCGACGAGCGCATCGAACATGCCGGTCCACGTGCGCGGCGCCTCGATGCCGTACTGCTGCGCAAGGTCGATCGCGGTCTGCGGGCGCAGGCAGCCGTCGAGGTGCAGGTGCAGTTCGGCCTTGGGCATCGCCTGCACCAACCGCTGAACCGCGCTGGTGGTCTCCGTCATGCCGTCGTTCCTACCCGATCCGTACGCACGCGGGAGAACACGAGGTCGGCGGCGTCATCCACAGCGGCGGCCGATCTCGTCGCGCAGTTGCAGCTCCTTGGTCGCGGTGTCGCTCACCTGCTCGACGTTCTGCCGTTGGCTCACGTCGACCGACGTGCCACCGGTGACCTGCTGCAGCTCGGCCCGCAACTCGCTGCACGAGCGCTCACCCGAGGAGCAGCCGGCGAACAGTCCTCCGCTCATCACCACTGCGATGACGAGAAGGCGGGACATCACCGCGCCAGTGTGCCCGATCCGCCGACCGTCGACGCGGGAGTGGGTGTGCCGCTCCCGCGAACGGCACACCCACTTGGATCCCGCACCCTCAGGAGATGCGGTAGTGCAGCGACTGCGTCGCGTTCGGTTGGAAGTTGCCGGCACCGGAGTCGACCAGTGCGACGAACGCCGGGTCGGCGTTGACCTTGTCCATCGACGCTTCCAGGTCGGCCATCGTCGGCGCGCCGGTCAGCCAGATCACGCCCCCGTAGTTGCCGGTGACCGACGTACCGAAGACGGTGCTCAGCCCGCCCGTCGCGCTCGCGGCAGCGGCGACCTTGACGCCGTGCTCCACCGCACCCGCAAGGTGCCCCGATGCGGCGGTGGCGCGCACGACGGCGACGAAGTTGTTCGCCTCCGGGTTGCCACTCATGCCGCTGATCAGGCCGGACATGCTGTCGGAGACGGTGCCGTGGAAGAGCGGCGCGGCAGCGGCGACGGATGCCGCATAGTCCTGGTCGCCGGCCAGACGGCTGCTGCGATCCGCCCAGTCGGCGAGCGTGTCGAACGCGCAGGTCCACGACAGCGTGCTGATGTCGGGGGACAGGACCGTCCCCCAGACCGAGACCTTGGTCCCGAGGAGCGACGACGCCTTCTCGGCGATCTGCACGGCCCAGGCCATCGCCTCGGTGAAGTGCTCGGGACGGGCGGAGCGGGTGCGGTTGAACAGATACATGAGAAACCCCCAGGTTCGAGGGCACCGGCGGCGGCGCCCACGACCACGGTCGCGCCGGTAGCGGCGCCCGTCGCTGGCTTCCAGGACACGATTTGCTGTCCTCGTCAGGTGGTGTCCGGCGTGAACAGTTCGCGGTGGAAGTCGCCTCCGGCCACCGTTGGCGAGGCACTGTCCGAAGAAGGTGAACAGCAGCCACCAGCGGGGCGAGGCCCGCCGCCGTGCCCGGCCGACGCTCGCGCCCCGTACGGTGGAACCCGTGACTGCCAACCCCGTGCCTCCGTCCGTACCATTGGCCGTGCTCGACCTCAGCGTGATCAACGACGGCCAGACCAGCAGCGAAGCGCTGCAGACCACGGCCGCGCTCGCCCAAGCCGCCGATCGCCTCGGCTACGAACGCTTCTGGGTCGCAGAGCACCACAACATGCCCAGCGTCGCCTGCACCTCACCGACGATCCTGATGGCCCACCTCGCGGCGGTCACCGAGCGCATCCACGTCGGCTCCGGCGGCGTGATGCTGCCGAACCACGCGCCGCTCGTCGTCGCCGAGCAGTTCGCCCTGCTGGAGAGCCTGCACCCGGGGCGCATCGACGTCGGCATCGGCCGCGCACCCGGCACCGATCAGCGGACCGCGGCGGCCCTGCGCCGCTCGCCCGACCTGCTCGGCGCCGACACGTTCCCGCGCGACTTCCTCGACCTGATGGGCCTGCTCGGCGACCCACGCACCGAGCACGGCCTGTGGGAGCAGTTCCGCGCCACGCCCAGCGCGACCACCGCGCCCGGCATCTTCCTGCTCGGCAGCAGCGACTACAGCGCCCGCTTCGCCGCCCAACTCGGCCTGCCGTTCGGGTTCGCGCATCACTTCGACATGGGCGGCACGCTGCAGGCCGCCGAGCTCTACCACTCGCTCTTCCAGCCGTCGCACGTGCTCGACGCGCCGTACCTGATCGTCACCGCCAACGTGCTCCTGGCCGACACGCAGGAGGAAGCCGACTGGCACTCCGCACCCGGCCGGCTCACTGCACTCGGGCGCCGCACCGGCCGGTTCATCCGCCTGCCGTCGCCGCAGGACGCGAGCGTGCACCCCGACCTGGCGGAGGCGAACCGCTTGCCGACCAGCCGCGTGGTCGGCACACCGCAGACCGCCATCCCCGACCTGCGCAACCTCGTCACCCGCACCGGCGCCAGCGAGCTGATGGTCACCTCCGTCGCCTACGACCTGACGGCACGCGTGCGCAGCCTCGAACTGCTCGCCGAGCACTGGCCCAGTGGTAGCCCGGCCGCCGCCGCCTAACCTCGGCCACATGCCCATCGACCTGCCCTACGTCGCCGAACCCAGCCGTTACGACACGATGGAGTACCGCCGCTGCGGGCGCAGCGGCCTCAAGCTGCCGGCGATCTCATTGGGCCTGTGGCACAACTTCGGCAACGACCGCGGGTGGGAGGGTCAGCGCGACATCTGTCGCCGTGCGTTCGACCTCGGCATCACCCACTTCGACCTGGCCAACAACTACGGCCCTCCGTACGGCGCCGCCGAGGCCAACTTCGGCCGCATCCTGCGCAGCGATCTGGGTCGGTACCGCGACGAGCTGGTCATCTCCACCAAGGCCGGGTACGACATGTGGCCCGGCCCGTACGGCAACTTCGGGTCGCGCAAGTACCTGATCGCCTCGCTCGACCAGTCGCTGAGCCGCATGGGGCTGGACTACGTCGACATCTTCTACTCGCACCGGGTGGACCCGGAGACCCCGATCGAAGAGACCGTCGGCGCGCTCGCCAGCGTGGTGCAGCAGGGCAAGGCGCTGTACGTGGGCATCTCGTCGTACTCGTCGGCTCGCACTCGCGAGGCCGCCCGCCTGCTGGCCGACCTCAAGGTGCCGTTGCTCATCCATCAGCCGTCGTACTCGATGCTCAACCGCTGGCTGGAGGACGACCACCTGCTCGACACGTTGCAGGGCGTCGGCGCCGGCTGCATCGCGTTCTCGCCGCTCGCCCAGGGCCTGCTGACCGACCGCTACCTGCACGGCATCCCGGCCGACTCGCGGGCCGCGACCGGCGGGGCGCTCAGCGCCGACAGCATCACCGAGGAGCGGCTGGCGCGAGTGCGTGCACTCGGTACCGTCGCCGCCCGCCGCGGCCAGACGCTGGCCCAGCTGGCGTTGGTGTGGGCGTTGCGCGACCCGCGCATGACCTCGCTGGTGATCGGTGCCAGCAGCGTGCGCCAGCTGGAGGACAACGTGGCCGCGCTGGCCAACACGACCCTGACCAACGACGAACTGGCCGAGATCGACCAGTACGCGACCGAGGCCGACATCAACCTGTGGAAGGGCAGCACCGACGTGTGAGGGTGCTGCCATCGATCTCGGGTGCCGCCGCCAGCGGCTCCGCGACGCTGCGACCGAGCCGGTCGACGGCCTTCAGAGCTTGGTGAACCGGCGGGTGGAGAGCGTGGCGAACACGACGAGGATGATGATCGACCACCCGATCGCACGCACGGCGAACCACGTCATCGAGTGACCCAGCAAGGCCTGGGTGTCGCCACCGAGCACGAGCGCTCGCACGGCACCGACCATCGCGGTGACCGGCTGGTTCTCCGCGATCGGGCGCAGCCAGCTGGGCATGGAGGCGACCGGCACGTACGCGCTGCTCACGAAGATCAGCGGGAACACCGAGAAGCCGATGCCCTGCGCGGCCTGCGCCGAACCGGCGATCAACCCGAGGAAGATCTGCAGCCAGGCGAAGGCGGCTGCGAACAACAGGCAGAAGGCGAGCGCCGCCAGCGCACCGAGCAGCCCGCCGTGCACACGGAAGCCGACGATGAAGCCGACCACGAGCGTGACGAACGTGCCCCACGTGATCAGCGCGGTGTCTGCCATCGCCCGGCCGAGCAGCACCGCACCACGCGGCACGGGCAGTGACCGCATGCGGTCGAACATGCCGGTGTCGGCGTCTTCGGCGACACCGACGGCACCGCTGGAGAACAGGCCGCTCACCGATGCGAGCGCGGGGATCAGGAAGTCCACGTACTTCACCGGGCCGGTCCCGATCGCGCCGCCGAACACGAAGCGGAAGATGAGCAGGAACATCGTGGACGTGACCGCGTTGACGACCAGCAGCTGCGGCGTGCGCACGAACTGGCGGATGGTGCGGCCGGCGTAGGTGCTGGCGGTCGCCCACGCCGTCGGGGCGTGTGTGGGCGGGGTGATCGTGGACAGCATTCCGGCGTGGCGGCTCATGCGGGGGCTCCGGTTCCGGTGAGGGCGAGGAAGACTTCGTCGAGGGTGGGGCGGCGCAGGCCGATGTCGTCGAGCTCGATGCCGCGTTCGGTGATCTCGCGCATGGCGGTGGCGAGCGAGGCGGTGCCGTCGGCGACCGGGACGGCCACGCGGCGGGCGGGTTCGTCGAGGTGCGGCGCCTCGGTACCGACGTGTGCCAGCAGTTCGGCCACGGCACCAAGGTCGTGACCGTGGGCGACACGGACCTCGACGACGTCGCGGCCGGCCTGCGTCTTCAGCTCCGTCGGGGTGCCGGTGGCGATCGAGCGACCGTGGTCGATGATCACGATGTGGTCGGCCAACTGGTCGGCCTCCTCCAGGTACTGCGTGGTCAACAGCACGTCGGTGCCGCCGGCCACCAGCGAACGGATGGACTCCCACAGCTCGATGCGGGTGCGCGGGTCGAGGCCAGTGGTCGGTTCGTCGAGCAGCAGGATGCGCGGTGCGCCGACGAGGCTGGCACCGAGGTCGAGACGACGGCGCATGCCGCCGCTGTAGCCCTTCACCGGGCGATCGGCGTCGTCCTCCAGGTGGATCTCGGCCAACACGGCGTCGGCGGCGGACTTCGCGGCCGCCGGACCATGGCCGAACAGGCGGGCCACCATCACCAGGTTCTCGCGACCGGTGAGCGCCGGCTCGACCGCCGCGTTCTGCCCGGCGAGGCCGATGACGCGCCGCACCTGCTCGGGGTGGGCGATGGCGTCGATCCCGGCCACCTGCAGGGTGCCGGCGTCGGGCCGCAGCAGCGTGGCGACGGCCTTCACGAACGTGGTCTTGCCGGCACCGTTGGGCCCGAGGATGGCGGTGACCTTGCCCGCCGGCGCCACCAGATCGAGCCCGGCCAACGCGTGGACCAGGCCTTTCTTGGCGGATCCGTACTGCTTGGTCAGGCCGTGTGCCTCGATGGAGAGTGCCCCGGAGGGGGCGGCACTGGATGTCATGGAGTGCATTGTGCCGTGCAACCCGGTCAGGACGTGGCCAGTTTCCGAAGAAGTCCCAGGGGAAAACACGGGGTTTCCCGGATGCACGGATCACGGCCCTCACGTACAACCGGAGAATGGTCCGATCACCACATTCCCACCGCCCCAGAATCGCTCCCCTGCTCGCCATCGCGGCATTCGCCACCATCGCCGCCGGCTGCTCCGACTCGAAGCCGAGCGCTCTCGTACCGACCACGACGGCCGCTCCGACGACGGTGGCGGTGACCGACTCCGTCGCACCCGAGACGAGCGCGGCGGCGGACACGACCGCGGCGACGACGCCTGCGACCGATCCGCCCGCGGCGAGCGTCGATCTTCGGGGCAAATGGCTGCTGATGGAGAAGGTGACGGAGAAGAAGGGCGACTACCTCAACGACGCCGTGCCGGTGCTGTCGCGGTACTACAACATCACCTGCGACAACGTCGCCTGCGACGGCGGCACCATCGTCGTCTCGGGTCCCGGTGGTGACTCGTTCGGTGACGAGTACGACATGACGTTCATGTTCGACGGGACCAAGCTGTTCACACAGGGTTCGCGCACCACCGAGTGCCTCGATCCGACCACCGGCGAGACCACCGATCTGAAGAACTCGACCGTCAACACCAACGTCGAGCTCGACCTGAACGGCGCTGCGACCGGCTTCACAGGGAAGATCACCGTCAACCTCGTCACCGAGGCATCGGCACAGTGCAAGGGCGAGGACATCGGCTTCACGGCCGACCTGAGCATGACGAAGGCCGCGGCCTCACCGGTCGGACCGACCCCGTCGATCTTCGTGGGCAGTGACACGAACAACGAGGGCCTGCAGCGAGGCGTGCTGCACTGCGACAGCGGGTGCGACTACAAGCTGCGGATGAACCTGGAGGACTCGACCGCCGAAGGCCCGAAGCTGCACGAGCAGATCGAGTTCCTGCTGACCGATCAGAAGGACGGCACGTACACCGGCACGGCGCACTACAAGGAGTCGTGCCTCAGCGACGACGACGGCAACTTCATCGCGGCCGCCGCCTACGACGTCACGCACTCCGTACGCGTCGGGTGGCAGCTCTCCGCCGACGGCAACCCGATCCTGGTGACCATCGAGAAGGTCGTCGGTGAGCCGGATCCTGCACTCCCGGTCGAGCAGCGAGCACTCTGCTCGAGCTTCACGATCGAGACGAGCTTCGCCGGCTACCCGCTCGACGACGCAGCCCCGTTGCTGATCGACTGGGGCGTGCCGGTCGCCAACACCAACTGACGCAGTCGGGTGTGGTCGGTCAGGCGCCGGGCCGCAGCAGCGATGGATCGTCCAACGCTCTCGCAGCCAGGCCCTTGCGGCCGGCCACACCCAGCTTGCGGTAGACCGCGGCCAGGTGCCCCTCGACCGTGCGGGGGCTGATGAACAGCCGGTCGGCGACGGCGCGGTAGCTCTCGCCGGCGACGATCCAGCGGGCGACCTGCAGCTCCTGCACGGTCAGCAGCTCGCTCGCCGTGCGGCCCGCGGAATCGGCCGTGCGCAGCCCACCGGCAGCGAGCTCGCGGTCGCAGCGGGCGGCCCAGACCTCCATGCCCGCGGCGGCGAACAGCGCTCGTGCAGCCTGCAATCGGACCTGCGCATCGCTGCGTCGGCGAGCGCGACGCAGCCGCTCGCCCCAGAGCAACAAGGTGCGCGCCTTGCCCACCGCCAGCCCCTCGGCCTCGAAGGCATCGATGCTGCGGGCGAAGTGGTCCGCGAAGTCGTCGGGGCCGGCGAACAACCCGGCGAGCCGTTCGTCGGCGCCTCGCAGCCACGCCGTCGGCGTATCGCGAGCCATCTCGCTGACCTGCTTGGCGGCGTCACGGGCAAGCTCCGGATCACCGCAGCGCCACGCCGCCTCGGCGAGGTCCGCCTGCCAGATCATCCCCGACCGCCAACGCCCGCTCAACGTCTCGTCGAACAACGGGCGATACATGGCGACGACCTCGGCGTGACGCTCGTAGGTCATGTGCAGGAACCCGAAGGCCATCATCCCGCCGATGCGGCCGGCGTCGGTACCGGTCGCGATCAGGCGTTCGCCGAGTTGCACCGCGCGCTCGTCGCCGAGCCCGGCGACTGCGTTGGACAGCGCACCGACCGCGAAGATCGACGTGGCGGCGATGCCCATCTCCTCGGACAGCGCCAACGATTGCTCGGCAGCCGCGCTCGCCCCTTTCAGGTCGTTGCGCGCGATCAGCATCGCCCGGCCCAACAACAACCCGGGCAATGGCTGCATCCAGCCGCGGCGCGCTGCCTCGCCGTGCACGTGCTCGAGCACCGCCAACGTGCCGTCGATCTGGCCGCCCATGCCGAGCAGCCAGGCCACGACCTCGGCCAGGAACGAGAGGTCGTCGTACGAAGCCTCGGGGGTGAGCAGTTCCTGATAGCGCTGGAAGGCGTCTGCCGGCCCGCCGTGCAACACCGTGATCGCGCCGCGCAGGATGTCGGTGCGCCGCTGCACCTCGGGGTCGTCGCAGTCGTAGAACGTTGCGCTCGCCGCGTCGGCGACGTCGTACATCCGCACCGACAGACCCACTGCCGCGACGGCTGCAGCGCCGCGGTGCACGGCGTCGACCCGCTCGTCCGCGCCGATTGCCCGGTAGCGGTCGCGGGCGTTCGCCTGATCACCGGCGAGCACCTGCACTCGCGCACGCAACATCTCGGCGGCCACCTCGTCCGGACCCGCGCCGGGGTCGGCCGGCTCCAACAGATCGAGCAACGACACCGCCAGCGCGACGCGGTCCGCGGCAAGCGCCGACTTGATTGCGGCCAAGTGCCACCGGCGGCGGGCGGCAGCATCGGGTTCCAACTCCGCCGCCCGCACGAACGTGCTCGCGGCGGATGCGGCTGCGCCCTGATGATGCTGAGCCGCACCGATCGCGGCGACGGCCGCTGCCACCGTGGGGTCGGGTCCCGTGGCGGCGGCCGCGAGGTGCCACGTGCGTCGCTGGTCGCCGGGAGCCATGCGCTCGGCGAGAGCGCTGTGGGCGTGGCGACGGGCTGCGTCGGTCGCGCCCCAGTAGACGGCGGACCTCACCGCCGCGCTCACGAACT
>Ga0209023_10007723_pt1 | contig 10947 bp, 11 predicted proteins | sample LakOneMetagenome_FD_187468 | JGI IMG/M metagenome (GOLD analysis project Ga0209023, IMG submission 187468) | Freshwater and sediment microbial communities from Lake Erie, Canada (SPAdes) (version 2) | ecosystem: Environmental > Aquatic > Freshwater > Lentic | place: Lake Erie, Canada...
TGAGTCGGTGTTGCCATCGCAACGATCATTGTTGAATGATTGACCTTAGGCACAACGCCTGTTTCAACGGGAACATTCGCACGTTCAAGCCCACGCTTCATCTTCATCATGTTTTTGATCCCGACCAAATCATCTTTCTCAGCAACAAGCAGCAAATGAGGTGGTGCATCAGGACGAACATGACTGTCAGGCATCACATCTTCAGGCAGCAAATTCGAAGGGAATGCAATTTTGCTATCAAACTGACGGAAGTCATAAGAGTATGGACCCGCTAAACCAATCACACCCTTTATCGCTTTAGTTGGCACATGACTGTTTTTCCAGTAACGCTCATCATCAACTGCAGCGACGGCATTGAAAGCACCTGCTGAATGCCCCATCACAAACAGCTCATTCGGATTACCCCCATATTCTGCAATATGTTGATATACCCAAGAAATTGCACTAACGGAATCATTGATATAGGCAGGATAGATATTCTTTGGCGCTAATCGGTAATCAATCACAACTGTGACATAACCCGCTTGCGCCAAGCTACGACCCACAAAGCCATAACCTTCTTTGTTACCCGTTTGCCACGATCCACCATAAATAAAAACGACCACAGGCAAGCCACCAACAAGATGTGTTTGCGGCTTAGACGCATCATCGGGTGCAGGCTGATAAATGTCTAATCCCTGACGCGGATCGGTACCATACTGAATATTTTTGGAAATCGTAATCCCACGCATCGACGAAATCGCAGTCAAAACACGAGTCGGCGAATATGAGCAGGCGCCTGCAACAACGCCGCTGACAACACCGAATATCGCCATCTTTCTAAGACCCGATAATTTACTAGGTTTTACAACGACCTGCTGATTCATACATTAACCAAAAATATTCAAATGGAATTGGAGCCAAAACAAAACCGCTCATCATTACTGAAGTTGTTGCGATGTCACCATCGGATCAACTGCAATCGGTGTCGCAATAGCAGTCGGTTCAGCAGCATATACAGTGCCATTGCCGTTATTAGTCGTCAACGCTTTACGCTCTACTGGTGTCGATAATATGGTTGGTTCTGCTTCTGCCAGAATATCAATCAAAGAAACAATTTTGGCGACATTCGGTGTACTTTGCAGCGTATCAAGCAACCAATCCACATCACTTTTAGGCAGTTTACCCATCAAATAAACCACGTTGTTTTCAGTCACAATCTTCACGCGTGAATCTTTAAAGCCTTTAAGCAACATGAAGTTTTTTCGCACATTTGCCGTAGTTAAACCATCTTGCACGATCTGCGCGTAGCCAATTTCATCGCCTACAGTGATGTAGTTTTGAACCGCTTTGACATCAGCCATTGATTTCACGTTATCTTCAGCTAAACGCTTGAGATTGGCATCAGGTACTTGTCCTGTCAGCAAGACTACGCCATGAAAGCACGCAATGTTGACGCGCGATAATTTAAAGCGTGGGTCTAACTTATACAGGTTAATACTTGCGGTTTTCGCAATTGAATTATCGAGAATGGCTTGACCCCATGAGCGGTCGCTTGACTCAATCCCCACTGGCGCTGTTCCTGTATTCGCAGCAAGGAAGGTGCTACAACCCGAAAGCAACACAGTTGCAGACAACACGGAGATCATGGTGACTTGGGATAGTTTTTTTGCATTGATGCTGAAGTTCATTTTCTTAGCGATCACTCTCTTACCAAACATAGTTTGCATCTTGTAACCTCTATAACACTAAATTCATTAATGATTGAAGTCTAACAAAACCAAGTGTAAAAAAATAAGTTGATTGTGTTAATCAATCTAAATTTTCTAGAGAATATTTGATCTTTTGAAGAATCAATCGAAGGTAAAACATTAATGAATGATTAATAAGGCATTAATGATTCAAATGCACCTTCAATCCAATTCATATCGGATGTTTCACCAGTCCGTCGCTTAGACACATCGATTGCAATCACATCAAAACGGCAATCAAATGATTCAAATTGAGGGTGTGACTGTAGGAACATCGCGGCGGCTTGGCTGATTTTGCGTTGTTTACTGGCGGTGACGCTGGCAGCGGCACTGCCAAACACACTCGATTTACGCTGACGGACTTCAACAAATAACAGCAATTCATTTTTAAAAACAACCAAATCAATTTCACCAAACTGACAATGATAGTTCTGCGCGACTAATTGAAATCCTTGATTAAGCAAAAACCGTAATGCGCGCTCTTCTGCTTGCTGTCCAATTTGATGTGTTGGACTGGTCGAACGACCTACCGTCATATGAATTCCACTTTTTATTTTATTAATATAGAGCTATCGAGGAACCAATCCATCATTTGTCGCACGGAAACAGACCGGCACACGTTTAATATCCGAATCCCTCAAAGTAATTTCGCCTGTTCTACCCGCAAATTTGGCACTTGCAGCATGATCCAATAGGAACTGCGCGATCTGCCATGCATCGCCACCAAAGGCACGTAAACGCTGAATTTCACTGGATGTCGGCTTCTGTGCATTTAAAGCATTTAACTCAGCCCAATTGCCACGCAATAAAGCGGGCGCATCGCAGAACTGTAGACCTGTCGATAACGGGATACGACGATCAAACACAAATGCTGGCGCATAAACGCGATCACGCGGCAATTTCTGTTCACCCACCCATTCACTACTGCCAAAAACCAATAGACCTTGTGTGCGCGTTAAACTCGCAGGAATAACTTTTGCATTTTCAAACTTAAACTTCATTGCCTTGGCTAAAGCACCTCGGAAGCGTTCACCCTTAGTAAACTGAGGTTGAGTAACAACAAAAAGCTGAGTCACGCCATCACTTAAAATAGCTTTTGCCAAACTATTGGCATCTTCATCAGGGGACAATGCAAATTGCCAAACGTTTTTTTGAGATTGCGCGACTTCATTTAAAGCAAGAACTGGGATATCCGTTGGAATATTCACCAACTCCCCGACTTGATCTCGTGACAATGGACCAATGATGAGTTCGGTATCGAGTTTAATCTCTTTAGCCAGCAGAATGTCCATCGGTTGATCACTGCTATCAACAAAACGCAGCGGTGGACGCCGACTTCCTGCATAATATGCCGCAGACAAACCTTCTTTGACGCTTGCGCTGGCTGGTGCCAAAGCGCCACGTTCTGGGAGCAGCACCAATACCTCCGCATACGACAGCGGAGCGTAGAGCAGCCCTGATATTAAAAGTGCGAAACCGAATTGCGGCAACAAATTTTTAAACATGATAGTTATCTTCTACCTTTGAGGGTCTAGCGACCTCACTATTTTAGCAAATACTTTGTTTCATCTTACACAGACAATCGTAAACAATACGCAATGTTTATCAAAGTAATCTATATCGACTGATTTACTTTACACAGAATAGTTCATACAGGGAACAATATTTATGGCTGGAACTCTCTTTGTTGTCGCCACGCCCATTGGTAATTTTGACGACTTTACCCGTCGTGCTGAACAGACCTTAAAAACCTGTCAAATCATTGCGGCAGAAGATACGCGTCACTCTGGGCACTTGCTTTCTGCCTATAGCATAAACACGCCAACAACAGCTTGCCATGATCACAATGAAGGGCAAAAAGTTCCCGAACTGATTGCAAGAATGCAACAAGGCGAACATATCTCTTTGATCAGTGACGCAGGAACGCCACTCATTAGCGATCCAGGTTTTCGCTTGGTTCGTGCGGCGCATGAAGCTGGCATTCGTGTTGTGCCGATTCCTGGTGCATGTGCGGCTATTTCAGCATTATCCGCATCAGGCTTACCGAGTGATCGTTTTAGCTTTGAAGGTTTTTTACCCGCGAAAACGCATGCGCGTAAACAAACGCTGGAAGGGTTAAAAAAAGATACGCGAACGCTGATCTTTTATGAAGCGCCGCATCGAATTGTGGATAGTTTGATTGATTGCGTAGAGGTGCTTGGTCGCGATCGCGATGCCTGCATGGCGCGGGAAATTACCAAAACCTTTGAAACCATCAAGAAAGCAACACTCGGTGAGCTGCTGGCATTTGTTCAGAGTGATAGTAATCAAGAGCGTGGTGAGATTGTGCTGGTGATTGGTGGATTTAATGCGGAACAAGAAGTTGAAAACACAGAAGCAACAGATAAATTACTTAAGCGCTTATTACAAGATTTGCCTGTCAAACCCGCAGCGCAACTTGCAGCGGAATTAACAGGACTCAAGAAGAATGAATTATACCAACGTGCATTACAGCTGAAAGATTAGCAAGCACGAATTTAATTTGAGTCAATGATTCGAATGAATGATTGACTCAAATGAAGGCATTTTAATCGCGAATACTGTCATCAGCAGGAACTTCTTGAATGCGTCCGCCTTGTGCAAGGAAGCGCTCAAGTTCTTCGGCTAAACGCTGACGCTCATCGCGCTTTGCGCTTGGAGACAGGCTTTCAGCTTGTGCTAAATCATCAGGTGCTGGACGACCTTCGCCGTCTTCTTTCGCTGCGCCTGATGCGCCGCCGACTTCACCTTCATCCGCTGCGACAACCGCATCGACATCATCAGAGCTATCGTCATCCGCCGCTTCTTCCGATGGGTCAACGCCTTCATAATCATCGGTATATTCAGTACTACTCATTTACATCTCCTTTACGTCTTTCTTCTAACACTAGCAATTTTCACGCTTTATATCATATCTTTATTCGATTATGTATAAGATCATGCAGAGACTTTTTGAATGCTCTTGGAATAAGTTTACTTTAGCAAGCGTTTCAGATTCGCGCTAGTCTTGTCGATCATTTGAAACAATGATAAATGCCGCTTATCTGGTTTATTTTTCGTACAAACGCACACTTCAATTGATGAAATCTTTCTAGTGCCGTGAATCAGTGCGCGACCCGATAACGCGTTGCTTTTACCGCACTACGTCCACTCGCTTGCTCACCAATTACGCCGCGTAAACCATCCAACTGCGCCAAAGCCTGCATTCCCTCACCGCGTAGCCACATGATCCATTGCTGATCTGAACTTTGTAACCAACCCAACACAGATAAGCCATGCATCATGATGCTATTTGGCAATTTACGCTCGCGCTCGAAGCGCTTTAATGTTTGTCTATGCGCCCACAATCCACGTGCACGGTCATGCAATAACGCATCGACCAACACGGCTGCATCTAAACAACCCAAATTCACGCCTTGCCCAGCCATCGGGTGAACCACATGCGCCGCATCACCAATCAATGCCAAACCTTCGACACAGTACTGTTTTGCCTGTTGTGCCTTTAAAGGAAAGACACCACGCGACTCAATCGCCGTCACTTGACCCAAAACATAGCCACTGGCATGACTTAACGCTGACATTAACGCTGCATCATCCAAATCCGCCATATCCTGCGCCTGAACAGCAGGCAACGTCCACACCACAGATTGCCAGCAATCATGCTCATTCGCTGGCTGATTTTCATGATTGGCTAATGGTAAAAATGCCAATGGCCCCGTCGGTAAGAAAACCTGTCGCGCAACGCCACCATGTGGCTTTTCGGTACGAATCGCACAGGTTAACGCCATTTGCTTATAATCTAACTGCTCAACTTGTATGCTCGCCAGTTGACGAACCATTGATCCGGCACCATCCGCGCCAATGACCAATGGCGTCTGATATGACTCGCCACTTTCAAGCGTAACAGACCAATACTCACTGAAACGCTCAATGTTTTTCAGGCGTTTAGATTGTAAATAACTCACACCTAACTGCTCTTGCATGACTTGCTGCAACGCTAAAGATAAGACGCTTGGCTCTACCATACTGCCTAACAATATTTTATCTTGGTCAGAATGTGCCTGCTCAAGATCGCCAAAATCCAGCACTCCACGCCCATCACGCGACCACACTTGCATGCCTTGATAGGGCGCATGACGCACAACGCGGGACCAAACACCTACGCGCGCAAGCAAACTCAAACTGGCAGGACTGAGCGCCCATACGCGTGCATCGCGCTTAGCCAGCAAATCCTTAGCTCGTACCTCATCAGTCAATGGTAGAGCCGCATCAACCACAGCAAGTTTGACACCCGCTTCTGCCAGTAACAGCGCACAAAGTCCACCGACTAAGCCACCACCGACGATGACGACATCCACATGTTGAGGTGATGTTTGAGCTGCGGTCATACTTTTAGCCCCATTGCATAGTTCGCAACCATTTGCTTTGCACCAGGAAATACATCAAATGCTAATAGCCCCGTATTCCTTGCCAATTTTAATAATGGATTGGAATGGGTAAATCCTCGCACAATCGAATCACAAAATCGAATCACACGTTTTTGGTCTGTTAAACGTGATTTTTCATAATGGGCAAGCACTGTGTGATCGCCTAAATCTTTGCCGTGTTCAGCTTGTTCAGCCAAAGTATTAGTCAGCACCTGTGCATCACGAATACACAAATTAAAGCCTTGTCCAGCGACAGGATGTAAGGTGTGAGCCGCATTACCCATCAACACTACACGTCCAATCGCTTGACGCTGCGCCAGCACTTGCGACAATGGATAAGCAAAGCGTTTTCCAGTTTTCTCAAAACGCCCCGCACGATTGCCAAATGTTACTTGTAACGCATCCAAGAACCGTGCGTCATTGGCATCACCTAACCATTCCTGTTCAGTCCCTGTCGGAACAGTCCAAACGATTGAACGACGATTCTCGCCACAAAGTGGCAACAACGCCAACGGTCCTTGCGGAGAGAAACGCTCAAATGCTTGTTGTTGATGTGGCAAACTGGTTTGCACCGTCGTCACCAACGCCACTTGTCCATAATCATGCTCATTGACATCAACGCCGACCGCACGGCGACAGAATGAATCACGACCATCAGCCGCGATTAAAATGGGGCTTTTCACATTAAAGGAATCGCTTTCACCTTCCCCTGTCATTTTGACCGCATTAATCGTGACGAACTCATGATCTTGTGTCAGCTCCGTCACACTCACGCCGTCAATCAAGGTAATGAGCTCATTTGCACGGACTTGACTGAGTAACACACGTCCAAGCCATGCATTCTCAATCACCTGCCCAAAACTCTCTAAACCTTCTTGCGTCGCATCTAATCGTGCTTTGCCAAAACTGCCTTGCTCGCTGATGTGAATCTGAAGAATTGGCGTAGCGAATTCTTGTAAAACGCTCCACAAACCGAGATCGGTAAAAATCTGTACAGTACGACGTGATAACGCGGTATTACGAGCATCAAAACTCGAATAATAAGGCGTAGCCTCAGTATTTTCTGGATATTTCACGGCTTCCAAAATTGTTACAGGTAACCCTTTCTTTGCCAGCATCAACGCCAAAGTCAAACCAACCATACCACCACCTACAATAAGCGATGGAGCTTTGATTAATGGCAAGTTTTCGTTGGTAGTAAAATTCAACATAGTCATATCCGTAAGATTTTTATATTTTCATCAATGTTTTGATTAAAAGGTTAATTAAGCCGCGCGACCTTTTTGCATCAATCGCTCAATCTCTTCCACCGTTTTAGGAACATCGCGTGTGAGCACATCCGCCCCATCTGCCGTAACAAGCACATCATCTTCGATACGAATGCCAATCCCACGCCAGCGCGCTTCAACCGTCTCGTCATCAGGCGACACATATAAACCCGGTTCAACCGTCAATACCATGCCTGCTTGCAATGTGCGCCACTCGCCATCTAACTTATACGCCCCCACATCATGCACATCCATACCGAGCCAATGCCCCGTACCATGCATATAGAATCTGCGATGCGCACCCGCTTTAATCAAGGAATCAACATCCGCATGTTCCTCATCAAATTTGAGTAGTCCCAGTCGAACTAAGCCTTCTGCCAATACACGTACTGCAACCGCATCATAATGCTTGCAATGTTCGCCAACTTTCACCGCGTCAATTGCCGCCAGTTGAGCATCAAGCACCAACTGATATAAGGCTTTTTGTTCAGGTGAAAAGACACCATTCACAGGAAAAGTACGGGTAATATCAGCCGCGTAATGATCTAACTCACCACCTGCGTCAATTAACACCAAATCGCCATCTCTCAGCGCCGCATTGTTTTCCACGTAATGCAAAATACAGCCATTCTCACCGCCGCCTACAATGCTGTTATACGCAGTCTGGCAGCCATTTCGTGTGAATTCATACAGAAGTTCAGCTTCGAGCGCGTACTCCATCATATTCGGCTTTACGTTCTGCATCGCGCGAACATGCGCATGCGCACTGATTTGAGCAACGCTGCGCATCGTATTGATTTCATGTTCATCTTTAATCAGGCGCATCTCATCCAGTAATGAATCTAACTGGATAATCTCTATCGGAACCGACCCACCCTGACGCTGAGTCGATACCGCATTTTTGAGCCATTGGCTAATTTTTAAATCAAACTCGCTGTCATTGCCCAAACGCACATACAGTCGTTTTTTACCAATTAATAACGTTGGAATCAACGCATCTAAATCTTCAATTTTGAACGCGATATCCGCACCGAAACGTTCTTCTGCACCTTCAGTGCCCGCACGTAAGCCGTCCCAAATTTCACGTTCACGATTACGCTCACGGCAAAACAAACCATATTGAACTTCATCACCATCTAGCAATTGCGGATGTTGAATAAAAGCCAACGCTTCTGGTTCAGCAAATCCCGTCAAATAGTAAAAACTACTGTCCGCTCGAAAACGATATTCGGCATCTCGATTGCGGATATGCGTTGGACTGGTGGTAATCAGCGCTATCGAATCCTTGTCCATTTGCGCAAGCAACCGCGCACGACGCTCCGCATATACGGAAGGCAAAGACTGAACTGGCGTAAATTGTTGATTCATCGATTGCAACCTAATCCAAAAACGAAATACCGAATGTTATTTAATCAAAAATTAATAAAAACTATGAAGGTCTTTCTGGGTGAAATACCTCAACGACAGGAACGTCGATAATTTCAGGTTCATCAGCAAGCTCTTCATTCGGTGAAACAAAAGGTTTACCCGTCAAAAGCAATGTCCGCGAAACAGGTAAACGCTCACGTCCAACACTTAGACTCACTGGAATTAAACGCGCGTACTCAACCAAATCGGCATAGCTCTCTTCGCCCTCCTCATCATCGTCTTCGTCGTTATAAAGTAATCCAGCAACATCACTTAAACTGCTTAAAATTTCAGCTTCATCTTTACGAATTTTTCCACCCGTCAAACCAAAGCCCAACAACACACCGTTACTCCAACTCGCCAATGCCTCAACACGCTCAATCAACGGATGGTCGTCATCAGGTAACAACGGCGCATAGTCAAGGTTGTCATCCGCCAATGCCGCTGCGGCCTCTTCCGCTTCTTCGGTCAGCAAACGTAGTGCATCATCTGGCAATGGCTCAAAGCCAATCCGCGCCAAAATTGCCTGCCATTGCTCGCCCGTTGGCGGCTCAGACACCACGACAATACCTGTCAATAGACCATGCAATTCACTCGCGCCTGACAACTCAGACACTTTTGAAAAACGACCTTCCCACTCGGTCCAACCAGACGCATCATCATGCATTGCATTTACCCTTTCGCTATACGCTTATAAAATTTCAAAATCACCAAAATGCATCTCGTCGACACACATTATCGGTAATATAAACCTGTTTTGAATCACCAGCTACGATAGAACAACTAAAAAAACACCTATGTTCAGTGATCTAGTTGACCGAACTAGCGGATGCCCACTATATTAGCGCTCAACGCAACACCACGCGAAAAAATTTACGGCGACGAAATCATGTTAGCAGAACTTCAACACCTACAAACACTCATCAGTCGCTTAACTGAGCAACTGGAAACCAAAAGACTTGAAAACCAGTTTCTTCAAGAAGAACTCGCGACCTCTACAGTCCGTCCAGAAGACGAACAAGCACGTCAAGCGCTCGTGCAACAACTTGAACAGTTGCAAAGTCAATATAGCCAAAGCGAACAAAATCAATTGGATCTTGCAAATCGTCATGCTGAACTTGAACTTGCCCATGAGCAATTGCACAACGATCATCAAGCACTTATTCAACAACAGTCCACTACAGAACAACGTATCAGCACGCTTGAACAAGAAAAATTAAATTTAGAAAATGAATCTTTACAGTTCGCAGAAACTAAATCACAACTTGAAGCTGAACGCGATGCGTTAATGCGTAAAAATGATTTTGCCAAACAGAAAGTTGAAGCCATCATTCATCGCTTATCGATGCTCGGCCAGACCTCAACAGAAACAAGCAATTAAATGAGCAAATCGTTGTCAATGACACATCAACACATTGCTCAATTGAAAAGGAAATAATTCATGCCAACTGAAGTCGTCATTTTTGACAAATCTTTCAAACTGGAATGCCCAGTCAATGAAGAACACAACCTGCACGCAGCAGCGAAAGCATTAGAAAGCAAATACCGTGAAGCACGCGTAGCCATGCCACGTCTTGAAACTGATCGTGTGGGTGCGATGGTTGCGTTTAATCTGGCGCTTGAACACGCCAAACTACAGCATCAATTCAAAGTCTTTGCCGATGAAATTGCCAAAGAAAAACACCAAACCAAACAACTGATTGATGAACTATCTAAAAACTTAGAAGCCTCTTTAACTGAATCCTAAGTTGATCAAATTAGACTCAGCTCCATTTCAACAAACATGTTTTGACACAAACCAATATAGAATATTTATAAAACTATATTGGTTTTATATTAATCACTTAACAGTCTTATTACCAAAAGACTCAGCGTTTTCCTTGCATCTCAATAACACAGAGTTATACTTATCTCATCTCTGAGGTACGCGCCAAGTAGCCCAATCCCCTGAGCCGATTTCATCCTAATGGGATGCGTTCTGTTGGTTCTGTGTGCAAGTCTGCCCCGAGTAGAAAGCCTGTGAGCCATCGGCGCCTCCTCCTTGAACCTTATTGGGTTCAAGGGTAACGGTTGCTAGCGGTATTTTCGGAGACCTAA
>Ga0209023_10007724_pt1 | contig 10946 bp, 11 predicted proteins | sample LakOneMetagenome_FD_187468 | JGI IMG/M metagenome (GOLD analysis project Ga0209023, IMG submission 187468) | Freshwater and sediment microbial communities from Lake Erie, Canada (SPAdes) (version 2) | ecosystem: Environmental > Aquatic > Freshwater > Lentic | place: Lake Erie, Canada...
ATCTGGCTGCGGGGACGTCGGCGAGCAGCGTCCGGATGACGACGGCGGCAAGGGTCTGCGCGCTGCACGAGGCGAGATCCCCATCAAGTCGGGCGAACGGTGTGCGCACGGCACCGACGATGACCGCATCGCTCATGGCAGTTCCCGTCCCTCACCGCCGACGATGGCTGCCAGCACGCCGTCGCGATCAATTTTGCCGGTTCGGCCAAGTGGCAGCGCATCGAGCACGATGTAGCGGCGGGGCCGCTTGTGCCGTGCCAGGCGAGCGCCCACCACACGGCGAAGGTCCGCCCGGCGCAACGTCTCGTCGCGCGTGGTGATTACGGCAACCAGAACCTGCCCCCACTTGGCGTCGTCGACCCCGACGACCGCACACCCGGTGACGCCGGGAGCGGCCGCGAGTACCTGTTCGACCTCCTCGGGCTGCACGTTCGCGCCGCCGGTGATGATCAGCGACGAGCCGCGGCCCGCCACGTACAGGAAGCCGTGCTTGTCCACGTGGCCGACGTCCCCGACGCTCCACTCGTGCCCACGCTGCTCGGCACCGCCGGCCGGCACGACGCCGCGGTAACCGCTGAACACCAGTGGACTTCGCACAAAGATCCGCCCCGCCGCGCCGACGTCGCACCGCTGCCCGTGTGCGTCGCGGATGGTGATGTCGACGCCCGGGAAGGCTCGTCCAACCGATCCCGTCGGCGTGTCGTCACCGTCGATCCGAATGGCTACGAACGAAAGCTCGGAAGCGCCGTAGTACTCGACGATCGTCGACGTCGGCAGACTGACCGCGACGGCGTCGCGGGTCGCCTGATCCAGGCGCGCGCCCGCACAGAAGATGATGCGCGGCTGCGTGGTCGGCGGTCCGGGCAGCGCCTCCGCCAGTTGCTGCAGCATGGTCGGCACCACGTACATCGCCGCCACCGGCTCATCTCGCGCGAGGCGCTCCATGATGCGCGCGACGCTCCCACCCGAGCTTGACAGCACCTCGACGAGCGCACCGGCATGCAGCCCGTGGAGCGCGCCAAAGAGAAAGTGCGAACTCGACAGCGGCCCGGGAACCAGCACCGCGCCCGCATCGAGTGCGACGCGTTCGTCGAGACCGACGAAACTCCGCCACCACGACTCATGGGAGCGCGCAAAAGCCTTCGGAACACCGCTGCTGCCCGAGGTGAACCCCACATAGAAGACATCTTCGGGGGCGGGCGTCGGGGGTGCGCCCCCGCCAACTGCGCCGCGCGTCCGGCGACTCACCGGCGCGCCACCGATCACGCCACACTCCACCCAGCCGTCCTCGCGTGCGCCGACCAGAAGATCCGGAGACAACTGGCCGATCGCCCCACGGCGCTCGACGTCGGTCCATCCTGGATCGAGCACGCCGACCGCCCAACCAGCCATCATCAACGCGAGTGATGTGGCGAGACTGTCTGCCGAGCCATCGACCACCATCGCCGCGTATCCGGTGCCGTCCCGGCCACCGCACCACCACTCGGAGGATGCATCCCGCACGCGCTCGCACCGCTCCGCAACGTCCGAGACGGTCATGGTGCCGCGCGCGTCGCGAAGTGCCAGCTGGTCTCCGTCACACTGCGCCCGCTCGAGCAGACGTGCGCCGACGAGCATGCTCAGCCGCGCGAGGCCGTCGACGAGGGCCGCAGGAATGGGGCGGCGCGAAACGCCGATGCGGCCACGACGGACGCGACGACCGCCTTCGCGAGATCACCCGGGATGTAGACGCCCATGGCGCGCATCAGCGTCAACACGGGAATTCCGCCGAGCGCCGCGCCGATCGGCACGGCCACGGCGTACAACACCGCAACGCCGCCGATGATGCATGCGCCGACATTGGCGACCACCTGTGCGCGGCCGTGGGGATCCGCCGGAATGCGCCGAAGACCGCCGGCGATCAACGACACCGCGAGCGCCGCGAACGGAAACCCGATCGCAAATCCCCCGCGCACGCTCGACAGGATCTGGACACCGCCGAAGCCTCCGGGCATGAGGGGCAGCCCGACCAGGACCAGTGCCAGGAAGACCACGCCGGCCAGGAACGCATCCAAGGGTACGAGCATCAACCCGGTCAGCATGACGGCCATGGACTGTGCCGTGATCGGAACGGACGAACCAGGCACTGGTAGCGCAGGGGTCGTCCCGAAGACGCCGATGAGCGCGGCAAACACGGCGATACGGGCGATTCGGGCACCACTCACAAGCACATCCTCCACGTCGTTGTGCGCCAGCATATCCGGTCGTCACGGCTGACTCCACTGAGGCGTGACGAGATAGGCTGCCTGGATGATCAATGAACTGCAGCTGCGACGTGACCAGGTGCTCGCAGCCATTGTGCGCGCTGGAGCCGACGGCGTCTCCGGCGAGCAGATCGCGCGCGAGCTCGGGTGTTCGCGCGCATCGGTGCACCGGCACGTGGAGGCCTTGCGCAAGGCGGGAACCGCGGTCCTCGGTGTCCACGAGGGATATCTCATCGACCCTGACGCCGACCCGGTGGTCGGCCTCATCGTCGCCGACGGTTTGCGCGCGCCGATTCTCGGCCCGGTCCGTTGGGGCCGGCAAACGGGATCGACCAACGACGATGCCGCCACGGCCGCCCGCGCCGGAGCGGCCGAGGGACTCGTGATCGGCGCCGATCTGCAGACCGCCGGCCGGGGACGGCGTGGGCGGCCATGGACCACCGCAGCGAGTGATGCACTGACGTTCTCGGTGCTGCTTCGCCCACAGGTCGCGCCGGTGGACGCGGGCCTGTTGCCGCTGGTGGTGGCCGTGGCAGTCGCCGAAGCCATCTCGCCACAGGCGCGGATCGTTTGGCCGAACGACATCGTCATCGATGGTCGCAAGGTCTGCGGCATCCTGTGTGAGTCGTCGCTTGACGAGTCCGGTCTTGCCTGGGCCGTCGCCGGGATCGGCATCAACGTTCGCACGGCCCCCCAGTTGGATGGCGCCCGGTGGACCGCAGGCGCCGTCAGCGAGACCCGGCAGGTGACACGGGCGCTGCTGCTCACGCAGGTGCTGACGACGCTGGCCGGCCGCTACGCGCAGTGGCAGTCGGCAGGCGCCGAGCCCATCGTCGCCGGCTACTGCGCCCGCGACGCCCTTGCGGGCACCGGCGTGACCGTGCAGATCGCCGGTGGCGCGATCGTTGGAACCGCCGAGGGAATCGACAGCCTCGGCCGACTTCGCGTCCGCACCGCCGCAGGCGAACAGGCACTCGGCAGCGGCGAAGTCACCCGCGTCGAGTGGTGATGGTGGTGCGAGCCGCGGCAGCGGCCCGCACCCCACCACGAATCAGTCGCTCATCAGGTTGAGCAGCGAGAAGAAGATGTTCACGATCGACACGAAGATGCCGGTCGCAATCCAAACGACATCCTGCTCGGTGGCGTGCTTGCGCACGTAGTTGAAGTCGATGACAAGCAGCAGCGCCGATCCCGCGAAGATCACGATGCTGAGCACCGGGCTGAGCGGCCCCGAGATCAAGGTCCACACGATGCCGACGCCGCAGGCGATGAAGACGCCGATGCTGACCGGACGCATCCACGCGCGCAGGTCGCGCGACATGGTGAGTCCAAGGGCACCCATGGCCGCGACGGTCAAGGCGGTCCCAAGTGCGGCCTCGGCGAGCAGACCAGGGCGGGCGCTGGCGTAGTAGTGCATCGCGGGCCCGGCGCCCAGACCGATCAGGGCGGCCGTCGCAAAGAGCCAGCCGATGCCGAGCCCACCGACACGGGTGAGTCCCCTGGCGAATGAGCCTGCAAGCAGCATGCCGACAGCCACGAGCGATGCGGTAACGGCGGCCCCGTGTGAGAGGTCGCGACCGAGGTACGCGCCGAGCGCCATGAATCCCAGTGAAATGCCGACAAGGCCCATCACCCAACCGAAGACGGTCGCGATCGACCTGGTCTGCGGAACGGCGATGTCCTGTCCGTAATGGAGTTCGTTCATGTCCACCATTGTAGGGCTGCGTTCGGTGGCGCCAAGGAACGCGATGTGAAGGAATGGTTACGGCTTTCCCGCACCATCCCGGGCGATGTCAGCCCTGGGTCTCGTCCTCCACCGCGTCATCATCGTCGTCGGCGAGTGGCCACCCGCCTGCGGCAAGCTGCGCCGAGACGCGTGCGACATCCTTCTTGGACGCACGCTCGTACACCTTGTCGGTGATCATGGACCGGATATCCGACTCGGTGACGGGGTTGTCTTTGTCGGCGACCGCAGCGAGCTCGCCGGCGATCTCATCGACCTCGGTGTCGGTCAGACGACGGTGCAGGATTCCGAGCAGGGCGACGTAGTCACCGTTGGGAACGCCCTCCGGGTATCCCGCGCGCATCCATCCGACGATCCGATTCACGAAGCCAATTGACACAGCGTCCCTCTACTTCTTGTCGACAAGGACCGGGTAGATGTGCTCAAAGTCGAGCTTCTTGCCAAACCCGGATGCCACGATGAACGTGATTCCGAGCGCAATCGCCAGCACGACGATCCCGAAGCACAGGATTCCCAGTGTCCTTCCAATTGGACGGATGCGCCCGCCTTCCTGCGCAGCGCCCCCCATCGCGAGTGCGCGAATTCCCAGCGAGAACATCGCGGGAACACCCGCTCCGAGCACCAGTCCCGCCAGAAGGACGTGCCAGCCATTTGTGAACGCGAGTTTGAGATTTTCCCACATGGTCGGCTCCTCCCTTAGTGCGCGACGGGCGCGGACGCGGACTGTGAATCGGGCCACTCGTCCGTGACGTTGCGGTGGTCGACGATCTGTCGGCGCGAGCGCAGGAACATTGCGCCCGATGCCAGGAGAAGGAGCACAAAGATCGCGACCGCCCCGCCGAAGCCACCGATCACGTCCGCCAAGTGCCAGACAAGGAAGGCGACAAGTCCTGCGGAGGGCAGCGTGATGACCCAGGCCGCAACCAGGCGCGCGGCGATCCGCCAACGTACCTCGGCGCCGGCCTTGCCGACGCCGGTACCAAGCACGGACCCTGTCGCGACGTGCGTCGTGGAGAGCGCGAAGCCGAGATGGCTCGACGCCAGGATCACCGCGGCGGACGACGCTTCCGCCGCAAACCCTTGCGGGGCGCCAATCTTGACGAGCCCCTTGCCGAGCGTGCGAATGATCCGCCACCCGCCGACATAGGTGCCGGCGGCGATCGCAACTGCACACGCGAGTTTGACCCAGAGCGGAATCGCCTCCAGGTTGGTCCAGTGCCCCGATCCGATGAGCGCCAGCGTCAAGATGCCCATGGTCTTCTGGGCGTCGTTCATTCCATGTGCAAGCGACAGCAGCCCGGAGGTGAAGATCTGTCCGGTGCGGTACTTCCCGGCACGGAAGCTGCTCGGGATGCCGCGGACGATCAGATAGACGAGCGCGGTGCCCACGGCTGCGACGGCCATTGCCACGAGCGGCGAGAAGATCGCGGGAAGGATCACTTTGCCGACGACGCCGTCGAGTTTGCCCGTGGATGCGTCGCCGATCCACTTGACGCCGTCAAATCCCATTCCGGCGACCGTGGCGCCGATCATGCCGCCAAACAACGCATGCGAGGACGACGAGGGCAGCCCAACCAGCCACGTGGCCAGATTCCAGATGATCGCCCCGACCAGGCCGGCCAGGAGAATGATCAGCAAGGCATGGCCATGTTGCGCCGTGAGCTCAGCTTTTGGAGCCCCGCCTTTTTCCTGGATCTTGATCACGGCGTTGGTGACCGTCAGCGCGACCTCCACCGACAACAACGCTCCGACGAAGTTCAGCGTGGCCGACAGCAGCACTGCGCGCTTTGGACGAAGCGCACCCGTGGCGATGGACGTGGCCATCGCGTTCGCCGTGTCGTGAAAGCCGTTCGTGAAGTCGAACGCAAGGGCCGTCAGCACGACGATTCCCAGGACCACCAGTTCCGTGCTCATGAAACGAGCATAGCCGGTGTCAATGTGGTGAACACACTGGACCGACGGTCAGTCTTGTGCGCACATTCCGGCATTCCCCCCTCGATCGGTTGGGGAAGCGATCCCGATGGGGACACTCGTCAAACCGGGCCGGGTCGATCCCCCTTGAGGACCTCGAGCAGGTCACCGACACCCGAGCCACACTCCAGTGGGTGGCGAAGCGGCAGATCCTGACGCACGGTGTACTGGTTGCGCCGCCCGACTCGGGTGCGCACCACATACCCGGCCTCAACCAGGTCCGAAACGATGCCCTGGGCGGAGCGCTCCGTGATGCCCACATGCTCGGCCACGTCGCGCATACGCACGCCTGGTTCACGTGCCACGCACAGCAGCACGTGTGCGTGGTTGGACAGGAACATCCATTGTCGCTGCGCGTCAGCCGGCATGGGAAAAGATGTTACCGACCCAACGCACAAATAGCCTGTGAGAAATCGCTCGCGCCGCGACGCGCGTGACCGCCCCGACTCAACTTGCCGGCGTGGCCCGCACGACCATGGCGCCGCCGAGCGTCTCGTTGGTGGCTTCGTCGATCAGGATGAAGCTACCGGTCTCGCGATCTACCGAGTACGGATCGACGGCGAGCGGCTGACTCGTTCGGATCCTGACCCGACCGATGTCGTTGAGCGAAAGCGACTGTGCGGGCTCCTGCCCGCGCGTATGAATGTCGACGCGGTGTTCGATGCTTTCGACGATCGCCACGACCTCGCGGGTGGTGTGACGCAGCACATATCGGCCGCGCACGGTGAGCGGCCGCTCGTGCATCCAGCACACGTCCGCTTCGATTTCCCGAGTGACCGCCGGCGGATCGGCGACATGTGCGATCAGATCTCCGCGCGACACGTCGATGTTGTCGGCAAGACGCAAGGTGATCGAACTCGGCGCTTCCGCAGCCGCAATCGGACCGTCCATCGTCTCCACACTCGCGACGGTGCTCGTGTGTCCGGCAGGCAGCACGACGATCTCGTCGCCGGGCGTGAAGGTGCCCGACGCGATCTGTCCGGCATAGCCGCGGTAGTCGTGGTACTCGTCGGACTGCGGGCGAATCACCCACTGCACCGCCATGCGCCCGCTGCGATGCTCGCCGTGCGCCCGATCGAGCGGGACGGTCTCAAGCAACCCGAGCAGCGTTGGGCCGCTGTACCAATCCATCCGCGTGGAGGGATCGACCACGTTGTCGCCGTCGAGGGCGGAGATCGGCACTAGGTCGACCTCGACGTCGAACTCCTGCACGATCTGGGCGAAGTCGGCGCAAATCGCGTCAAAGCGTTCCTTGGAGTACTCCACCAGGTCCATCTTGTTCACCGCGACAACCAGGCGCGGAATGCGCAGCAACCCGCAGATGAACGAGTGGCGACGCGTCTGCTCCACCACCCCGTTGCGGGCATCGATCAGGATGACCGCGATGTCGGCGGTGGAGGCGCCGGTCACCATGTTTCGCGTGTACTGCACGTGGCCCGGACAGTCGGCGATGATGAAGCGTCGGCGCGGAGTGGCGAACGGACGGTACGCCACATCGATCGTGATGCCCTGCTCACGTTCGGCCCGCAGGCCGTCCGTCAGGAGCGCCAGATTCACGTACCCGTCGCCGCGTCGCTCGCTGGCATCCTCGACATGCTCCAGCTGGTCGGCCATCACCTGTTTGGAGTCGTAGAGCAAGCGTCCGATGAGGGTGCTCTTGCCGTCGTCGACGGATCCACACGTCACGAACCGGGCCAGGTCAACCCGCTGCGCAGTCGTTGCCGACATTAGAAGTACCCCACTCGCTTGCGATCTTCCATGGCCGCTTCGCTCGCGCGGTCGTCCGCGCGGGTCTCGCCGCGCTCGGTGATGCGCGTCGCGGCGATCTCGGCGACGACATCCTCAAGCGTGGTCGCCGTGGAGGCCACCGCGCCGGTGCAACTCATATCGCCGACCGTGCGAAACCGCACGGACTCGACGAACGGCTCTTCGCCCGGCAGTCGTTCAATGACCTCGCTGGCGGCGTAGAGCATGCCGTCGCGGCGAAAGACCTCACGCTCATGCGCGAAGTAGATCGACGGCAAGGGAATGTTCTCCCGTGAGATGTACTCCCACACGTCGAGCTCGGTCCAGTTGGACAGGGGGAATGCACGGACGTGCTCGCCTTTGCGGACCCGGCCGTTGTAGAGCGACCAGAGTTCGGGCCGCTGTGCCCGGGGATCCCACTGACCGAAATCGTCGCGGAAGCTGAACACCCGCTCCTTGGCCCGTGCGCGCTCTTCGTCGCGGCGTGCGCCGCCAATCGCCGCGTCGAAACCATGCTCGGCGATGGCGTCCAGAAGCGTGGTGGTCTGCAGTTGGTTGCGCGATGACCGGGGACCGGTCTGCTCCACGACACGACCGGCGTCGATGGACGCTTGAACGGACGCGACGATCAGCCGTTCCTCGATGTCCGCCACGTACCGATCACGGTATGCGACGACTTCCGGGAAGTTGTGGCCCGTGTCGACGTGCATCAACGGGAACGGGAACTTCGCGGGCCGAAACGCCTTTTCGGCGATCTTCAGCAACACCGCGGAGTCCTTGCCACCGCTGAACAGCAGCACGGGCCGCCCGAACTGAGCGGCAACCTCGCGGGTGATGTAGATGGCCTCGGCTTCGAGACGATCAAGGTGCTCGTGGATACTCAACCGGCACCTTTCATGGGCTGCAGGCGTAGACGACGGGAGTGCATGTACCAGGCCACGAAGCCGAGAACGATCGGCGGCAGCAGGATCAGCACCGGCGGGATATTAAGCCCTGACTTGGTGAGCAGGCCCGTCCCAGCGGCCAGCAGGACCATTCCAAGCAGGGGACGCAACCCTTCCGCAGGAAGTTTCATCGCCAGATGTGAACCGATCCACACGCCGGGAATCGAGCCGATCATGATCGTGCCGGCCATCACCAGGTCCACGTTGCCGGACACCAAGTGTGCGATCGCGGCCGCCCACAAGAGAATTGCGGCGTGGAACACGTCGGTGCCGACGACCCGGTGGGGCGTCAACCGGAACAGCAGGATCAGCGCGACCGCGATCAGTGCACCGGACCCCGCCGACGTGATTCCAAGGACGAACCCGACCACGAGACCGACGATGATCGCCGCGACCTTGTGGCGCCGTTGCAGATTGATCGTCTCGCGCTCGCGGGCGGCGGCATCGGGCAGGAAGATGGCCCGCCACGAAACCGCGACTGCGGTGATGAGCAGCGCCGAAGCGATCATCACCAGCATGACCTTGTCGAAGTTCGCTCCCGCATGACGTTCAATGATTTTCAGAACCCACACGCCACCGATGGCGGCCGGAATGCTGCCGATGCCAAGGTAGAACGAGATGCCGAAGTCGACGGTCCCCTGGCGCCAGTGGCGCCAACCGCCGACGGTCTTCGTCACTGCGGCGTATGCCAGGTCGGTCCCGACCGCGACTGTCGGCTTGATTCCGAGCACGAGGATCAGCAGCGGCGTCATGATCGATCCGCCACCCATCCCGGTGGTTCCGACCAGGATGCCGACACCCAGTCCGAACAGGACCAGGATGGTGGAGTCGCTTGTGAGGAAATCGAGCACGCTCAAGGCCTTCTTGGATAAAGCAATCTGATACGCCGCATAAGCATACAATATGCACAGCACGGCTGTACCGACCCGCGTCCGAAATAGGATATTCCGCGTTGGGTTTACGGAGTTTTACCTGTACGCTGCCCGAATGGCAAGTGACGAAACGCAGCAGCCGCAGCGCTACGCCATCCAGCTCAATCTGACAGGTCGCCAGTGCGTGGTCGTCGGTGGTGGTCGCGTTGCGACCCGCAAGGTGCGGTCGCTCCTTGCGGCGGGAGCCCGAGTCCGCGTCGTGGCGCCGCGCTTGAGCGCGCCGCTGATCCACCTGCGGGAGCAGGGACGCATCGAGCACCGGGCCCACGAGTACCGGCCGTCCGACCTCGACGGCTGTGCACTCGCAGTGGCCGCAACGAACGACACCGCGTTGAACCGACTCGTGGCCGATGACGCGACCGCCGGCAACATCCTCGTCAACGTCGTCGATGCACCCGAGCATTCCTCGTTCATCGTTCCTGCCACCGCACGGCGGGGTCGCGTCAGCGTGTCGGTGTCGACCGATGGGGCAAGCCCGGTACTCGCCCGCCACCTCCGCGACGAGATCGACCGCATGCTCGGTGACAACTGGAGCGCCGTCGCCGACGCGCTCCACGAGGCCCGCGGGGCGCTGATTCACGCCCTCCCGGACCCGAACGAACGATCGGCAGCCGTGTCGCGACTGCTGCGCGATGGGCTCGACGAGCGACTGCACGAGGTCGCCTTCGACCCCGCCGACATCGTCACCGCCATGACGGCCGAGCCGGTTGGCCATGTCGCACTCATCGGCGCGGGTCCCGGCGACCCGGGCCTGCTCACCCTTCGAGGCGCAGCACTTCTGGGTCGTGCCGATGTCGTCGTGCACGACCGCCTCGGCACCGAACAAATCCTCCCGCTCGCCCGCGCCGGCAGTGAGCTGATCGATGTGGGCAAGGCGCCCGGCCGTCACGGCATGGATCAGCAGGACATCAATGCGCTGCTCGTGGACCTCGGCACGCGAGGTCGCCGCGTCGTCCGATTGAAGGGCGGCGACCCGTTCATCTTCGGTCGCGGTGGCGAAGAAGCACTGGCGCTGGCCGACGCGGGAATCGCGTTTGAGATCGTGCCCGGCATCAGCTCCGCCATCGGTGGCGCCGGTGTGAACGGCATCCCGCTGACCCATCGCGCCGTCGCACAATCCGTCACGATCGCATCCGGCCATGACGATCCTGCGACGCCTGCCGCGGCCGCACGCTGGCACGCGCTCGGTGCCGCTCCCGGAACGCTCGTCTTGTTGATGGCCATGGGGAATCTGGCGGGCATCGCCGATGCACTCATCGCCGCCGGACGTTCCGCGCAGGAGCCCGCGTGCGCCATTCGGTGGGCGACAACCGCCCACCAGCAGCGGATCGATGCCACGCTGCAGACCCTGGCACACGCGTGCGCA
>Ga0209023_10007725_pt1 | contig 10946 bp, 7 predicted proteins | sample LakOneMetagenome_FD_187468 | JGI IMG/M metagenome (GOLD analysis project Ga0209023, IMG submission 187468) | Freshwater and sediment microbial communities from Lake Erie, Canada (SPAdes) (version 2) | ecosystem: Environmental > Aquatic > Freshwater > Lentic | place: Lake Erie, Canada | collected...
TGACCAGTTGTTGTCGCACTGACAACGCATTAGAAATGCCGAAGGCCGGGCGGGCACCCGGCCTTCGGTAGCGGTACACGTACCACCATTCACCTCAATCCCCATGCGAAGGGACTTTCATGAGTTCAACTTATCCGACCGCGCTTGTCAAGACGGGGTCGCCTGTGTCGGCCCGTCGGGCGGGCGCACACACGCCTGAGCTGGCTATCCAGGTTGATCGACGCGCCGCCGTGATCTCGTTTCGTACGACCACAGGCGATCAGATCCAGACCGCTGATTGGGCGGATGCCGCTGCGGTGCTCTCGGCACCGTTGGCCCCGTGGCGGACCTTCCGGTGGTGGTATGGCCAGCAGCACTACTCAGGAACCTACTGGGCGAAGACTCAGAACGACCATGTCATCTACGAGTCCCGCCTGGAACTGGCACGGCTGCTCTACGCCGATTTCGAACCGGCGGTCACCTCCATTGCGGCCCAACCATTTCTGATCGAAGCCGATGTCGACGGCAAACGGCGCCGACACATCCCTGACTTTCTACTCAGTACCCGAAACGGCCCGATTGTCGTCGACGTCAAGCCGCGTCATCGCGTCGGCGTTCCCAAAGTCGCTTACACCCTGGCCTGGACGCGCCACCTCATCGAGGACCGGGGATGGGACTACGAGGTGTGGAGCGAACCACCACCTGTTGAGCTGAACAACATTCGGTTCCTGGCCGGCTACCGCGATGAGCGACGGATCAATAGGGACGTCCTGGACGCCGTGAGCCGCCTCGACGTCGAGGGCCTCACTATTGAGCAGGCGATAACAGCCCATGCCGGCCTGCCTGTTCCACTGGTGCGGTCCGCTCTGTGTCATCTGTTGTGGTGCGGGGCCATCGCCACCGACCTGGATGCACCTCTGCAATCGACTGCTGTCCTACGCAAAGGACCGAACTCATGATGGGCCGCCTCCGCATCGGCCCGGGCAGCCGACTGAGCTTTTATGGCGAGCTGATCGAGATCGTGGAAATCCGCACAGGATTCGTTGGTAACAGCGCAATCGTCAAAACGGTTGGTACCGAGCAGATTCGCCGCATTGCCTTGAGCACACTTCTGGCCTACCGCCACGACGAGCCCAACGACGAGCCCAACGAATCCGGGTCGTCGGACTGCCTGGAGGATGTGGCCGCCACGATCCTGGCGGTGATCAGTGAGTCGGAACGCGTCCGGATCCGGGACTGCGCTGCCCATATCCGCGAGGTCCTCACCGGATACCGCTCTGGCAGCGCAGAAGCGAGCGAAAAGGGCGAGCCCCGGCCGGAGTACGACCCCGCCCTGCCCCAGACAGACAGGTACAAGGCGAAGGCAGCCGAGCTCGGCGTCAAACTGCGCACCATTCAGCGGATGGTGGCCGCCTTCCGGCAGCACGGGGAGGCAGGGCTTGTCCAAAGCAAACAGGTGCGGGTTCGCAATCTACCCAGGGTTGACGACCGGTGGCGCGAGGCCGCCATCGAGGTCATGGTGGAACATGTCGATCAATCCCGGCCCTCGCAGACTGCGGTTATCAAGCATGCTAACGCCCGTGTCATTGCCCGCTACGGTCCCGATGTCGTACCAATCCCGAGTCGCGCCAGCGCATTTCGCGTCTTAACTGTCCTCGAGGCCAAGTACGCGACCTTTCGGCTCAGCACCAAACGAAACCGGGATATTGCTGAGCGTAATCCGGGAACCTATGGGAAATTGCGACCGACCCGGCCAGGTGAATACCTGCTGATGGATACCACCAGGCTCGATGTCTTCGCGATGGATCCCCTCACGCTGCGGTGGACCCAAGTGGAGCTCACCGTGGGCATGGATTGGTACACCCGCTGCATCACCGGCCTGCGCCTGACACCGGTGTCGACGAAGTCGGTGGACGCCGCGATGGTGCTATACCAGTGCTACCGGCCGCCGGACGCGCCCGCCAGCTGGCCGAAAGAAGCGACCTGGCCCGAACACGGCATCCCTCGATCGGTGCTGCTTGACGTCGATGCGATCGACCGTGACGGCACTCGCGCCGCTTGGCCGGCGATCGTTCCCGAAAGCCTGATTGTCGACCACGGCAAAATCTACGTCTCCGAGCACCTGACGAGTGTGTGCCAGCGCATGCAGATCTCGATCCAACCCGCACGATTGCGTATGGGGCGTGACAAGGGTCCCGTCGAACGGTTCTTCCTCACTATTAGACAAGACCTGCTCCAGTACCTCCCCGGCTATAAAGGCCCGGATATCCATTCCCGCGGCCTGGCCCCGGAACATGAGGCGCACTTCTACATCGATGAACTCGAGGCGATCATCCGAGAGTGGATTGCGGTGGTGTACCACCGACGACCTCACGACGGACTGGTCGAGCCAGGACTTCCAGGATTGGACCTGTCCCCGGCGACCATGTTCGAGCACGGTCTTGCCCGCGCCGGCTACATCGAGGCCCCGCAAGACCCCGATCTTGCCTACGAATTCCTCGCAGTCGAGAAGCGCACCATCCAGCATTACGGCGTCGAGGTCGGTGGCCGCCGGTACAACGGGCCATCCTTGGACCCGTACCGCGGCCAGCGCAGCCCCTACCCCGGTGGGCGATGGCCAGTCCACCGCCATCCCGACGACATCAGCTGCGTCCACTTCCGCGACCCGAGCGATCAAAAGTGGCACACCCTGATGTGGGAGCACGCACCAGCGCTCACAGCGCCCTTTGGCGACGATGCCCTCGCCTTCGCCCGCAGCCTGGCACGCAAGAAATACACCTACCCCAATGACGAGCTCGCGATGGAGCTCCTACTGGAACGGTGGAACCTCGGACTGGGCAAAGCCCCGACCGAACGACGCCTGGCCTTGCGCCAATCCCGCGAAGACGAATTGCTCTGTGCCACGACAGGCAGCACGCAGCAATTGGTGCAGGCGCTGTCATCCGTGCAACAGGCACTGCCGGATCAGACCCCTGTGGAGGATGCGGACGGCACCGGCCGCCCCCCAGTTGAACCGCCGTCCGAGGACGACTGCGGAGACGACGACAGCAGCGATGACCCTGACGACTTCTACGCCACCGCATGGGAGGACGCATGACCGCCTCGGTGCAGCCGCCGCCACACCCGGCGAACCTGGACAATCTCACGCTGGCGCGCAACGAAGGATTCTTCGCTTTCGCCGAGGCCCCGGTGCTGACCCGTCCCGAACCGCTGACCCGGGCAGGGATCAAGGCACTCGGCGAGGCCGCGCTGATCGACTACAACGCCCAACGACGCACCTGGCACGCCAACCTCGGACCCTTGCGGACACCGCAACTCGCCGAGCTGCACGAACAACTCTGGGACATCGTCGACAGCAACCATCAAACCGGCGACAAACCCAAAAGCGCTGTCGCCATTGACGGATACCCCGGACTGGGGAAGACCACCGCAGCCCTAGCCTTCGCCCGCGACTTCCACCGCCGCGAAATCACCGAACGCGGATCGGCAACGCCAGGAGGGCACCGGCGAATCCCCGTCTGTCGGGTGGGCTTGACCGGCAACACCGGCATGGTCGATTTCAACCGAGCCATGCTCGACTACTTCGGCCACCCCGGCACCCATCGCGGGACCGCCGCGCAGTTGGCCCACCGAGCCCTGGACTGCGTACTGGCCTGCCAAACCCGCCTGTTGATGATCGACGACCTGCACTTCCTGCGCTGGCGCAACACCCAAGGTGTGGAAATCAGCAACCACTTCAAATACATCGCCAACGAATTCCCGGTCACCATCATCTATATCGGCGTTGGGCTGACCAAGCACGGGCTGTTCTCGGAGGGGTCGTCCTACCAGGATGCGATCATCGCCCAAACAGGCAGGCGTACAACAAAGCTCGGGATGGACGCATTCACCATCAAGACCAAGGCAGAGCGCAAACGATGGCGTGATCTCCTGTTGACCCTGGAGCGCCGGATTGTCCTGGCCGACAGTCACCCGGGCATGCTGGCCGATGAGCTCTCCGACTACCTGTATGCCCGATCCACCGGGCATATCGGATCACTGATCACGCTGGTCAACCGGGGCTGCCAACGCGCCGTGCGGACCGGATCCGAACGGCTTACCCGAGACCTACTCGACCGGGTGAAAAACGACGAAGCCTCAGAGAAGGCCCGCCAGGAACTGCAGTCTGCACTGCAAGCCGGCAAGCTCACCACGCGAGTCAGCGTGCGAGCGTCATGACCGACATCCGACGCATCCCCATCAATGTCGATCCGATTGCCGGCGAAGCACTCGACTCCTGGCTGGAAGCACTCGGGCACCGCACCCACACCAGCTGGGGCGATCTCCGCGTAGCGGTCCACCTGACCGAGCCAGCGCTTCACTCGGTGCCCCGCTGGATGATCAGACTGACCCCGAATCAGCAGACCGCCCTGCATGCGGCCACCGCGGTGAACTCGACAGTCCTGTCGGCAATGACGTTGTCGCACTACGACGGCCGAGCGGCAGCGGTGATAAAGACTCCTACCCGCTTGGACACCACCTTCCCTTGGGGGCCGCGGCCCGGCTCGCGCTACTGCCCGCATTGCCTGGCCGAGTCCGGTGGCCGCTGGAAGCTGGCCTGGAGACTTGGATGGACCTTTACCTGCCTCGAACACAGGTGTTTGCTCGCCGACGCCTGCCCTGCCTGCGGTGTCCGCCCCCGAATCCGGCAGTTAGCCGCTGACGGCATCCCACGACCGGGACACTGCGCAGCACCGGCGGACAATCGCACAACCCGGGCCGAACGGTGCGGAGCGGATCTGAGCACCGCTGAAGTCCTCACCTTCGACAACGACGAGCATCGCGTCCTGCGTGCCCAACGCCGAATCAACGACATCATCACCGCAGATGTCGTCACCAGCGGTGTCTATGCCCACGATCCGCAACAACCAGCCAAGGTGCTCGCCGACATACGGGCAATCGCCGTCAAAGCGCTCACTTATGCCAGCCCACCGGAACTCGAACCGATCATCGGCAAGGATCTGCTCACCGCCTACCAGCTGGACCATCCACAACTGCCGACCGCACGGGCGGCGAGTCCCAGGAAGTCACTCGTTGTACAGGCGCCGACGGCTGCGAGCGTAACCGTCGCGGGCGCCCTCACCGCACTACAGGCTCTCGACCAACGAGATGTACAAACCGCAGGCGACTCACTGCGGTGGCTGATCACCGCGATCCGCTCACGCGGCGCCCACTCGTCCACTACGCGCCTGGCGTGGACGGGAGGCATCGCTGGCGCTGCCCAACTTGCAGCACTAGGCCCGAGCCTCAAACCCAGCGAACAACTCCGATTCCGCACCACCAGCAACTGGCCGGCTTTCCCGACCCGAACATTGGGTTGCATCACCGAGGTTGACAAGCTCCCCACCTCACTCTGGCAGAACGTCGCCCTACGGTTGACCGTCCCCGGGAGTCATCTGCGTCAGCTGCGACCGGCGCTCTCGGCCGCAGTATTGCTCATCGACACAAAGACGAAACTGTCGCCGCTGGCCCGCAGCATAAGCAGCCCACTCGACGACCATGGGGTCTCGCGCGCTCTGCAGCTCCTCAACCAACACGCCAACTGGATCGATATCAGCAAGGCCCTGCTGTCCCTGGTTGAACACCTCGCCCAATCAACGGTCCCGATCAACTACTCACGCCGCCGCCGTCTTGACTACCGCGAGTTGCTGCCCGACGACACCTGGCTGCGCATCTGCCGCGAAACCGGCGCCACCAGCCGCGGGCCGGCCCGCGCCCAGGTGGCCCGAGCCTATTTGCAAGAACGCATCTCCAGCATGCCGGTCGGTAGCGAGAACATCAGCCCCGCTCTACGGACCAAAATCGCCGACTTCCCCTACTACCTCACCGCCGAGCTCAGCTACGCGCTCGATCACGTCGCACTGGAATTCCTTGCCGAGCAGGGGGTCCGGGACGAACCAGTACATTTCGAGCCAGACACAGACTTCCTGGAGGGCCTACGTCTGCCGGGCCAGAATCCCGACCACGTCGATCTCGACGCTCTGCACCGCGGCATCCAGCAGGGGCTGTTCCTCGGCCACGCCGCCGAAGATGCCGGCACAGACCTCGACACCGCCCGCTACCTCCTCACCTGCCACCCAACCCCATCGGCCGCCACCGACCTCAACGCCTACCGCCGCGCCAAAGAGGCCTACCCACGCGAGGCCTTCATCGAGCAGTACGCACTCTGCGGGTTGAGCCTTGCCGAGATCGCCGACCAGGCTGGTGTCAGCCGACAGACCATCGCGCGCCTGGCCGCCGACTACCAGATCGAGACACGCAAACCCGGCCGAGCAACCAAGCACACCGTTGACCCCGACTGGCTCTACACCCAATACGTCACCCATCAACGCCCGCTACCCGACCTCGCCCGCGAACGCGGCGTCAGCACGACAACGATGGCTCGATGGGCGAAAACCCATGGTGTACCCCTACGGACACGGGGAGGAGCGGCCAGGAATAAGGCCAAGATCGCCACCTGACTCGGCGCCATTGGCTGCACCGAATGCCGCGTCCTACGCTGCGAGCAGGACAGGAGTAAATCGATGAGCAGCTATACCGACCGTCGCGCGCAGGTTCTGGCTGATCTCACCCCCGAGGATCGGGCCGTTTTCGATGAGGCCTACGCGACCGCCAGCGTGGTAATCGAGTTGGCCGAAACCGCCTACCGTGCACGCGAAGCCGCCGGACTAACTCAAGTCGAACTGGCCCGCAAGATGGGCGTCACCCAGTCAGCGATTACCGCCATCGAATCCGGCGTCCGTACCCCTACGTTCGAGCTGCTCGAACGACTTGCTCGTGCCTGCGGCCAACGACTCACGATCACGATCGACGCGGCCTCAGCGCGGTATCCGGGGACTGCCCCCGGCCAGGTTGACTAGACGAGCCCGCCGCCTCACGGACCGCTTACCGCCAAGTGCATTCGGAAGTCCGTCACCCGTGAACGCCCACTACCGGATCTCGCCCGCGAACGCGGCGTCAGCACCACCACCATGGCCCGATGGGCGAAAACCTACGGAGTACCGTTGCGACCGCGCGGAGGCGCCAGGAATAGCGCACAGGTCGCCACATGACGCCGATGACGCAGGCAAAACGCCACGGGCCTCAGGCGAAACTCCCGGCCCGCTCATTGGCAATCGCATCGAGCACTTCGCGGGTCCGCCGCCGTCGGATGAGATCCGCAGGCCGACGGTCACCAAGGTTGGGGTTCAGCCCGACGAGCCAGCGCTGAGCGTTCTCGATCGAATGCAGCTGCAACAGGTGGGCCATAACGACTTCGAGAAGGTCCACCCGCTCCGCGTTGACCCCATCGATTGCATCGCCGTCCTGCCACCGCGCGACCTGTGCGGCGTCCACCCCAAGTAGCTCCGCGAGACGCCGCGAGCCGAAGTCACGGCTGAGCGCGGTCACCTTCTGCTCCGTGGGTACCGGCATAACCCAACGCTAGCCCGCGTCGTCATTGCGGGCGACCTGGTAGGCATCGCAGGGTACGGCAACCACAGTCGCTCCGTCGCTCGGCAACGACAGCTACCCGCTGGCCCTGTCACCCCCACCGCGGATACTCCACGCCATGCCGACTGGTTCCCCAGGCCGAGGGTCTTGCCGCCGATCCGACGTGATCGAGCAAGGTGGCCTCGGGCGATTGCCTAAGGTCTGTAGACGCAACTATCGACAGCTGAAGGCGCAGGCATGGGTTCCATTCACGAGGTGATCGAGGCGTTCCGCAAGGCGCCGTCGAACTCCGAGCGTGGCACGAAGTTCGAGCAGCTGATGGTGCGCTACTTCGAGTTGGACCCGATGCTGGCCCAGCAGTACGACGCGGTATGGCGCTGGGTCGACTGGCCCGGCCGCGCAGGCAAAGCCGACACCGGGATCGACCTGGTGGCCCGCGAACGCGACACCGGCGATTACACGGCGATTCAGTGCAAGTTCTACGAGCCCACCCACACCCTGGCCAAGGGTGATATCGACTCATTTTTCACCGCATCGGGCAAGACCGCGTTCACCAACCGGGTGATCATCTCCACCACCGACCGGTGGGGCAAGAACGCCGAGGCCGCCTTGGATGATCAGACCAAACCGGTGCAGCGCATCGGGATGGCCGAGATCGCCGAATCGCCGATCGACTGGGACATCGCCTGGCCCGCCGGTGACCTGCACGTTGACCTATCGCCGGCGCTGAAACACCAGCCGCGACCGCATCAGGAACAGGCCATCGACGCGGTGTTCCGCGGGTTCGCCGCCGGCAACGAGCGCGGCAAGTTGATCATGGCCTGCGGCACCGGCAAGACCTTCACCGCACTCAAGATCGCTGAACGCACCGCCACCGACAATGGCGGCGCGGCGCGCATCCTCTTCCTGGTTCCGTCGATCTCCCTGCTGAGCCAGACGCTGCGAGCTTGGACTGCTCAAACCGAGCTGGACTTGCGGGCCTTCGCGGTCTGCTCGGACACCAAGGTCTCGCGCACCGTCGAGGACTACAACGTCCACGACGTACCCATCCCGGTCACCACCGATCCACAGCGCCTTGCCGATGAGATGGCGCACCGCAAGCGTGCCAAGGGTCTGACGGTGGTGTTCTCCACCTACCAGTCCCTGTCGGTGGTGGCGGAGGCGCAGAAGCTCGGGGTCGATGAGTTCGACCTGGTGATCTGCGACGAGGCCCACCGCACCACCGGCGTCACCTTGGCCGGCGATGACGAATCGAACTTCGTGCGCATCCACGACGCCGACTACCTCAAGGCGCAGCGCCGGCTGTACATGACGGCCACACCGCGCATCTTCACCGACGCGGTGAAAGACAAGGCCGCCGCGCATTCGGCCGAGCTGGCGACGATGGACAGCGAAGAAATTTACGGCCCGGAGTTTCACCGGCTGTCGTTCGGCGACGCCGTGGAGCGTGGCCTGCTCACCGACTACAAGGTGCTGGTGCTGACCATCGACGAATCGGTGATCGCACCTGGACTGCAACGCCAACTGTCGGCGATCGACGGGGAGCTGACCCTTGATGACGCCTCCAAACTGGTCGGCTGCTGGAACGGATTGGCCAAACGCGCCGGAACCGGACCCGACGGCAGCGGCTTCGCTCCCGGTGAAGTGCCGATGCGCCGCGCAGTGGCGTTCGCCCGGGACATCAAAAGTTCCAAGCAGGTCGCCGAGATGTTCCCGATCGTGGTCACCCGCTACCAGCAACTGCTTGATGAGCACGAAAACGATGGCCAACACGTCGAGGCCACCAACCGCGGCTTGACCTGCGCGGTGCACCACGTCGACGGCACCTTCAACGCCCTCCAACGCAACGCCGAGCTGACGTGGCTGAAGGGCGTTGTCGCCGAAGACGAATGCCGCATCCTCACCAACGCCCGCTGCCTGTCCGAAGGCGTCGATGTTCCTGCGTTGGACGCGGTGCTGTTTCTGCACCCGCGCAATTCGGTCGTGGACGTGGTGCAGTCAGTCGGGCGGGTGATGCGCAAAGCCGACAACAAGGACTACGGCTACGTGATCCTGCCCGTCGCGGTCCCCCAAGGAGTCGAACCGTCGACCGCACTCGGCGACAACCAGCGGTTCAAGGTGGTCTGGCAGGTCCTCAACGCGCTGCGGTCGCACGATGAACGCTTCGATGCGATGGTCAACTCGATTGCCCTCAACAATGACACCGACAAGAAGGGCGGTGTTGGGACCAACAAGCTGCTCGGCGGCCACATCGGCCCCATTCTCGACCACATCAGCGACCAGGACGACCTGGACGCCGATCGTGCACAGCAGATGGCCCTGTTCTCGCTATCGGCGTGGCAGGAGGCGATCTATGCCCGCATCGTCGACAAGGTCGGCACCCGCACCTACTGGGAGCAGTGGGCCGCTGACGTCGCCGACATCGCCTCAGCTCTGGTCACCCGGATCACCGCGATCCTCGACGGCGCGGACGGGGCGGCCACCGAAGCGTTCGGCCACTTCCTGCAGGGCCTGCGGGACAACCTCAACGACTCCATCACCGAAGCCGACGCGGTGAGCATGCTCGCCCAGCATCTGATCACCAAGCCGGTATTCGATGCCCTATTCGCCGGCCACGACTTCGCTTCGCACAACCCGGTGTCGCGCACCATGCAGAAGATGGTCGACACGCTCGGCGGCACCGGACTGGAAGCCGAAACCGCCCGACTCGAAGGGTTCTACGAATCGGTGCGCCGTCGCGCAGCCGAAGTGAGCAGCGCCGAAGGCAAGCAGGCGATCATTGCCGAGCTTTACGAGAAGTTCTTCCGCATCGGTTTCAAGAAGCAGGCCGAAGCGTTGGGCATCGTCTACACCCCCACCGAGATAGTTGACTTCATCCTCCGCGCGACCGACATCGTGTCTCGCCAGCACTTCGGCCGCGGCCTGACCGATGAGGGCGTGCACATCCTCGACGCGACGTTTATGCGAAATTTCGATGTCTCACGAGACGCTCGGACAGTGTGTCGCGATCCCGTGCAAGCGATTCTAGATCGGGGTGGACTCAGTAACAGGGACCCTGGCGTGGCGCTGGTCCTGGCCGGAGCATCGAATGGTGAAGAGCGACCTGCTTAACTTAACAGCAGCGTGGCGGACCGCGTTTTTCGCCAAATCACTACACTCAGAACCGGCGGTGTCGATCGAGATACATCTGCCACCAACTCTTGTGGCGTTGGCCATCGGACGCGATCACGACTGGCCGATGGTTACCGTAGCGGTTTGCGGCGGTGCGCGCGCAGGCTGTGGGCGGTGAAGCTGACCTGGTCGATGAGCAGGTTGGCGTTGTAGCCGGCCCAGTTTGAGGGTTGGGGGTGGTCGCGTCCGGTGGTGTGCAGGTAGTTGGCCAGATGGTCAGCGATGCAGTCTGTGTAGCGCAAGAACCCGTCGAGCATGCCGAGAAGCTCGGCGATGTCGGCGAGTTGGGCGGTGTTGATAGGTGTGGTGGCTTGCTGACTATTAGG
>Ga0209023_10007726_pt1 | contig 10945 bp, 8 predicted proteins | sample LakOneMetagenome_FD_187468 | JGI IMG/M metagenome (GOLD analysis project Ga0209023, IMG submission 187468) | Freshwater and sediment microbial communities from Lake Erie, Canada (SPAdes) (version 2) | ecosystem: Environmental > Aquatic > Freshwater > Lentic | place: Lake Erie, Canada | collected...
GACGCCCGCGCGACCGTTGCCACAGCAGGTAGCCGATGGACAGCAACCCCGCCACGGCAGCTCGGCCAAAGGTGACGAACCAGGGGGACAGTTGGGGCGCATCGGTGGGGCCGACGGCCAGGCGGGTCATTGGCAGGGTGGCGGCAAACAAGGTGACGCCGACCATGCCCCAGAGCAGCGCTTCTTTTTCCTGGGCCGGGTTCATAGCGTCAGCATCCAATACGCAGTGAGCACCAGCACCAGGGCCAGCGCCCGGTTGAACCACAACAGGCGTGCGCCTTGCGCCAGCCACTGGCGCAGCAGCGAGCCAACCAATGCATAGACAAAATTGCTGGTGAAGGCAAACACCATCATCACGCCGCAGATGATCACCAGGCGCTCGCCCGGGTTGGTGGCGGGTTGCCCGGCGGCGTTGACCACCCAGCCTGCGCTGAGCGTGAGTGCCAGCATCCAGGCCTTGATGTTGACGAACTGCAGCCCTACGCCTTGCCAGAAGGTCACGTTCAGGCGCGAGGTGTCGATGGCGGTCAGCTGGCCCGCGCGGGCCAGTTTGAAGGCCAGCCAGAGCATGTAGGCCACGCCCAGCAGCGTGACGGCCCAGCGCAGGGCGGGCACGCCCGTGATCAGTGCGCCCAGGCCCAGGCCGCTGCCCAGCATGAGCAGTGTCCAGCCCGCAGGCACGGCAAAACAAAAACGCAGTGCGCGCTTTAGGCCCAGGTTGGCGGCCAGCGCGGTGGACAAGGTGGTGTTGGGCCCCGGCGAAAAGCTCATGGCGGTGCAAAACAGCAGCAGGGTGGTGAGTTCGGCGGCGCTCATGGGTGGGGTCACTATTGCGGTGGGCTTGTGTGTTCTGTGGGTTCAATGTAATCTTGCAAACCAATACAGAACCAGTACAGTTGGCCAGCGCAGTGTCTAATCTGTATTGGTTGCGAAGACAGTACACACACAGCCCACAAGCCCTGCCATGCTGATGAAATCATCCACCCAGTCGCTCACCGAGCAGTTGTCTGCCCGGATTTCCGAGCGCATACGCAACCGCTTGCTGGCGCCCGGGGCGCGTCTGCCGTCGGTGCGCCAGTGCGCGCAGCAAAACGGAGTGAGTCCGTCCACCGTGGTAGCGGCCTATGACCAGTTGCTGGCGCAGGGGCTGGTGGAGGCACGCAAGAACCGGGGGTTCTTTGTGCGCGAAAGTGGCCGTGCGGCCGGTGCGGCAGATGGTGATGCCCATGCCGCGAGCCCGGCGCTGGAAAGCGCAGCCGCCAACTGGAGCACGGCCCACTGGTTTGCCGCGCGGGCGGCGGGGCGCGCCGGTGGCGGGGTATCGCCGGTCAACGCCACGGCACTCATTCGCGGCATGTTCCACAAGATCAGCGACAAGCCACAGCCCGGCATGGGGGTGTTTCCACCGCAGTGGCTGGAGTCCACCTTCATGCCTGCCGCAGTGCGCAAGGTAACCAGCTCGCGCAGCCTGCAGGATTTTTCGCTGCAGTATGGAGAGCCGCTGGGCGATGCGGGCCTGCGCCGCCTGCTGGCCAAGAAGCTGGCCACGCTCAATGTGCACACGGTGCCCGAACACATCATCACCACCGTGGGCGCCACACACGCGCTCGACATCGTGAGCCGCACCCTGCTGCGCCCGGGCGACCCTGTGATGGTGGAAGAGCCCGGCTGGGCGGTGGAGTTTGCGCGCCTGGCCGCTTTGGGGATGCACATTCTGCCTGTGCCGCGCCGCGCCGATGGGCCTGATCTGGATGTGATGGCGCGTTATTGCGAAGTGCACAAGCCAAAGCTCTACGTGAGCGTGAGCGTATTTCATAACCCCACGGGGTATTGCCTCACGCCCGGTAGCGCGCACCGCATCCTGCAACTTGCCAATGAGCATAATTTCCATGTGGTCGAAGACGACACCTACAGCCATATTGCGCCCGAACACGCGACACGGCTCACCGCCCTGGATGGCTTGCAGCGCACCATCTACGTCAGTGGGTTTGCCAAAATCCTCGCGCCCAACTGGCGCATTGGTTACCTGGCCGCGCCCCCCGGGCTGGTGGAGTCGCTGCTGGACACCAAGTTGCTGGCCACGCTGACGACACCGGCCTTGCTCGAAAAGGCCCTGGCGCTGTGCATTGAGCAGGGGCAATTGCGCCGCCATGCCGAGCGCATCCGCACCCGGCTTGACGCGGCGCGTGCGCGCAGCGTCAAGCTGGCGCTGGGCGCGGGCTGCACCTTTGCGGCTGAGCCCGTGGGCCTGTTTGGCTGGGTGGAGACGGGGGTGGACACCGACGCGCTGTCGCAGCGCATGCTCGACGAAGGCTACCTGCTGGCGCCTGGTGCTCTGTTCCACGCCGAACGCAAGCCCAGCACGCTGATGCGCATCAATTTCGCCACCACACAGGACGCCACCTTCTGGCGCGATTTTGAGCGCGTGCGCGGCGAGCAGCAGGGCCGCTGAGGGCCCTCGCATCCGCTCGTCCGCCAATCAGCGCTTGGCGGGTGGCCGTTCTACTTCCAGGTCCGACAGCACACGCAGCAGTGCGCGGTTCACCTCTTCCAGGTCCATCTCGAAGGTCTCGCACAGCTGGCGGATCGCCGCTGCATCGTCTGTTTCGAGCGCGCAGGCCATTTGCAGCCCCGCGGTGTAAGGCCCGGTGTGCAGCACGGTGGCGTCGTAGATGCGCTCAGACAGCGGCAGGCGGCGCAAGATGGTGCCCAGAGGCTCCCCCAGCAGCTCGTCGAGCTGGGAGATCAGGCCACACAGATAAATCTCGCGGCGCAGGTCGTTCTCGATCCCCGCATCCAGCAGGCGGGCAGTGAGCTGGGCTCGAATCACCATGGACTCGCGCACCGGCTGCATGTTGAGGTCGGTGCTGGCGTGGGGCAGCTGGTCCGAGAGCCAGCGCTTTATAGAGCTATACCCCATCATCACCAGGCCCCGGCGCAATGAGTCAATGCCGGTACGCAGGCCGAGGGCCGCCGAATTGGTGTAGACCATGAATCGGTACGCGAGCAGCGGGTCCTCACCCATGATCTCTTCAAAGGTCTCGAGCGACTGCTCGGCGTCGATGGCCTTCATGAGCTTGAAGATCACGGCATGGGACGGTTGCTGCGGATGGTGGCGCATACTGTAGAGCACGTCTTCCGTGGGCCAGCCCGTCAATGCCAGCGCGTTGCCCCGGTCCAGGCAATGCTCCATGAGCGCCCGGCTCTCGATGTTTTCATACATCTGCCCAGCCAGCACCACGCTGGGCGCAGGCGCTCCTGCGCGTGCGGGGGGGGCTTGCAGCGCGGCGACGGCGTCTTCTGGCCGCAGGGTCAGCAAACTATTGTCAAAACAACGGGCGATGTCGGGCTCGGGCAGTTTGCCGATATCACCCCGCCACACAAGCCGCAGCCCGCGCTGGTGCGCGGCTTTCACGCGGGCGTAAATGGCTGAGTCGGACAACCAGTCCCCACGCACCTCAACCCAGGGGGCGCCGCGCGGTGCGTTCTCCAGCAGATCGAGCAACAACTGGCGCGTCTGCGCCGAGATCAAAAGAGGAGGCGAACTGGCGGACCACAGCTCCTGGATCGTGCGCAGCAAATGGCCGGCATCGACGACGGCAGATGCCTCGTTATGTGCAAACAGCTGGATGCCCGCCAGCTTGCGGGCGGAATTCCATAAAGGGCGGTAGCCCAGAATCAGGCTGCCAAGGACGGATTGGACCATGTGCTCTCTGGCAATGTAACGGGGGGCTGCGTCCGGGGGGAGGTCTCCTCTCCACCTCGGGCGCAGGATTCGGGAATCTGTCGGACAGTGATATTGTCGGCGCCCCATGGCCCACAGGGGGGCAATTTTTGCTCTAGCTGCCCAAATGCCGACCAGCGCCCTAGCTGATGAAATTGAACAGGGACAGCTTTTGAACCTGGGCATAGGACTTGAGTGCCGCCTCGTAGCCCACCTGCTGGTTCTGGAAGTCCGAGATGCCTTTGATCATATCGAGATCCTCCGCGCGGGAGCGGTCGGCTTCGAGCTGGTCCGAGCGTTTGCCCTGGTCGCCGGTGATACGGTCTGCGCGGTTGAGCAATTCACCCGCGTAGCTGCGCATGTTGTGCACCCGTTCGAGTCCCGCGTCGATGTTGGCAAGCGCCTGCCCCACGGACTGGATCGCTCCATTGTTGTTGGGCGCATTGCGGATGCCGTTGATGGCGCTGTCGAGCGTGCTGAACAGGCTGGCGCTCGGTTGCACACTGACGGAATCGCCATTTGCAGGCGTTCCCGTGATGTCGAACGCCAGGCCGGGGATTCCCGCCACAGGGATGGTGACGGGTTTGTCGGACGGAAAGTCAGGCACCGTCACTGGTGCCGATATAGCGCCCGTGGTTGTGTTGGTAAGTGTGTAGGTGGCGGTGCTGGTGCCGGTGGTTGCACCCGGGCCCACCGCGCTGAACGTGATGGAATAACTGTCGCCCGTGATCAGGCTGCGATCCACCGGCGTGATAGCGGTCGTGGTGAGCTGCCGAGTGCTCGGGATGGTGCTGACGCCGGCGGTGTACACACCGTCGCGTTGCGGGTCAAACATGAAGGCTGCATCCCCATCCAGTGAGCCTGGCACCGTGACGCCTGTGCTGGCGGCCTGGCCAGGCAACCCTTGAAAGGTGTAGTCGGGCGAGGTGCTCTGAGGACCCAGAAAGGGGGAGAGGGCGCTACCCAGCGAACTGAGCAGCGGAACTCCATTGGTGTCCTTGCGGTTGGCGAGGTCCTGGAGTTGCTCGCGCAGGCCCTGCAGCTGGTTGGCAATGGTGGTGCGGTCGTTGGGAGTCAGGGTGGCATCGCCGGCATTCACGACCAGCTCGCGAAAACTCTGCAGCAGATTCACGGCGTCACCCAAGGTCGACTCGCCCTGCGTGATGGCGTTGCGCTGCGTCTCCAGCGCCCGCTGCTCGGTCTGGATGCGTGACATGCGGTTGAGAGCCCGCTCAGCCTGTGCTGCAGACACCGGGTCATCGCTGGCGCGGACCACCCGTTTGCCGGATGTGAGGTTCTCCTGCAGATTGGAGAGGTTGGTCTGGCGCGCGCCCAGGTTACGCAGCGCGTTGTCATACATGTTGGCGGTGCCAAGCCGGTAGAGGTTGTTGCTCATGTCGAACTCCTAGCCGATAGCCGGCCGTCAGCGGCCCAGGCCTTGCAGCAGCGAATCAAAAATGTTCTGCGCAATCTGGATCATTTTGGATGAAGCCTGGTATGCCTGCTGGTATTGAATCAGTTTGGCGGCCTCTTCGTCCAGATTGACGCCCGAGACCGCAGTGCGGTCTCGCTCGAGATTGGAGGCGATGGTGGAGGAAAGATCGGCTGCGAACTTAGCGCTTTGGGTGCGCGTGCCCACCTGGGCCATGGCCCCCGCATAGCCGTCGGTGAGCGAGGCTTCATCGAACATCTTGACGTCGCGCAAACCCATCATTGAGCTTGCGTTGCCCGAGTTGCGTGTGAAGATGTCGCCATATTGCGGGTCGAGCGCGTTGCCGATCACCACCGTATCGCCGGTTTTAGGGGTGCCCTGCAGCGTAACCTCCCATCCATTGAAGGAGATCGGAACGCCAGACGTATAGGGCTGCGCCGCCGCCAGGGTTGTGGGCGGCGCCGTCCCTCGGTCGAGCACGTCATAGGTATTGGGCGGGCCTGCGTTGAACTGCAGCTGAATACCGCCCAGAATGGGCGGAACCGCCGCCGCATTGGCGTTGGGTGGCAACACAAGGCCTGGCGGGTTTGGCAGCCCCGTCGCCTTGAGCCCAGCCAACTGCATGGTGCCGCCGTTCGATGTCCCCATGGCCGCATTGATGGGGTTGGCCGCAGCCAAGTCGCGGGGGGAATACACCAGCGCCTGGATATTGCTCGCTGCGGTGCCGAAGGGTTTGAACAACACCCGCTCATTCGCCAGGCCTGCCGTTGTGAAATTGAAGGTCAGTCCGTCAATTTGTACGGCCGCTAGCGCGCCAACGTTGGCAAAAGCTGTGGAATTCCCGTCAGATAACCGTACCACCTGGCCCCCTACGCCGGCAGCATCGAAGCGCACTTCATAGTCGGACGCTGCGAACTTGGTAGGGGAGAATTTGGTAGTGTCCGCCAGGTCGATTGAACCCACTGCCACACCGTTGGTGAAGCCACTCACGCCGGGCGTCGTGGCAAAAAGCGGTTTACCTGCCACCCCATCGAGCGTAAGTCCCTGGGATTGCTGATAGTTCATCGTGGTACCGATGGCCATCGCCATGCGCCCCAGCAGGTTGCGCCCTTCGGCGAGGTCGGTGTTGTTGAACCGCAGGAGGCCCGAGATCGTGCCTCCGCCCAGCACGTTCTCGTCCATTTCGATCGGGGTGGCGCCGGGGCGGTTGAAGAATAGCTTGATCTGTCCGCTGCCAGGGAACTGGCTGGCGTCGTCGATGGACAGGCTCGTGGCTGTGGTGCCCAGCACCAGCGGCTGGCTGCCCGCTACAAAGAGACCCACAGTGCCGTCATCGGCAGGAATCTGCGTCGTCTGCACGTACTGGTTGATGTCGCGGATGATCTGGTCGCGCTTGTCCAGCAAGTCGTTGGGTGTCTGACCGTTGCCCTGGGCGCGCGCGATCTGCTCATTGATGCTCGCCATTTGGGCCGCCAAGCCGTTGACGGCGTTGATGCTGCTCTTGATTTGCTCCGTGGACGTGTATTCGATTTCAGTGAGGCGGTCTGCGGCGGTGCGCATGCGCGCGGCGGTTTCGTCGATGCGGGTGAGGGCCACCGTGCGTGCAGTGATATCGGTCGGGCTGCTCACCACGTCCGAAAACGCATTCATCATGTCGTTGATGGCTGCACCCAGGCCCGCGGTGCCGCCGCTGAAGATGTCTTGCAGCTGACTCAGGCGTTCGGCGCGCACCGTGTCTGCGGCCTGGGTCGATCCTGCGGCCGCCGATTGGCGGGTGAGCAGCTCGCTCTGGTTGCGCAAAATCGTTTGCACATCCACGCCCTGGCCGATATAGCCACCGCCCGTGAACTGGCCTTGCACCGTTTGCAGCACCACCGTCTGGCGCGAATACCCGGGCGTATTGACGTTGGCGATGTTGTGGCCGGCGGTCTGCAGGGCCACCTGGTTGGCGAGAAGGGCGCGCGCGCCGACGTTGAGCAGACTCATGGCTTACCTCTTGTCATGCCTGGGCGCGTTGTGCCCGCAGCGCACTGTTGATGGCGCCGCTGAGCTTTCTGGCGTACTCGGGGTCGGTTGCGTAGCCAGCCTTTTGCAGCGCGGACGCATAGGCCACGGCTGATCCTGTCTTGGCGGTTTCCTGGGCCTTCTCGTAGCGAGGGCTCTCGGTGATCAGCTTGGCGTAGTCGCGGAACGAGTCTTCATAGGAGTCGTAGGCGCGGAACTTGGCGGTCACCTTGCGGGGAGCGCCGTTGATGTATTCGGTGGTGGTGATTTCGGCCACTTTGCCCGTCCATCCGCTGCCTGCCTTGATGCCGAACAGGTTGAACGAGGTGGAGCCATCCTTGTTGCGAATCTCGCTTTTGCCCCAGCCCGTTTCGTGGCCCGCCTGGCCCAGCATGAAACTCGCAGGGATGCCGCTTTCCTTCGCCACGCGTTCCGCAGTGCCGCTCAGGTGCTGAACAAAATCGTCACGGCCCTTCGGGACCGGGCCGGCCGCTTGCGCCGGGGCGCTGGTGGCCGCAGATGCCACGCGCGGCATGGCCTGCTGCAGACTCACCGTGGAAGGCACCGAAAATGCGGGATCGCCGCCGCCCATCTGGCGCGAAAGCTGCCGGGATATCGCCTCGGAGAGCCCGCCTCGCATGCCCGACATGGTGACCGACAGTTGCTGGTCGAGCATGTCCTGGCCCAGGTCGGCCTGGCCGCCCTCCATCAGCCCCGATTTCATCGTGGCGTCGCGCATGCTTTTGATCAGCTCGCGCATGAACAGCGACTCAAACTGTTTGGCCGCTTCGCGTGTGGTCTGCGCACTATTGGCGGTGCCCGCGTCGTACTTGAGGGCGTTCAGCGAACGGATGTCGACGGCCAGCGCATTCGAGGCGGTGGCGGTGCTGGAGGAGGGCAGGGTCATGGCCATGGGCAAGCTCCTTGACGCGGTGTCTCATGCCCGTTGCACGCCGCAAAGGCACGCCCCAAGCCAGCCACCGCCGCACACCTGGCCTTGCCAGGCTTCTGGCGGTGCCCCCCGGGGCGGAAGACGCAAAGCGGATCGGGGGGAGTCATATCACCTCCAGTTCTGCATTGAGCGCGCCTGCGGCCTTGATGGCTTGCAAGATCGCGAGCAAATCGCCTGGTGTGGCACCCAGGGTGTTGAGCGCCTTGACCACGTCCGCCAACTGGGGCGATGCAGGCATCTGGATGACGTTGCCTGGTTCCTGGTTGATGGTGATGTTGCTCTTTTGTGCCACCACCGTCTGCCCTTGCGACAAGGGGTTGGGCTGGCTGATGACCGGTGTGGAGCTGATGGTGATCGACAGGTTGCCGTGGGCGATGGCGCAAGGCCCCAGCGTGACGGACTGGTTAAGCACCACCGAGCCCGTGCGGGCGTTGATGACCACCTTGGCGGCAGGTGCCGAAAACTCCAGGGGCAACTCTTCCAGGTCTGCGATGAAGCCCACCCGGGCGCCGGGCTCTATCGGCGCGCGCACCTGCACGGTGCGGCCATCGAGCGCCGTGGCCAGGCCGTTGCCCATCTTGGCGTTGATGACCTGCGCCACGCGGCGAGCGGTCTGAAAGTCAGAGGCATTGAGCCCCAGGTTGATGGTGTCGCCTTCATTGAGCGGGGTGGGCACAGACCGCTCCACCTGTGCGCCCAGGGGGATGCGGCCAGCGCTCAGGTGGTTGATTTGTACCTTGCTGCCCCCGGCAGAGGCACCGGCGCCGCCCACAACCATGTTGCCCTGGGCCAGGGCATAGATTTCGCCATCGGCACCCCGCAGGGGCGTGACGATCAGTGTGCCGCCCTTGAGCGATTTGGCGTTGCCCATGGACGAGACGATCGCATCGATCTGCTGGCCGGGTTGCGCGAAAGCGGGCAATTGGGCGGTGACGATGACGGCCGCCACGTTCTTGAGCTGCAACTGTGAAGCGGTGCCCGGTGGCAGGCTGATACCCATCTGCAGCAGGTAGTTGGACATGGCCTGCGTGGTGTAAGGCATCTGGGTGGTCTGGTCCCCCGTGCCGTCCAGCCCCACCACCAGCCCGTACCCGGTCAACTGGTTGCTGCGAACGCCTTGCACGGCCGCCACTTCCTTGATGCGCAAAGCCTGCGCAGGGCCTGCCACACACGCAGCCATTACCGCCAACAGCACCCACAGGGTGTGTGTGAAGCGGGGCAAAAGGGAGTGGGACAAGGCTTTCATGGCATCCATTGTGGTGGGCCATGGCAAGAACTAAAACCCAAAAAGAAGCGGGTTCACCAGCCTATTGCGTGCGTTCGTGGCGGCAGGCGCCAGCACCGCAGTCCCGCGTTCAGGAGAGGTGAATTTTGAATGAAAATAGGCCGTAGCGCTTATGGGGTAAGCGCAAGTAGCTATCATTTTTAAATGTTTTGCGGCGCGAGCCGCAGAGGTTGCAAAGCGTGGTGATGCCTGCCCCGGCCGCCGGCAGGAGGAGGCCGGATGGTGCCGCGTTGGAAAGGATGCCCTTCGCCCCGCTGCGCCTTGCACGGAGCCGTTCTCCTGCAAAAAAACGGTGCAAGGCGACTCAGGCCGCGATCAGAACGGCGTGACGGTGTTGAAGAACCGGCCCAGCCAGCCCATCGTCTGGGCCTCACCCTGAGCGCCCCGGCCGCGCGACTCGATGCGCACGTTGGCCACCTGGGTGGAGGCGATGATGCTGCCGGGCTGCAAGGCCCGAGGGTCGATGGTGCCCGAGAATCGCAATACATCCACGTTCTGGTTCACGCCGATCTGCTTTTCACCCGTGACGATCAGGTGGCCGTTGGGCAGCACATCCACCACGGTGGCGGTGATGGAGCCGGAGAAAGTGTTGGCGCTTTCCGTGCCGCCCTTGCCCGAAAATTCGTTGCCAGAATTGGCACCCACGCCCAGCTTGTCGGTGAATTTGGTGCTGGTGAACGGCAGGGCCGACACCCCCGCAGAGACTTTGGAATTGCGGTCGACCGTGGAAGACGACTTCTGGCTGGCGGTCACGTTCTCAACGATCTGGATGGTGACGTTGTCGCCCACCAAACGCGCGCGTCGGTCCTCAAACGCGGGGCGGTAGCTGGCGTTGTGAAACAACCCGCCCGTGACTGGCGGCGGTGTGCGCGGCGCTGCGGCCAGCGGCGGTGGCGTGGTCGGCAGGATGTCGACCGGGGGTGGTGGCGAAAGGCTGGCGCAACCCGCGCAGAGCAGCATCGCGCCCAGGGCGGAGGCGCCGGCGCGCAGCGTGCGCACCACGTAAAAGACGTGGGGAAGGGGCGATCGATTCGGGGTCCACATGGCAAATGTCCTGAACGGGGTCTTTGTTGTTGTCGCGAAGAACACGGTCACAGCTGCGCGAGCTTGGCCAGCATCTGATCCGATGTCGTGATCGCCTTGGAATTCATTTCATAGGCCCGTTGGGTCTGGATCATGGTGACAAGTTCTTCCACCACGTTCACGTTGGACGCCTCCAGAAAACCTTGCTTGATCAAGCCCAGGCCATTGGTGCCCGGTGTGCCCTGCTGGGGTTGGCCCGACGCCGCTGATTCCTTGAAAAGGTTCTGCCCGGTGGGCTCCAGCCCCGCCGGATTGATAAAACTCGACATGGCCAGGTTGCCCAGCACCTGCGGCTGGGTGTTGCCCGGCACCGTGGCCGACACGGCGCCTTCGGCGCTGATGCTGATGCTTGTGGCGTTGGCCGGAATGGTGATGCCGTTGGCCACGGGCAGGCCGCTGGAGGTGACCATGCGTCCCTGTGCATCGACCTGGAACGAGCCGTCACGGGTGTAACCCAGGGTGCCG
>Ga0209023_10007727_pt1 | contig 10945 bp, 9 predicted proteins | sample LakOneMetagenome_FD_187468 | JGI IMG/M metagenome (GOLD analysis project Ga0209023, IMG submission 187468) | Freshwater and sediment microbial communities from Lake Erie, Canada (SPAdes) (version 2) | ecosystem: Environmental > Aquatic > Freshwater > Lentic | place: Lake Erie, Canada | collected...
CTCGACGGCTTCGACTTCTTCATCATCGGCGTGGCCATCCCGCTGATCAAGGTGGACTTCCACCTCTCGGCAACCGAGCAGGGCCTGGTCACCGCCGCCGCGATCGTCGGGGCCGTCATCGGCGCCGGGCTGCTCGGGCCGATCGCCGACAAGGTGGGACGCAGACGGATCTTCAAGCTGGACCTCGCGCTGTTCGTGGTGTTCTCGATCGCCTGCGTCTTCGCGTGGGACATCTGGTCGCTGATCGCCTTTCGCCTCGTGCTCGGGGTCGCGATCGGCCTCGACTACCCGATCGCCGCCAGCTACCTCGCCGAAGTGCTGCCCAGCGGCGGCCGGGGACGGTGGCTCGTCGGCGCCTTCAGCCTCCAGGCGGTCGGCATCCTCCTCGGCGCCGTGGTCGGTGTGGTGGTGCTGCAGGTCGCTCCGGAGGTCGACTCGTGGCGCTGGATGCTCGGCTTCGGCGCGGTGCCCGCCCTGCTCATCATCTACCTGCGGCGCAGGGTGCCGGAGAGCCCCCGCTGGCTGGCGCAGAACGGTCAGGAGGCGGAGGCGATCACGGTCACGGAAGAACTCGTGCAGCACCCCGTCGAGGTCACCCGGGTCGACCGCGAGAAGGGCGAGGAGCCACCCGAGGGCCTCAAGGCCTTCGTCCAGCCGCGCCTGTTCCGGCGCGACATGATCCGGCGCACGGTGTTCACCGCCGTGCCGTGGTTCCTCATGGACATCGCCACCTACGGCGTCGGCATCTTCACTCCCACGCTCATCGCCGCGCTCGTGGTCGACGGCGCCAACACCACCTTCATCGCCGACGACATCGCCTCGACGAAGGCCACCGCCATCCTCGACATCTTCCTGCCGGTCGGGTTCGCCATCGCGATCGTGCTCGTCGACCGCGTCGGCCGCATCCCGCTGCAGATCGCCGGCTTCATCGGCATGACGATCGCGCTGGCGATCCTCGGGACGGCCGACGCGCTGACCGGCGGCGGCGACGCTCACCTGCCCCTCGTCGTCGTCGGGTTCGTGATCTTCAACGTCACGATGAACGCCGGCCCGAACTCGACGACCTACGCGCTCCCCGCCGAGGTCTTCCCGGGAGAGATCCGCGCCGCCGGCCACGGCTTCGCCGCCGCGTCGGCCAAGTTCGGCGCGGCGCTCGGCGTCTTCTTCTTCCCCATCCTGCTGCAGGACATCGGGCCGTCGACCCTGCTCTACGGCCTCGCCGGCTGCACCCTCGTGGCGCTGATCGTCACCATCGCCCTGCGCATCGAGCCCAAGGGGCGGTCGCTGGACGAGGTGTCCGGCCAGAGCCTGGCCGAACTCTCACCGCATCCAGCGCCGCCGTAGCCGTCAGCCCGTGAAGGCGGGGCTGATGCCGCCGGTGTTGACCTTCAGGCGCGCCCGCCCGATGTTGTTGCGCACCGACTTCTCCTCGGTCGCGGTGGAGGCCACGACGCGGTTGACGATGACGCCGGCCTTCGGCGGGCGGGCGACCGCCGTGATGACGACCTTCTCGCCCGGCTCGATCGTCTCGAGCAGGCACAGCGGCGGGCTGGCCTTGCGGTAGCACGTGCCCTTGGTGGCGCGCAGGGAGAGCAGCGCCGGCGCGACCTGCAGCTGCTCACCGACCGTCACGTCCGTGGCGGCGGACGGCCCCTTGTTGGTCACGGTGATCTTGTACGTCGCCTTCTGCCCCAGGGTGATCGTCTTCGGGGTCACCGTCTTGGTCACCACGAGGTCCGCGATCGGCGTGGGATCAGGGTCCGGCTTGGGCGGGTCCGGCGGCTTGGCGTTCTTGTCGAACCGGTTGGTATAGGTGCAGTCGACGTCGGGCTCGTTCTCGGTCAGGGAGACGGTGATTTCGCCCCCCTCGCTCGGCACGGTCCGCCCGTTGCAGACGATGCTGTCCAGTGACCACACGCCCTCGGTCGTCTCGGTGGGTGTCGTCTCCTGGATGACGTAGCGGCCCAGCGGGAGGTTGGACGTGCGATCGCCCTCGGCCAGGACGGCCTCACCCTCCTGCGTGGTGGTCGCCGACTGCGCGAGATTGAGCGGCGGGTCGTGGTAGAGCGGCGAGACGATGAACCCGACCTCGCCGACCGCGCCGACCGTCTTCTTGTAGAGGCGGATGGTGCCGTTCGGGACGAACTTGTTGGTGAAGGTGCACACGGTGCCGGTGCCCGACTCGAGGGTCAGGCGCAGCGGCTGCAGGTCCCGCTCCTCGCCGGAGCATTCTCCGCTGAGCAGGTTCCACTTGCCCCTGTTGCTGCGCGGAAGCCGTTCGCTGATCTCGTACTCCCCGGGATCCAGGGAGAGCGAGCCGGGTTCGGCCACGGTGGGGACCCCCTCGATCTTGGTGGTGGCCGAGGCGGTCGTCGACCCGCTGTCACCGGAGATGGTGAAGCCGAAGGTGCCCACGTCGCCGAGCGAGATCTTGCGCAGCAGCAGGCCGGCCGGGGGCGGGGTGAGGCGGTCGGTGTATGTGCAGGTGACGAGGTCGCCGGCGCCCAGGCGCACGGCGGTCGCGCCCTTGGACTGGTCGGTGACGGTCGAACTGGTGCCGTCCCGCGACGTGCAGGAGATGTCGGCGAGCGTCCACCCGGCCGGCACCTGCTCGGTGAACGTCCACGGGGCGCCGGTGCCGGTCTCGGCCCGGTAGAAGGTCTGCGACCCGGTGCTCCCCGGGCCGGAGGGCAGCGTGAACGAGTCGTCCTCGTTGAACGAGATGTTGCCCGTGAAGCGGAAGTTCTCCTTCTGCGTCCCGGCGGGGGCGTCCACCGTCTTGCGCACGACGATCGTGCCGCTGGTCGGCGGCGGCTTGACGTAGTAGGCGTAACAGAAGACGTGGGTGGTGCCGGAGGGGAAGGAGATCCACTCGACGTTGTCGCCGTTGAGGTCGTCGATCGCGCACCGCAGCGCGCCGAAGCCGTACTCGTCCGGGTAGGGCACGTTGAGGATCGGGTCGGTGGGCGTGCCGCCCTGGAGCCAGAGGGAGTTGCCCCTGGCGGCGAGGTCGCGCTGCTCCTGCGTCAGCTCGATCGTCGTCGCGCCGGCGAGCGTCTTGCCGGTCGGCTGGCCGATCGTGTTGAGCAGTGGGATCGAGGCCTGCGTGTTGATGACCGGGGCCGCGAAGGGGTTGGTGACGATCGACAGGGAGCCCCACGGGCCGTTGACGGCGCGGGACTTGTAGCCCTTGCCGAGGGTGAACGACCAGTTGGGGATCGGCGTGCAGTTCGGCTGCGCGTCCTCCTCGATCGTCGGGTCGATCGCCTCACCGGACTTGTACGGCGTGTCGGCGCCCAGGTCCCGCAGGCTCTCCTGGATGTTGTTGCGCGCACGGTTGGCCGTGATGTCCGTGTAGGTGGGGCACCAGCGAGCGGCGATGGTGACCTTGAAGCCGGAGCCGGCGGCGGAGGCTCCGGACGGGGCGAAGAGCGCGACGGCCCCGAGCAGGGCGACGGTGGCGCCCAGGGCGCGCGTGCGGGTGTTCCTCATGACGTTCACGCTAGTGCGTACGCGCCATTCCGGCAACCAGGATCACCCCGGATGGGTGGCTCCGCATTCACTGCGGATGGCGGCGCGGCAGGCGGGGGACCATCCGGCGCAGCTGCGCGTCCCAGCGCCCGTCGATCCGCTCCGCCAGCACGGCGCCGACGGCGGCGCACCCGACGAGCACGAAGCCGACCGCGACGAGCCACGACACCAGCGAGATGGTCACCCCGATCTGCCCGTACTGCTTGGCCGAGTCGGCGATCGCGCCCGGCATGTAGAGCACCGATCCGATGCTCAGCGTCGTCATGCACACCGACGTGAGCACGGCGGTCGGCACCAGGTCGGTCCACGCCACCCGGCGGGAGAGCAGGGTGTGCGGCGTGACGAGCCAGATCAGGGCGCTGGTGACGAGGGCGACGGCGATGTCCAGGACCGGGCCCACGAGGTCGGTCAGCCAGGCGCGCGTGCCCGCGAACACGGCGAGGAAGATCACCACGCCGGCCAGCCACTTCAGTCCCGCCGGGGTGCCCCGGACCCCGAGCGACGGCAGCTGCCACGAGCGCTCGTAGACCCGCTGCAGGCCGCGGGTGAAGCTGAGCGCCGCGACGACGAGCAGGAGGAGGCCGGCGGCCGAGGTGGCGCTGCGCACGTCCTCCGGCGGGGCGAACAGGTCGTGCACGAGGCCGGCCGTGTCGGCGTCGAGCTGGAAGCGGTCGGTGATGGAGTCCGCCAGATTGCGGCGGCCGACCGACGGCAGGAGGGAGCCGGTGACGACGCCCAGGGGCACCAGCGCGGTGAAGGCCAGCGACGCGAGCGCGACGGAGCGATCGACGAACTCGATCTGGATCGCGCGGCGCAGGCATTCGCGGCCCAGCACGACGGTGTGGGCCACCGCGTAGACCACCCTGGCCGTGAACTCTGTCGGGGCGCGCATCGCCGCGGATACTGCCACGCGACGCGACAGCGCTCGGGGCGGGTGCTACCGTTCGATGTCCGGCGGATCCCCCACTTGATCTGGTGCCGAGAGCACGACTCGGGTGACGCATCGTCCTTGCGGACGGTGGCCTGCCTCGAGGATCAGGAGTGTTACGCCGCCCAGGCAACAACACTCAGTCCTGGGACGTTTGAAGTCAAAGGGGATCCATGACCGGGCGAAGGGACGGACTTCGGTCCGTCCTTTCGCATTTCTCGGCCCGTTCGGGACGTTTTCTGCGTCGCTGTGACCGAGATCACAACGGATCCGCCCGCGGAGGCGCATCATCGTCTTGTCGCCGCATACTCGCGACACATCCGGCGCCGAGAAAGCGCACTGCCAGAGGTAATCCTCTGGACGGATCGGGCTCCATCCCCTGGAGCCACCCTCATATAGCAGTTTCTCTCCTCCCCCGAAATGACCCGCCCTCCCGGCGGGTCGTTTCATTTCCGGGGTCGGTTCGCGGCGCTACCCCCCGAGGATGCGGGCCTTCTGCGCGTTGAATTCCTCGTCGGTCAGGGCGCCGGCCTGCCGCAGCTCGTTGAGCTTGGCCAGCTGCTCGATCGGGTCCGCGGCCGCCGGTGCCGCAGCCGCCGGGGCGGGCGCCGCCGCGGCCGCCTGGCCGACACCGCTGCCGTCGGGGCCGAAGGCGTCGCCGAACATGGCGACGATCTGCTGGCGACCCTGGTCGTTGTCGATCGTGGCGTACATGAACGAGCTGTGGTCGGCCGGGTCGAACCACACGGGGAAGCGCTGGCCGGCCTGCGGGATGGCCACGCGCGACACGGTCGCCTTCTTGTCGGCGGCAAACGACTCGGAGCCGTCGAGCGGGTCGATGCGGAAGCTCAGGACGATGCGCGGGTTGTCGTTGATCGTCATGCCGGTGTCGCGCACCCCGACGATCGTGCCCACGGCCTTGGATCCCGACTGCATCAGGTTCTCGGCCTTCTTCTTCTTGCCTCCGAACATCCGGCGCTCCTCTTTCTCGGTCGATCGACTCGGGGCTTCGAGGGTAACGCCGCAACGCCACCCCTGAAAAGGGCTGGGGCCCACCTGACACACATCTGGGACATGCGAGGATTCCCGGGTGGTCGTCCCCGAACCCCCGCGCACGCCCCACGTCCGCGCCGCGCTGCGGGGCGACAGCGCGAAGGTCACGCCGCTGGAGCTGTTCTTCGACCTCGTCTTCGTGCTGGCCCTCACCCAGTGCACCGCGCTGATGGCCCACGACCCGACGTGGCACGGGATGGCCCAGGGCCTGCTCGTGCTCGGGGTCCTGTGGTGGGCGTGGGTCGGCTACGCGTGGCTCACCAGCGTGGTCGATCCCGAAGAGGTCCTCGTGCGCATCGTCATGTTCGTGGCGATGGCGGGGATGCTCGTCGCGGCGCTCGCCGTCCCGAAGGTGTTCCTGGATTCGGGGCTGATCTTCGCGTGCGCCTACGCGGTGGTCCGGTTCTCGCAGATCGGCCTGTTCGTCCTGGCCAGCCGCGGCGACCCGGGGCTGCGCTCGTCGGTCCTCGGGCTGGGGGTGAGCACGGCCATCGGCGTCGGCATCCTCGTCATCGCGTCGTTCACCGACGGGTACCTGCAGGGCGCGCTGTGGGCGCTGGCCCTGCTGCTCGACATGGGCGGCCCCTACCTGTTCGGGTCCGAGGGCTGGAAGCTCGTGCCCGGCCACTTCGCCGAGCGCCACGGCCTCATCATCATCATCGCCCTGGGCGAGTCGATCGTGTCCATCGGCGTGGGCGCGGAGGTGGCGGAGCTCGACGCGGGCGTGATCACCGCCTCGGTCCTGGGCCTCGTCGTGGCCGCCGCGCTGTGGTGGGCGTACTTCGACGTCGTCGCGCTGGTGGCCGAGCGCCGGCTGTCGAACGCCGCACCGGGCCGCGAGCGCAACGAGATCGCCCGCGACTCGTTCTCCTACCTGCACTTCCCGATGGTGGCCGGGATCGTGCTCATCGCCCTGGGCCTGAAGAAGACGCTCGGCCACGTCGGCGACGAGCTCCACACCGTGCCGGCCGTCGCCCTGTTCGGGGGCGCCGCCCTCTACCTGCTCGCCCACGTGGCCTTCCGCTGGCGCAACGTCCACCGCTTCAGCACCCAGCGCGTGGCCGTGGCGGCCCTGTGCCTGCTGTGCGTGCCGCTGGCGCTCCACATCTCGGCGCTGGCGTCGGTCGCGATCCTCGCGGCGATCCTGGTGCTGCTGATCGTCTACGAGATGGTGCGCTTCGCCCCGCTGCGCGCCAAGCTGCGCCGCGACCTGCTCACCTGAGGCTCACGACGACGGGGGCCCGTCGTCCTCGCCGCCCTTGCGGAAGACGAAGAACCACAGCGCGAAGACGGCCACGTACCCCGCGACGAGGATGACCATCGACCCCGCCGCCATGGTGGAGTCGGAGATGGCCGCCAACGGCGCGGAGGGGTCCATGGCCGGGCCCGTCACCCCGCGGCCGGGTGCTCCCGCGCCCAGGCGACGATCTTCTCGGAGCCGGCGATGCCCGTGCCGTCGTCCAGCTCGACGGCCGGCACCCATTGCTGCCCGGTGAGCTCCCGCACCGGCTTGCGGCCCGGGTTGAGGAACTCGGGCAGCGGGCCGAGGCCGTAGACCTTCTTGACCTCGGGGTCGTAGCCGGCCTCGCGCAGGGCCTGCACGGCCAGGCCGCACGGGTGGGGACGCGGGCCCTTGACCCAGGTGCCGTAACAGACGTAGACCTTCATGCCAGCAGCTCCCGCGCGGTGTCGGCGACATGGCCGGGCGAGATGCCGAGCTTCTCGAGCACGAGCTCACCGGGCGCCGAAGCGCCGAACCGGTCGATGGCCACCGACGCGTCGACCCACTTGGACCAGCCCATCGAGATGCCGGCCTCGACCGACACGCTGGGCACGCCGATCGGGAGCACCGACTGCTGGTAGTCCTCGTCCTGATCGTCGAAGAGCTCCCACGAGGGCATCGACACCACGCGGGCGCGGATCCCGTCGGCGGCGAGCAGGTCCGCCGCGGCCAGCGCGGTGGAGACCTCCGAGCCGGTGCCGACGAGCACGACCTGGGCGTCCTCGGCGTCCTCGAGGACGTACGCGCCCTTGCCCACCCCGGCGACGGGGGCGAACTCGCCCGGAGCGCGGTGCAGGACGGGCAGGCCCTGGCGCGAGAGGACGAGCACCGCGGGGCCGGCGACCTCCTCGAGGATGACCCGCCAGGCCTCCGCCGTCTCCGTGGCGTCGGCGGGACGCAGCACCACGAGCTCGGGGATCGCCCGCAGCGCCGCGAGGTGCTCGACGGGCTGGTGGGTGGGGCCGTCCTCGCCGAGCGCGACCGAGTCGTGGGTGTAGACCCAGGCGACCGGCAGGGCCGACAGCGCCGACAGGCGGATGGCGCCGCGCATGTAGTCGGAGAACTGCATGAACGTGGAGCCGTACGGGCGCAGGATCCCGCCGTGGGCGGCAAGGCCGTTGACCGCGCCGCCCATGCCGTGCTCGCGCACGCCCCAGTAGACGTTGCGGTCGGACTTGTCGTGGACGTAGCGCCCGGACTCGGGGAACTTCGTGCTGGTGGAGCCGGAGAGGTCGGCCGCGCCGCCGATCATCGTGGGGGTGAAGGGCTCGAAGGCCGCCATCACCTTGCCGCCCGCCGCGCGCGTGGCGATCGAGTCCGTGCCCGAGAAATCGGGCAACGCCGCGTCGATGCCGGGCAGCGGCTTGCCCGCCCACGCCGCGTCCCACTCGGCGGCGCGACCGGCGTCCGCCGCCTTGAAGGCCTGCAGGCGCTGCTCCCAGGCGGCCTGCGTCTCGGCGCCCTTGGCCGGCGCGAACTGCTCGTAGACGCCGTCGGGGACGAGGAAGTGCGCGTCGGGGTCCCAGCCCAGGGTCTCCTTGGTGAGGCGCACGTTGTCCTCGCCGAGCGGCGAGCCGTGGGCGCCGCTGGTGCCGGCCTTGGGGGAGCCGTAGCCGATGATCGAGCGCACCTTGATGAGCGTGGGGCGGTCGGTCTCGCGCTTGCCCTCCTCGATGGCGAGCTTCAGCGCCTCGGTGTCGTTGGCGTCGTCGACGCCGATCACGTGCCAGCCGTAGCCCTCGAAGCGCGGCGTGACCTCGGAGGAGGAGTAGGACAGGTCGGTCGGGCCGTCGAGCGACACGTCGTTGTCGTCGTAGAGGTAGACGAGGCGGCCCAGGCCCAGGTGCCCGGCCAGCGAGGCGGCCTCGGAGGCGATGCCCTCCATGAGATCGCCGTCGGAGACGATCCCGTAGGTGTAGTGGTCCTGCACCTCCGTGCCGAACTTCTCGCGCAGGAACTCCTCGGCCATGGCCATGCCGACGCCGTTGGCGAAGCCCTGGCCGAGCGGGCCGGTGGTGACCTCGACGCCGGGGGTCACGTGCACGAGGTCGCGCTCGGGGTGGCCGGGGGTGATGGAGCCCCACTGGCGGAACTGCTTGATGTCCTCGATGCTGATCCCGTAGCCGGCGAGGTGCAGCGCGGCGTAGAGGAGGGCCGAGCCGTGGCCGGCGCTGAGCACGAAGCGGTCGCGGTCCGGCCAGTTCGGGTCCGCGGGGTTGTGCTGCATGATCTCGGCGAACAGGACGTAGGCCGCGGGGGCCATGCCCAGGGGCAGCCCGGGGTGCCCGCTGTTGGCCTTCTGGACCATGTCGATGGAGAGCGTCCGGATGGTGTTGACGGCGAGCTGCGCGTTCTGGGAGGTGGCCATGCGCCCTATGTTCGGTGATGTGGCCGCCGAATGCCATGACGGGGTTGTGTCGGGACCGCGGGCGCGACAGAGTGGGGCGATGTTCGACAAACGCCGCATCCGCAAGAACGGCGTGATCGCGCAGGCCGAGGTGGTCTCGGTGGAGGACCGGTCCCGCTTCGCCACCAGCGACGGGTACCACACGTTCGAGCACACGCTGCAGGTCCGGGCGACCGAGCGCGAGCCCTTCACCGCGGTCGTGCGGCAGCAGTTCAACATCATCGACCTGCGCCCCAAGACCGGGCAGATCCTGCAGGTGCGCTACGACCCGAAGTCGCTGGAGTGCGTGTTCGTGCTCGAGGGCGACCCGCGCTACGACGTCGACGCGATGAACGCCCGCAGCGCCGCGATCCGGTCCGGGCTGCCCGAGGCGATGCGCGACGGGACCTACGAGCGGGCGACGGTGGCGGGGATCCCGGCGGCCCCGCCGGCGGGCGCTCCGGCGGCCGCGGGATTCGATCCGGTGGCCCGTCTGGAGGGGCTCGCCCGGCTGCACGCCGCGGGCGTCCTGACCGACGCGGAGTTCGCCGAGCAGAAGGCCAAGGTGCTGGCGGACACCTGAGTTGGCGCCGTGGCGCTATCTTCGGCGCCGAAAGTGTGTGGGTTCCGTTTCCGCAGGACATGAGAGAGAGCGACATGAGTCACGCCGTGCGCACACCCGACGAACGTTTCGCCGACCTGCCCGACTTCCCATGGGAGCCGGTCTACCGCGAGTGGGACGGCCTGCGCCTGGCGCACCTCGACGTCGGTCCGGCGGACGGGCCGGTGGTGGTGCTGTGGCACGGCGAGCCGACCTGGTCCTTCCTGTGGCGCAAGGTCATCCCGCCGCTCGTGGCCGCCGGCTACCGCTGCATCGCCCCGGACCTGCCGGGCTTCGGGCGCTCCGACAAGCCGACGGACATCGACTGGTACTCCTACGACATGCTCGCGATGGCGGCCGCGGCGTTCGTGACCGAGCTGGACCTGCAGGAGGCCAGCTACGTCGTGCACGACTGGGGCGGGCCGATCGGCCTGCGCAACGCGATGGAGCATCCCCAGCACGTCTCCCGCCTCGTGCTCCTGGACACCGGCCTGTTCACCGGCGAGCAGCGGATGACCGAGGCGTGGACCTCCTTCCGCGACTTCGTCGAGCGCACGGAGGACCTGCCGATCTCCAAGCTCGTCGGCGGCGTCTGCGCCACCCCGCTCTCGGACGAGGTGCTCGCCGCCTACGACGCGCCCTTCCCCGACGCGGCCAGCAAGGCCGGCGCCCGCGCCCTGCCCCTGATCCTGCCCCGCCGCCTGGACGACCAGGGCGCGGCCGAGGGGCGCACCGCCCTGACCGCGCTGGAGCACACCACCATGCCCAAGCTCCTGCTGTGGGCCGACGGCGACCCGATCCTGCCACCCGAGCTGGGCGGCCGCCTGGCCCAGCGCATCAACGCGCCCGAGCCCGAGATCATCCCGAACGCCAGCCACTTCCTCCAGGAGGACCAGGGCGAGCTGATCGGCAAGCGCATCGCCCAGTGGCTCGACGAGACGCCGATCGTCCCGCTGGGCGACGAGGACTGGGACTAGGGCCCGGGGGGTGCGCCAACTGACTCCCCCGGGGTGGGAGCCAGTTGGATAGCCCCTCGGGAGGCTAGGGCGTGGTCTCGGTGAGCGAGGGGGTGTCGGTGTTCTCCAGCTCCGGGGCGGAGTGGGAGGCGCGGGTCTCGTAGGCCAGGCGCTTCTGGGAGTCGGGCGTGGAGAGCACCTTGTCGGC
>Ga0209023_10007728_pt1 | contig 10945 bp, 13 predicted proteins | sample LakOneMetagenome_FD_187468 | JGI IMG/M metagenome (GOLD analysis project Ga0209023, IMG submission 187468) | Freshwater and sediment microbial communities from Lake Erie, Canada (SPAdes) (version 2) | ecosystem: Environmental > Aquatic > Freshwater > Lentic | place: Lake Erie, Canada...
CCCCCCACCCCACCCCCTCCCCATCGGGGAGGGGCTTTTCGTCAGGATCGGACCAAAGCTCCCCTTCCCCCCTTGGCCTCGGTGCGGGACTGTGCAAGCATCCCGGCAAGACGAGACAGGGGAGACCATTCGATGATCCGTAGAGCCTTTCTGGGCGGCGCCGCGCTGTTTGCCATCGCGGCCGCTATGCCCGCACCCTTGCTGGCCGATGCCAGCGACAGCCAGGTCGCGGCAGTGATCGACGAAGGGCTGAACCGCAGCGAAGCGATGGTCATGGCCTCGCAACTGATGGACGGGATCGGCCCGCGCCTCACCAATTCGCAGAACTATCGCCGCGCCGCCGACTGGGCGACCCAGCGGATGGGTGCGATGGGGCTGCAGAACGTGCACCGCGAGGGCTTCGATTTCGGCCTCGGCTGGAACCTCGACAGCTACCGCGCGACGATGGTTACCCCGCGGCGGATCGAACTGACCGCGATCCCCGTCGCCTGGTCTCCGCCGACCGAAGGCGTGCTGCGCGCGCCGGTGGTGGTCGCGCCGATCAGCAAGAGCGAACATTTCGCCGCCTGGAAGGGCAAGCTGGCCGGCAAGGTGGTGATGGTCAGCATGCCCGGGACCAGCAGCGAGCCGACCAAGCCCGCCTTCCAGCGGCTCGATGACAAGGCGATCGGCGATTATGACATTTATGACCTGCCCAGCTTCGATCCGGGCGCGACCGACCGGCGGCTGAAGCGATCGACCTTCCCGCTCGAGCTGACCCGGTTCCTCAAGGCCGAAGGTGCGGTGGCGATGGTGCGGATCAGCTACCGCGACGGCATGTTGATCCACGGCGAGGGCTATAACTATCGCCCCGGCGAAACCATGGCGCTGCCCGCCTTCGAACTGGCCGCCGAAGACTATCGCCGCCTCGCCCGGCTGGCCGCCACCGGCGCGGCACCCGAGATCGAATTGCAGCTGGCTGCACGCTATGATGACAGCACGCTTCAGGCTGAAAACCTGTTCGGTGAGATCCCAGGCAGCGATCCCAAGGCTGGCTATGTCATGGCCGGGGCGCACTTCGACAGCTGGATCGCCGGCGATGGCGCAGCCGATAACGGCGCAGGCAGTATCGTAGTGCTGGAAGCCGCGCGGATCCTTGCGCGGCTGGGCGTGAAGCCGCGCCGCACGATTCGCTTTGCGCTGTGGGCCGGAGAGGAACAGGGCCTGCTGGGCAGCCGCGCCTATATCGAGCGCCACCTGGCCAGCCGCCCGGTCGATCCCAAGCTGACCGGGATCGCCGCCTACATGGCCTGGTCGCAAGGCTGGCCGATCACGCCCAAGCCCGGCTACGCCGATCTCAAGGCCTATTTCAATCTCGACAATGGCGGCGGCAAGATCCGCGGGATCTATTCCGAAGGCAACCTGGCCGCCGAAGGCATGCTGGGCAAATGGCTGACTCCCTTCTCCGGAATGGGCGCCGGCCGGGTGGTGACCAGCAAGACCGGCGGGACCGACCATGTCTTCATGCAGGCGATTGGCCTTCCCGGATACCAGTTCATCCAGGATCCGCTCGATTATGGTAGCCGGGTCCACCATTCGAACCTCGATACGCTCGACCACTTGCGCGGCGACGACTTGCGCCAGGCGGCGACCATCATGGCGGCGATGCTGCTGCAGGCCGCCAACAGCGACAAGGACCTGCCGCGCATGCCGCTGCCGTCCAAGCCGGTGCCAACCGATCCGTTCAAGGTCCGCGATCCGGATGAATAGCGCCATTTGCCGGGTGCGCTGATCGCCTCCGCGATCATCTTGCAACACCGGCCCGCTCCCCCGGCCCGACCACCCTAAGGGTACCATCAGCGGGTGGTCGGGCCGGGGGAGCGGGCCGGTGTTGCAAAGGAAAGGCCGGATGGCCTTTCCGCACCCACAATCCGACTCACTGGTTGACTTCCAGCCGAGTCGCCCTTAACGGCCCGGCTTCAAATTCAAGCGGCGCCTGCCGCACCCGAGGACATTATGAAGATTCGCAACAGCCTCAAGTCGCTCAAGGGCCGCCACCGGGACAACCGCGTGATTCGCCGCCGGGGCCGCACTTACGTGATCAACAAGACCAACCGCCGCTTCAAGGCGCGTCAGGGCTAAAACCCGGCGGGGTCGGCCTGGCGGGCCCGGTTGAACCCATTGCGGCCCGCCTCCTTCCGGAGCGCGGGCCGAAACCTTTTTGAGCCCGGAATTTTTTCATGAGCAAGCGAATCGAAGCCGTGGTGTTCGATGTCGGCAATGTGCTGGTCCGCTGGGACCGGCGGCTGCCCTTCGTGGACTGCTTTGACGATCCGGCCGAGTTCGATCACTTCATGGACGAAGTGATCCCGCTGTCCTGGCACGCCGAGCACGACGCCGGGCGCCCCGCGGCCGCGCTGGTGGCTGAACGCTCTGCCCTGTTCCCGCACTATGCTCCGCTGATCCACGACTGGTTCGCGCGGTTCAACCTCTCGATCCCCGGCCCGGTCGATGGCAGCCCGGAACTGGTCGAGGAACTACACCTGGCCGGCGTGCCGCTCTATGCGATTACCAATTTCGGCGCGGACACCTGGCGGGGCTTCCTGCCGGTCTTTCCGCTGGCCCAACTGTTCCGCGACATCGTGGTTTCAGGGGTTGAGAAGCTCGCCAAGCCCGACCCTGCGATCTACGCGCTGGCCCAGCGCCGCTTTGGCCACGCCCCCGAGGCGATGCTGTTCATCGACGATAGCCTGCCCAATGTCCTGTCCGCCCGCGAATGCGGCTGGCAAGCCCACCACTTCGTCGATGCGGATGGCCTGCGGGCCGAGCTTGCAGCGTGTGGGTTGCTGGGGTGAACCAAAAAATAGGCCCCCGTTCTTGCGAACGGAGGCCTGGAGGGGGGCTGTTATGTGCCTGGGGTCCGAGAGTGGGGGTGGACCCTGTCGCGGTCAGGCAGCCGCGTTGCAGCGCTGAAGGTCTTCGGCGCTGAATTCACCCTTCGGGCCGGTGAATGAGGCAAGCGGCCCAAAATTCTTGGCGATCTTGATGCAAACGTTGCGCGGGGCCGCGCCGTCGATGGCGCCGCGGCAGGCATCGCCTTCGCAGCTCCAGACCACGCCGTTGAGCACCTTGCTCTTGGGCGCTTCGAGCGCGGTGGAAAGCTTGGCCTTATAGCCAGCGGTGCCGGCATGCGCCGGAGTGGTGGTGGCCGAGAAGCTCAGCACGGTCCCGGCCAAGGCCAGGCCAGCGGCAAGCAGGCTGCGCGTGAACGGCTGCGAGAAGATGGTGCTCATGGTTCTAATCCCTTTTCCTGTTACGCAAGCAAGGATCGAAAGGGGTCCTGGGAGGGAGACTCGATTTGCGTTGCTAATTGCTACCTATCCTGATAGGTTTTCAGTTGCAACTAAAAACTGTGCATCGCAGCAAAGATTTTTTTGTGCAACTGGAAGCGCAACTGAGTTAGAGTGCCGTTAGGGCAAGGGGACGCAAACGATGGGTAAACTGACCGAACCGCTCAATGACATGCAGAACTGCGGGCTTCCCGCCGCGCTGGAGGTGATGGGCGAACGCTGGAGCTTCATGATCCTGCGCGCCGGGTTCAACGGCATGCACCATTTCGAGGAGTTCCTTTCAACGCTCGGGATCGCCCGCAACATCCTGTCGAATCGGCTCGCCCGGCTGGTCGAACACGGCATCATGAAGCGCGAGGCGCTGCCCGAAGATCGCCGCAAGATCGAATACCGCCTGACCGAAAAAGGCCTCGACCTGCTGCCCGCGATGCTTGCGCTGCGCCAGTGGGGCGAAAAGTATGGCGTCGGCGTGCCCAGCAACCCGGTGCTCTGCGATGCCCGCGACGGCTACCCGATCGCCGAAATCGCGATTCACGCCCACGACGGGCGGCGGCTGGGCTACATGGAACTCGAATGGCGCGAGGCGGCCGATATCGGCAAGAGCGAAGCCGAATATGACGACCGCGAGGTCAAGCCGCAGTTGAATGTTCTGCGCTAAGCGGATTCGCGGCAAGTCTGTGATTTGCGCTTGCACTGGCCGCACATAACCCGCACCATGCTGCAATGCAGCAAGCCGAAACCGAACTCGCCTCACGTATCGTCATCGAAGCCATCGCCAAACGCCTGTTGCTGAGCGCTGATTACAACGGGGTTGCGCTGACCCTCGCCCCGCACCAATTGTACGAACGCCACGGCGATCTGCACATCGGTGCCATCAACACCGCAAAAGTCTGGCGCGAAGGCGAAGCCCCGCGCCTCGGCAGCTTCAAGCTGGCAGGCCTGCGCAATCTGTCGCTGACTGCCGATCCGTTCGAGCCGGTGCCCGGGCTAGGGCAAGACTTGCCGCGCGAGGGTGACAAGCTGATCCTGGCGGTTTGAACCTTTGCACTCGAATAGCGTGCCGCAATCGATATTCGGTAACACCGAGGCCGAGCATAAGAAGCGCGCCGCCAAGCCGCAGCTGAATGTGCTGCTTTGAAGGGTGGTCTCGATTCATTGACATTTGGCAGTCATTGCGTTAGACCTCTTCTCAAGTCGGTCATACCGGCAACGAGCTAAAGGCGGTTGCAACGATTCATCAGAATCTGCGCACCGCCGACCTGATCAGACCATAGGGCCGCTAGTTTAGCGGCCCTATGTATTTTGAATGATTGGTCACAAACTTCAAATAAACTCCAAACACACGATAATTCAGAGATTTCTTGGAATCCAAGTTTAGCTTGTTTGGGATACTCGGACGATCACGCGTTACCAGGTGCTTTGGATCAAGTGTGTCAATCATGGAATGCAGAACCACATAAAACTGCAGTAGCCTCTGGCGCACTTCTGGCTGGTCCAGATTAGCGAGAACCCCAAAAAGCGGACCTTGCCATCGGTCCACCAAAGGGTCGCTTTGTGTGCTCCGGATAAATTCAACAAAATTCATGGTCTTGCCATTGAGAAGTGCGGTTTCTCCCAGGGCCCGCTGTGAAATTCGATCAATCAGACGAAGCCTTCTCGACTGGAGACAGTTCAAGAAGGCTTGGGTTTGCTTGCCCTTCTCGCTGCTAACAATATCGGCGGAAAGGCTGCGAATCCGGAGAATTTCCACCTCTGCCCAAAACTGAACGAACAGGTAGACGATGCTCGCTACGTCGGTATCGATCAGTGAGTAATTTTCGCGCCCTCGGATTGGCAGAAAATCACGTTCAGCCAACGATCTGATTTTTCCTGCCAGTTCATCGGTTGCTCGCAAGAGCGGTTCAAGATTGACGTCGACGGTCCGCGAACGTTCCCGCTTCTGCTTTCGCCAATCCTTCAACTCCTTGTAGACAAACTCAATCGCAGCGAAGCTCGACGCGCCGCCCACCGCAACAGCGAAAAGAGATAGCCAGCTTTGGTCCGCCATTGCCTCCCCCTAACTCCTAGGCGCCACCCGCCGATAACTCAGCGCCTCAGCCACATGGATCCGCCCGACCCCATCACTCCCGGCCAGATCGGCAATCGTCCGCGCCACACGCAGCATCCGGGTGTAGCCGCGCGCCGAGAGCCGCATCGCTTCGGCGGCTTGCATCAGCAGCTTGCGCCCAGGCTCGTCCGGTGTGGCGTGCGCTTCGAGCAAGTCGCCGTCGAGTTCGGCATTGGTGCGTTTGCCTACGGGGGCCATCCGCTCGGTCTGAATGGCGCGCGCCGCAGCAACCCGCGCGGCGACTTCGGCGCTGCCTTCGGCGGGGGGCGGCAAGGCGAGATCGGCGGCGCTGACCGGGTCAACGTCGACGTGGAGGTCGATCCGGTCGAGCAGCGGCCCGGAGACCTTGCTTTGGTAATCCGCCGCGCACCTTGGCGCTCTTGAACAAGCCAGCGCCGGATCGCCGAGGTGCCCGCAGCGACATGGGTTCATTGCCGCGACCAGCTGTACCCTTGCCGGGAAAGTGACGTGGGCATTGGCCCGCGCGACATCGACCACGCCGGTTTCGAGCGGCTGGCGCAGCGAATCGAGCACCGCGCGCTGGAATTCGGGCAGCTCATCCAGGAACAGCACGCCGAGGTGCGCCAGGCTGACCTCGCCGGGTCGGACCTTGAGTCCGCCCCCTGTCAGCGCCGCCATCGAGGCCGAATGGTGGGGTGAGCGGAACGGGCGGGTGCGGCTGATCCGGCCTTCCTCCAGCATGCCCGCGACCGAAGAGACCATCGACACTTCCAGCGCCTCGGCGGGGGTCAGCGGCGGCAGCACGCCGGGGAGGCAGCTCGCCAGCAGCGACTTGCCCGCGCCCGGCGGGCCGATCAGCAGCAGGTTGTGCCCGCCAGCGGCGGCAATCTCCAGCGCGCGCTTGGCCACTTCCTGGCCCTTGACCTGCCTGAGGTCCGGCCCGAAGCCAGGCGCCTCAGCCTCGCCCGGTTGCGGCTGGGCGAGCTGCTGTACGCCCTTGAGGTGGTTGAGCAGGCTGACCAGGTTGGGCGCGGGCACCACCGGCACCCCGCTGGCCCAGGCCGCCTCGCTGCCCTGCACCGCCGGGCAGATCAGCCCCAGGTCCTGCGAAGAGGCATGGAGCGCAGCCAGCAACACACCGGGTGAGGCAACGATCCGCCCATCGAGCGCCAGTTCGCCCACCGCGATGAAATCGCCCAGTTGTTCGGCATCGGTCACCCCCATCGCCCCCAGCAGCGCCAGCGCGATCGGCAAGTCATAGTGGCTGCCTTCCTTGGGCAGGTCAGCCGGGGACAGGTTGATCGTGATCCGCTTGGGCGGGAGCGAGAGGCCCATTGCGGCCAGCGCCGCGCCGACCCGTTCCTTGCTTTCGTTGACCGCCTTGTCGGGCAGGCCGACCACGTTGAAGCGCGGCAGGCCGGGCGCGATCTGGCACTGCACTTCGACGCTGCGCGCCTCCAGCCCCAAGTAAGCAACAGTCTGGACCAGCGCGACCAAGTAATGCCCCCACGTGTTACTGCCTAATACTGGGGTGATGGCGCGTAACAAGACCGATGTCGAGCCGATTGAACCGGAACGGCCCTATCGATCGAAAGCCAATCTTAACCTTTGACCTTGTGAACCCGGTAAGGGGTGAAGGCCGATTAGGATGGCATGCGCAAGCTTGCCGCCCTCTCCTTGCCCCTGCTCGCCCTGCTGGCTTCGCCCGCAGCGGCGGCTGAAGTGGTGGTGGTCGAAGAGACGGTCGAGGTTACCGAATACGTGGTGAGCGACGGCGCGGCCGAACGCTTTGTTCCCGCCGCCCCCGCGCCGATCCCGCAGGGGATTGCCCGGTTCGGCCCGTTCCGCGTGGTCGATGGCCAGCGCGCCGCCTTGGTCGATGTGACCGACGAGCGCAGCCCGGCCCAGTTCGAAGCCATGCTGCGGGCCTATCCGCAGATTGCCATGCTGGAAATGATCGAGTGCCCCGGCACCGAGGATGACCGCGCCAACCTTAAGCTGGGGCGGATGATCCACGCCCGCGGAATCGTCACCCATGTGCCTGCGGGCGGCTCGGTCCGTTCGGGCGGGGTCGAACTGTTCCTGGCCGGCAAGCAACGGATCGCCGATCCGGGCAGCGAATTTGCGGTCCATTCGTGGGCCGACGAGGATGGCCGTGAAGCCAAGGACTATCCGGCCGAAGCGCCAGAAAACCGGGCCTACATCACCTACTATAGAGAGATGGGCATGCCCGAGGGCGAGGCCAAGGCTTTCTATGCGATGACCAATTCTGTCCCCAATGCGGATGCCAAGTGGCTGACGGCGCAGGATATGGGGCGGTGGGTGAAGCTGGATTAGATTGGTTCACACGAAGACACGAAGATCACGAAGATGCTGCGCTGGACCGTAGGTCCTTCGATTCGGGAAACAGATCGACATGGCGCAAGATTCGCGGATGAGAGCGGCTTCGCCGCAAGCACGATCTCTTCGTGATCTTCGTGTCTTCGTGTGAACCCAAATAGGCCCGAATCCCTTGACTCGCCCCTTAGCCTCCGTTAACGGCGCGCGTCTGCGATCGGGCCCTGCCTGACGAATAGAGAATTCCTGAGGTTTTGACATGAAGCGTACGTTCCAGCCCAGCCGCCTTGTTCGCGCCCGTCGTCACGGCTTCCGCGCCCGCACCGCCACCGTTGGTGGCCGCAAGGTTCTTGCCGCTCGCCGCGCGCGTGGCCGCAAGAAGCTCAGCGCCTGAGCATAACGCCCTGCATGTCGGTCCTGACGAAAAGGGCCGATTTTCTGGCAGCTAACCGGGGCATGCGGATTGCGCGCCCCGGTTTTGTTTTGCTGGCACGGCCCAACGGGCTTGATACGATGCGCTATGGCATCACTGTCACCAAGAAAATCGGCAACGCGGTGGTCCGCAACCGCATGAAGCGCCGCTTTCGCGAACTGCTGCGCGCAGCACTGCCTGCCGAAGGGCTGGCCGGACACGATCACGTGCTGATCGGGCGCGAAGGGGGGGTCGAGCGAGACTTTGCCAAGCTGCGCGAGGAACTCAGTGCCGCCCTCTCCCGCGCGGCCGAAGGCAAAGGCGATCCGCCGCGCCGCAAGCCGGGGCCGCGCCCTTCGAGACGCGGCCCTTCGGCCGCTCCTCAGGACAAACGGACATGAAACGCGTGCTGATCCTGATCGCGCGAGGCTGGCAGCTGGGCCCTTCGCGGATCCTTCCACCCTCGTGCCGCTATGCCCCTTCGTGCTCACAATACACGATCGAGGCGCTGGAGAAGTACGGCGCGATTAAGGGTGGCTGGCTGGGCCTGAAGCGTATAATGCGCTGCCATCCTTGGGGGGGACACGGCTTTGACCCGGTGCCTTGATAAGCGGCATCGCCTTCCCATCTGACATAAACTGACTAGCGAACCAGGGGCGCCTTCGTGGACAATACCAATATCAAGAACATGGTCCTTGCGGGCGCTTTGACGCTGCTGATTTTCATCGGCTGGAACGCCGGGGTGAAATACTTTTACCCCAATGCCAACAAGGCCCCGGTTCAGGCGGCCAGCGCGCCTGCGGCAACGCCATCGGCCAGTGCTTCGGCCAAGCCGACCCGTGAAGGCGGGCTGACCGACGCCGCCGACCAGGCGCTGGAGGCAAAGGATCTCAAAACCGCACTCAACCCCGCGAGCCGCGTGGGAATCGCCGCGCCTGGCCTGTCGGGCTCGATCAACCTGTTGGGTGGCGTGGTCGATGACCTGACCACCAACCGCCACACCGAATCGATCAAGAAGGACAGCGGCCCGCAGCGGATCTTTTCGCCCGCGGGCACCCCGGCGCAGCAATTCGCCGAATTCGGCTGGCGCTTGCCGGGCGGGGGCACCGATCCCGCGCTGCCCGGTGCGGGGACCCAGTGGACCGCCCCGCAAAGCGCCAAGCTGACCCCGCAATCACCAGTCACGCTGAGCTGGACCAGCCCATCGGGTGCCACGTTCAAGCTGACCTATGCGATCGACGCCGATTACATGATCACGGTCACCCAGGAAGTGGCCAACACCGGACCTGCCCCACTGGCGGCCAAGCCCTATGCCCTGATCGCGCGTACCGACAAGACTGCCAGCCTCGACACCTGGAACGTCCATTCGGGCCCGTTCGGTGCCTTTGACGGTACCGTCTCGTTCGCACCCAATTACAAGGATGTGGTCGAGCCCAAGCAGGTCAACAATGCCGGCAAGACCGACTGGATCGGCTTTACCGACATCTACTGGATGAGCACGCTGATCCCCGATGCCAAGATCGCCGCGACCAGCGATTTCCGCAGCCTGGGCGGCGGGCTGTTCCGGGCTGATCTGATTTATCCGGACGTCACGATCGCCCCCGGCCAGACCAATGCGCTGACTACGCGGCTGTTTGCCGGAGCCAAGGAAAGCTCTGTCCTCGATCGTTACGAGGCGACAGGCATCACCAATTTCGGCCTGGCGATCGACTGGGGCTGGTTCCGCTGGTTCGAAAAGCCGATCTTCGGCTTGCTCAAATGGCTGTTCGGCGCGGTCGGCAATTTTGGCGTGGCGATTATTCTGCTGACGCTGATCGTGCGTGGGGTGATGTTCCCGGTCGCCCAGCGCCAGTTCGCCAGCATGGCGGCGATGAAAGCGATCCAGCCCAAGATGAAGGCGATCCAGGAACGCTACAAGGACGACAAGGCCAAGCAGCAGGAAGAGATCATGGCGCTCTACAAGAAGGAAGGCGTCAATCCGCTCGCGGGCTGTCTGCCGATCTTCCTGCAGATCCCGGTGTTCTTCGCGCTCTACAAAGTGCTGACCCTCGCGGTCGAAATGCGCCACCAGCCGTTCTTCGGCTGGATCCATGACCTTTCCGCGCCCGATCCGCTGCCGATCCTGAATCTGTTTGGCACCCTGAATTTCACCCCGCCCGCTTTCCTGGCAATCGGGATCCTGGCACTGTTGCTGGGGATCACGATGTGGCTGCAGTTCAAGCTCAACCCGGCGCAGATGGACCCAGCTCAGCAACAGGTCTTCGCAATCATGCCGTGGATGATGATGTTCATCATGGCGCCCTTCGCTGCGGGCCTGCTGATCTACTGGATCACCTCGAACGTGCTGACCATAGCCCAGCAGAAATTCCTCTATTCGCGCCACCCGCAATTGCAGGCCCAGGCCGACAAGGACGCGAGCGATCAACTGCGAACCAAGGCGCGGGGGAAATAAGGTGTCAGACGAGGCCTTGACCGAACAGGCCCGGCGCCTGTTCGCGGGCCGTGTGGAATTCCTGCGCAGCGCGCCTGCGCTCAAATTCCTGCCCGACCCGGAAGTGCCCGAGATTGCCTTTGCCGGGCGCTCGAATGTCGGCAAGAGCAGCCTGCTCAACGCGATCACCGGCCGAAAGTCGATTGCGCGGGCGTCGGTCACGCCGGGGCGCACACAGGAGCTCAACTTCTTCGAGGTCGGCAGCCCCACCCAGCTGCGGCTGGTCGACATGCCCGGCTACGGCTTTGCCAAGGCCCCGCTCAAGGTGGTCGACAACTGGAAGCGGCTGGTCCGGGATTTCCTGCGCG
>Ga0209023_10007729_pt1 | contig 10944 bp, 8 predicted proteins | sample LakOneMetagenome_FD_187468 | JGI IMG/M metagenome (GOLD analysis project Ga0209023, IMG submission 187468) | Freshwater and sediment microbial communities from Lake Erie, Canada (SPAdes) (version 2) | ecosystem: Environmental > Aquatic > Freshwater > Lentic | place: Lake Erie, Canada | collected...
GAGTGCCAAGACTGTCGTTTTAGATTTCATGTGATCCCCAAAAAAGCACTAGATAAATGATTTATCAATACTATTGAGGTTTTATGACAGCGATGTGACTGATACGTTAACCGTTTATGAATTTTATGTTTCTGATAAAATATTGATAATAATAGAAATATTAACTATTTTGAAATTAAATTTGACAAAGGTTCAATTTAATTGGAATATATATTCCATATAGTTTGATTAATAAACACCGAGTGGATGCCAATGGCACGTCGTACCCAAGCCCAACTTGCTGAAACCCGTCAGGCTATTATTGCGTCTGCTAAGCAATTGTTCTCGGATAAAGGTTTTGCGCGCACCCAAGTGGCGGAAATTGCCCAGAATGCAGGCGTGGGCATGAGTGCGTTTTATGGTCAGTTTGAAGACAAGAGCCAGTTATTTTTATTCATTCTCAATGAAGTGTTTACCGAGTTGCATGCTGGTATCGTGCAAGTGCGCGCGAGGGTGAATTTGAATGCGCCGTTGGAATCGATTTTGGCAACTCAGCAGATTTATGAGTTGATTTTTGAAACGTTAAACAAGCATGCACAAATTACTTTATCAATGTTTCGTTCAGGATTTTCTGCTATTCCGGGTTTGGAAACGTGGTATTGGCATATTTGTGATTCAGTTGCAGCAGAACTGAGTCAGAATTATCAGGAAGCAGAAGCAGCGGGTATGGTTGAAATTGGCAGCCACCGCGATATGTCCGATGCCATGGTAGGCATGGTGCAACATCTGGGTTATCGGATGGTGTTGCAAGGTTCGCCGACGCCGATGGAAGCGGCAAAGATGTGTACGCGCTATACGATCGGTAGCTTGCTCATGAGCATGCCGCGCGATAAATTATCGCAAGTGATGCCGCTGTGGGCGGCGATTCCAGTCTGACAAGTGTAGTTCAAACTTGCAGCCCTTTTATCCAATACGAAGACCGTGAGAAATATCATGACCGCGCCTGAAGAACAGCAGAATGTAACGCCTGAAACATCCACACGGCCTAACGAGACGATTCAAAAAGTCACGTCAGTAAAACCAGCCGCGAAGCCGAGAGCTGCCGCTAAACCCGCTGCAACAAAGGCGACTGTAACGAAACCAGCCGTAAAAGCCGACGTTACCCCTGTGATGCCTTCAGAGGTGCTGGAAGTTGCGGTGATTGGTTCTGGATTTTCGGGTCTGGGTATGGGTATTCGCTTGAAAAAAGCAGGCATGACCAATTTCCGCGTGTTTGAAAAAGCGGGAGATGTCGGTGGTACTTGGCGTGATAACGTCTATCCAGGTTGTGCGTGTGATGTAAAATCACAGCTGTATTCGTATTCGTTTGAGCCTTCGGCTGAATGGTCAAATGCGTATGCCAATCAAGGTGAAATTCTAAAATACATCCGCTTTTGTGCCACTAAATACGGTATGTATCCGTTCATGCGCTTTAATTCTAAAGTCGTCAGCGCGACCTTTAATGCAGAACAAGGTGAATGGTTGCTGACGATCGAAGGCGGCGAGTTGGTTCGTGCCAAGAACATCGTTGCGGCGCCTGGTCCATTTGCAGATCCGAAAGATCCGCATATCAAAGGTTCAGCTGATTTTAAAGGCACGATCATCCACACGGCGCGTTGGGATAATAACGTTGAGTTAAAAGGTAAACGCGTTGCGCTGATTGGTACTGGTGCAACCGCTGTCCAAGTGGGGCCAGCGATCGCACCCGAAGTGGGTCATCTCACCGTATTTCAGCGCACGGCAAACTGGATCATGCCACGTCCAAATCCAAATCTGAGCGATGCAGAGAAACAAGAAAGTCGCGATAATCCGCTCAAAATGAAAATAAATCGTTTGAAAAATTATTGGTTGAATGAAGCAACAGCGCCATTTCTCATTTTGAAATACGATGCGTTCAAATCAGTGCCTTCTTCGATCTCGACAAGCTATCGCCAAAAGAAAGTTAAAGATCCTGTACTCCTTAAAAAACTCACCCCAAATTATAAGTTTGGTTGTAAGCGCGTACTGGTCTCAAGTGATTGGTATCCGACTATACAACGTGAAAATGTGACGTTGGAAGTGTCAGGCATTAAGCAGATTACGCCAACGGGTATTGAGACGATTGATGGTAATTACTATGAACTTGATGTGATCATCTTCGCGACGGGCTATGAAGTCCGTAATACTGGCGCACCGTTTAAGGTTTATGGTCTGAACAATGCGTCATTGGACGACAAATGGAAAGATGGTGCCGAGGCTTTTGATGGTATTGCTACCAATAATTTCCCGAATTTATACTTCTTGGTTGGGCCATTTACAGGGCCAGGTCATACCTCGGTGATTGCGTATGCGGAGGCGCAGATCGATTATGTATGGCAGGCGATTGAGCTGCGTAAACAAATGAATCTGAAGTACATTACTGTTAAGCCAAAAGCAGAAGCAGGATTTGTAAAAACCATGGATCAACGTAGCGAACATACGGTGTGGAAGTCAGGTTGTGCAAGCTGGTATCTGAGTCCAAATGGTCGTAACAATGTGCTTTATCCAGGTTTTAATGCGGAATATCGTATGCGAATCATGCGCTTTAATCCTGCGAACTATCTATTGATGGGTGCGGATAATGCGCCAGTTAAAGCGTCGTTGCGTGATCATTTAAGTACCGTAAAAATGGCGTTTACAGCGTAATCACGACGCTCAGCTATCAATGTTGGAGATTCAAAAAGCCGCCTGCTTGGAAAAGTAGGCGGTTTTTCATTGCAAAATGATCTCAAACATGAGGGGAGTTTTTTTCAGTATTTGATGATTGAAAATGTCCGTTTTTTGTTCCATCAATAGATTGTAACTTTGAATTGATGGGTCTAGTATCGGGCAATATTCTGTTGGTTTTTTGCGCGATGTCTGGCGTTCTTCGGGGAGTGTTAGCCAGCAACAGATGTACAAAATAAACAGAATTGCAATGTTGATAACGGATGATTGAATTACATCATTAACGATTAATAAATCGTTTAATTTTTAAAATTAAAAAGGGAATAAGTCATGAATAAAATCTATCGGGTTATTTGGAGCAAAACGCACGGAACTTGGGTTGCAGTTTCAGAGATGGCCAGTAGTCATGGCGGAAAATCCCAGACTTCTGTTCGTCAAAATATTGATATCACACAAAATCAGTTGTCGCCTCAGCGGTTTGTTATCTCTGTTCGGCTAAGCCTATTGGCTTCAACGATTGCGATGGTCATGACTCTAGGACAAGGAGCATTTGCAGCGACAGGGATTCAGATTGGGGATAACGAAACGCTCAATTCAGGGACAGGCGATGCCACGGCAGCAACCACCGGTCAAGTCGCGATTGGTTCTAGTGCAGTCGCTTCAAGTGTGAATTCGGTTGCTATCGGGACTAGCGCACAGGCGACGGGAGGTCAATCTACTGCGGTTGGTGAACATTCGACAGCTTCGGCAATTGCTGCAAGTGCCTTCGGTGAACATGCCTCTGCGACAGGTTTTAATGCCAGCGCATTTGGGGCAAATACCACAGCCTCAGGGCCAGTATCTACCGCCATGGGTGGCGCTTCCAATGCGGCTGGAGGCGGATCGATTGCGATTGGGAGCTTTGCGCGGGCTTTTGGGGTGGACTCGACTGCGGTAGGCAGTGATTCCATTACCTATAATTTGAAAGACGTTGCGATCGGGGAGAGTGCCATCGCAGGCGTCAGTGGCAGTCTCACGGTCGTCAATGACACTGCGATTGGTAACGATGCACATGCAACAGGAGGCTCTTCGTTTGCAGGTGGGGATGGTAGTAAAGCGATTGGGGCAAATGCCACTGCACTCGGGACTTTGAGCCGAGCAAACAATACAAATGATGTTGCAATAGGTGCCAGCGCGATTGCGGGTGTTTTAGGCAGTAGCGACACGAATAATACGGCGATAGGTAATGGTGCGCAGGCGAAAGGGGGGTCTTCTTTTGCAGGCGGTGATGGTGCTAAAGCATTCTCAGGTGGTTCAACCGCTGTTGGAATCGGCGCTCGCGCATTAAATGTGAACGCAACGGCGATTGGAGCTTATGCGGATGCGACAGGTGTGGATGCGAGTGCAATTGGCGGTGCATCGGCAGCCGCAGATGGTGCTTTTGCCAGTGGCGCACATGCATACGCCAATCAAGCGAATGCAGTTGCGCTGGGCAGTGGCGATACAACGAGTGGCAGTCCAGGCGCGAAGGCGACTGGACTTGCTGCGGTGGCGATTGGTGGCGCGGGGACAACGACCAGTTCGGCGATTGCAAATAATGATAGTGATGTCGCAATCGGGACGGGCACGGTGGCGGGTGTGTCTGGCGGCTCGACAATCAATGACACGGCAATTGGTCATGGTGCATCGGCGACTGGGGGTAGTTCGCTTGCACTGGGTGATGGCTCTATCGTAACGGGTGCAAGTAGCCTAGCGATTGGCGTGGGCAACAACGTCAGTGGTGCGAATAGCGGCGCGATTGGTGATCCGAATACGATTACTGGCAATGGTTCTTATGCGTTTGGTAATAACAATACCATTGGCGGTAACAATACTTTTGTGTTCGGCAATAATGTCATCGCCAATAACAACAATAATGTGATCTTGGGGAATAATTCTGCTGATGGATTAGCCGTCGCAGTTGCAGGTTTTGCGGGTGCAAGTCCTGTGGGGCTGGTCTCCGTAGGTTCCGCAGGCAATGAGCGGCAAATCACTAATGTGGCTGCGGGTCAGTTGAATGCAAGTTCAACCGATGCCGTGAATGGCTCTGAACTTTTTGCCACCAACACATCCGTGTCCGCCATTAGCAGCGGTTTGAGTAATACCAATTCCTCTGTGTCTAGTATTAGTAGTGGCTTAAGCGATGTCTCAGTGGGTTTGAGCAATACCAATACTTCAGTTTCTTCAATTAGCAGCGGATTAAGTAATACGAATACTGCGGTTTCTTCCATTAGCAGTGGTTTGAGTAGTACCAATACTTCTGTATCGTCTATTAGCAGCGGCTTAATTGCTACCAATACTTCTGTATCGTCTATTAGCAGCAGTTTAAGTGCTATCGGCAATACGCTTACATCAGCCAACTCGACAATCTCTGCGGTATCCAGCGGTTTGAGTAATACCAATACCTCCGTTTCTTCGATTAGCACTAATCTGACTAGCACCAACACGACGCTGTCAGCCGTTTCCAGCGGCCTCAGTACAACCAATACGACCGTATCTTCAATCAGTACGGGTTTAAAAAATACGGGTTTACTCGGCGGTACAGCAACAGGAAGTGGTGCGGTAGCGGGTGGCGTGGGTGCTCAAGCGACTGGTGATCATTCGGTCGCAATTGGGGATGGTGCTAGCGCATCGGGAGGTGAAGCGGTCTCTATTGGTCATTTAAATCAAGCTATCGGCAACGGCGCCGTTGCGATTGGTGATCCGAATGTTGCCAACGGAACCGGTGCAGTTGCAGTCGGCGCGAATAATAATGCCACCTCTGATGGTACTGCGACAGGTGGCGCTGCGACGGGTGCAGTGGCAATCGGTAATGCCAACGCTGCGGCAGGTCAAGGATCAGTTGCACTGGGCAGCACCTCGAAAGCGCTCAATGCGGGTTCGATTGCACTGGGTGACACGGCGGTAGTGACGGCAACGTCTACGCAAGGTGTCGCGCTGGGTTCAGGCGCTTCGGTGACTGCGACCAATGCTGTTGCGCTGGGTGCGAACTCAGTTGCAGATCGTGCCAATGCCATATCGGTCGGTTCATCAACCAGTGCGCGGCAAATTATCAATGTCGCACCCGCTACACAAGGCACGGATGCAGTCAACCTCAATCAACTGAATTCAGCAACCAGCAGCCTGACTTATCAAATTAATCGCGTGGATCAGCGTGCCAATGCGGCGGCGGCGGCGGCGCTCTCGATCCAGCCTGCACCGTATGTGTCTGGTCGTACTTCGTTGCGTCTTGGTGGTGGTACATATGGCGGGCAAAGTGCGGTCGGTGTATCGGTGAGACATACCAGTGAAGATGGCAATTGGTCGTTTGATGGTGGTTTCTCGGGCAGTAGCTATAGCTCTGGTGGACAAGTCGGTATTTCAACCGTCTTGCCTTGGTAGGGCGCTTTCACCGCATGTCAATAACGACGACACATAGCCAATGCTGTATCATGAAACCGTCTGCTTGTATAAGTAGGCGGTTTTTTTTTGTTCTGTTAAAAGTGAAACATCGAGTTCAATATGCCTAAAGCCATCGTGCGTCATATTCTTGTCAAAGACCGCGCGTTATGTGAGCAGCTCAGAACGCGAATTGCCAAAGGCGAGGATTTTGCCAAACTTGCGAAACAATTCTCAACCTGTAGCTCGGCGAAGCGCGGCGGTGAGTTGGGTGAAATCAGCAAAGGACAGTTAGTTCGTCCGATTGACAACATTGTATTTAATAAACCAGAACACGTCGTCCACGGCCCAGTAAAAAGTCAGTTCGGGTTTCATTTGGTTGAGGTGAAGTTTAGGTATTAGTTTTTAGTTAATTGATTTATTTTTCTATGAACAAGACAAGCTCATATGGAAAATAGAGATCTTTACTCCTTTATGATTTAGCCAGCTTTTCAGCTCGCGTAGGTTGGGCAGACGCAGGAAGCCCAACAATACATTGGATTAAAAAATATTTTGTAGTTAAGCGAACGACACCTACATATTCGTTGGGCTTCGTTCCTCAGCAACCAACCTACAAAATCAGCCCAACTTACGCGCGTTGAATGATTGGCTGAAGCCCATCGTACGCTTGCTATGAGAGAAAAATAATGAGTAAATTAAATGAGTGGTTATCACGATCATGTCTTGAGTTAGATTTGTCATTGGAATCATTAATTGAGATAAGTCTTCCAAACGGAGTGAAATTTCGAAATATGGTTTTAATTCCAAATCTAGGATCACAAAAAGGAATGCTCATATTAAACTATTTTGATGATTTAAAAGGTCAATCAACAGCCTTTAAAAATGCTGGTTACGGTTATTCAGTTTTGGGTGAACCTTATCCAAACGAAACTTATGACATAGAATCGTTTAAAGAAATGTATCGGGATTGGGGATGGTTCGGCGATCCAATTCATAAGCCAAGTTGGATGTGAGAAAATTTTCTGGCGCCCACGTTGCACGTGGGCTGCCCAAACATCATTTGATCAGCTCGCGTAGCGCAGGTTTCAGCCCACAACACGCACTCCATCATTGAGTCAAAGTGTTCCGCAAACGTTCGTTTGTGCAACACTTCAAAAACAATAACGTGCTTAACGATTTAACCCATGACGGGTTTGTGCTGTTTTTTATGACGAAAACTTGCTACCCATCACAAAGAGGCGTTGATAGGTGGACGGCAGTAAACGCTGCAAAAGATCCACGCCATACGCTTCTGGCCCGATCAAGACGCGGCGCTTGTTGGCTTTAACTCCATCCAAAATAATTTGCGCGGCTTTCGATGCAGGAATCCGCATCAATTTATCCGCCGAAGCTTTGGATTTTTTAAGATCCATGCCGAGTTTGGAGACGTTGGGACTCATCTCTGCGGTATGTGCGATATTGGTTTTGATGCCGCCCGGATGAACGCAGGTTGCACTCACGCCGTAGTTGCTTAAATCCAACTCTTGGCGCAACGATTCGGTAAAGCCGCGTACAGCGAATTTACTAGCGTTATACGCGCTTTGGGTGGGTTGTGCGGTTAAGCCAAAAATACTCGACGTGTTAATGATATGTCCATCACCACTTTCTTTCAGGTAGGGCAAAAATGCTTTGGTGCCATAAATCACGCCCCAGAAATTCACCGCCATCATCCGTTCATAATCATGAATCTCATGACCTTCGACGGTATTGATCATGGCAATGCCTGCATTATTAAAAATCAAATTCACTTTGCCGTGTTCTTTTTTGACCTTGTCTGCCCATGCATAGACTTGCGCTTGCTCAGCGGTATTCACCACATCAACCGTGACTTTGACAGAATAGGGCTTGAGGAGCTCAACGGTTTGATCTAAACCCTTTTGGTTGATGTCGCTGAGCGCGACGTGACAACCTGCTTTTGCCAGCAGCACCGCGAGTTGCTGCCCCATGCCAGAGCCTGCGCCCGTGATTGCCGCTACTTTGTTATGAAAGGTTTTCATGATGATTCTCGATTAAACGCCACTTATTTAAACGGTTTTATCCCGAATTCACGACAGGTAAATTCGGATAGGTGGATAAATGATAGATAGGTAAAGTATTAATGTATTTGACAATTTTTACTGTCAAATACATTGGATCAATCTGTTTTGCACATTGTTTTACTGAGGCTTTTATAATGCCTGCAATATTTTTTCTGCTTCGGCGTAGTTCATGTATTTAGGCACGGCATAAATCCCATGCGCCTCTGCAAATGCGGCTTTAATCATGTCAGGGAAATCTTGGCGATTGATGCCTTTGATTTGGGTGTCAATCTTGAGATCAATCAGTAAGGATTTGACGTGTTGTATAAAAATATCAGCGGCTTGTTGATCATTGAAATGACCCTCAACCAATCCTGCACGCTTTGCGAGAGCCGCTAAACGTTTGGCAGAAACGTGACGATTAAACTCAAGCACATGAGGCATCACAATCGCGTTTGCACGACCGTGCGGCACACCGTAATACGCGCCCAATTGATGCGCAATCGCATGCACATAACCCAGCCCAGCTTGATTCAGTGCTAGTCCAGCATAGTGTGAGGCAAGAGCCATTGCTTCGCGCGCTTCAAGATTTTTGCCATCCGCCCAAGCCTTCGGTAGATTTTCAAAAATCAGCCGAACCGCAGCCCCTGCATAATAATCAGTTTCTGGATTCGCAAAGGTACTCACCCACGCTTCCAGCGCATGCGTCAACGCATCCATTCCTGTATCCGCAGTCACCGTGCGCGGCATTCCTTGCATGATTTTTGGATCGAGTGCGGTTGCCAACGGGACGACTTTAGGATCAATCACTAAACCTTTTTGATGAGTTTGATTGTCAGAAAGTACAGCGCCAATGGTCACTTCGGAGCCTGTACCTGCGGTGGTTGGAATCACAAATAGCGGCAGAGAAGGCTTACGGCTTTTTAGAATACCGATCAGTTGTTTAGGCGATTTCTGATTGGCTGCGGATAATGCCATGACTTTAGCGGCATCAATCGCGGAGCCACCCCCGATTGCCAAAACGCTATCGCATTTTGAAGATTTCAATAATATCAAACCATCATCGACCACCTGAAAAGTCGGATCAGGGGTCACACCAGAAAAGATAGAAGTCTTAATACCAAATTTTTGTAGTTCAGTTTCGATGGGTTGAATCACACCTAAACCGAGCAGAACCGCATCCGTCACGATTAATACGTGCGTCATGCCTAACTGCGAGATGCTTGCACAAAGTTTCAATGCCGAGTCAGCACCGATAAAGACCAATGGTCGTGGCGCTGGAATGACGAGGGTAATCGCTTTAACGGCAGCAAGTTGCGCTTTGGCTTTAATACGCGTGGTGAGGTTGGACATTTTTTAATTCGCTCATGATTCAGGGTTTAAGTTATAAGACATTTTTACCATGATTTCACTGGCAGAAATCGTCTCGTATCGATGATCAGTTTGGCGAGTTTCCCCCTTATTATTTTTATAATTGACATTGCTAATTGTCAGAAACATATAGTATGGTTCTGGCGCGACATCATGGCGAGGTTCAAGTATTGTTTAAGCGCATGCTTCGCAAACGTGCACCAAAGTTACCGCCTCTAATGTTTCCTCAAATTGCAGCGCATTTAGAGTCATTTTTGATTGTCCATAAATGATCATTCAAATGATTTTTTGTTGAGTATTGATTGATCGGCGTCATCGTTTTTGGTGTCGATTCAGTCGTTTGATTGTTGATGTTTAAAGAGGTCATATATGCCGAGCATTCAAGCCAGAGTCGCGCGTTATGCGATGGCCCAGCAAATGAAAAAAGCCCCACAGCGCGAGATGAAACCGTCATCGGTGAGACGTGCGGTAGCGAAAGGTTTGGGTTATATGCCCGTACCCAAAGGCGTGACGATTAACCAGATGCAAGTCGGTGCAGTTTCTGTGGAGGTGATTCGTCCACAAACGCACTGCAATAATCACAGTGCATTGTTGTATCTGCATGGCGGTGGTTATGTCGCGGGTAGCCCGAAGACCCATCGTGCATTTACTGCGCGCCTTGCGCTTGCGCTGAATTGCGAAGTGTGGGTACCTGATTATCGTCTTGCGCCAGAGCATCCATTTCCAGCAGGGTTGTATGATACGGCGGATGTGTGGACCGCTTTTCTTCAAGCACACACCGGCAAAAAAATCCAACTGGGCGGAGAATCGGCAGGGGGAGGGATGTCCCTTGCGCTGTGTTACTTGCTGCGCGAGCGTGCGGTGCGCTTACCCGATCAGTTATTTTTGCTCTCACCTTGGTTGGATATCCGCATGGCGGGTGACAGTTATACCCGTAATAATTCACGTGATGTCATTGCCAAATCCCTGACGACCGAAATGGGCTGTGCGCGACATTATGCAGGCGAAGAGGCGCGCACTCATCCGCTTATGTCACCTCTTCTCGGTGATCCAAAAGGGTTGCCGCCCACATATGTCATGGTTGCAGATACAGAAATTTTTGAAGATGACAGCCGTGCGTTTGTGATTCATGCGCGCGAAGCGGGCGTCAATGTAAAGTTTGAAGTCGGTCATGGCTTATGGCATGCGTGGCCACTATTTGCGCCGTTCATTCCAGAGAGTACCCATTCAATTCGCAACCTTGCGCATTGGATCAGAAAGCATTCGCATTAAGATTTGCTTTGATCTCTGTCTCTGTCTCTGCGTCAGTGGGCTGGATGAAAATCCTACCCACTTTTTTTGTATAACATCTTTACGAAAAAATACGATTATCTCGATAAAATCAGCATCAGGCATGGAGTTCGCCTGTTATATTGAT
>Ga0209023_10007730_pt1 | contig 10944 bp, 11 predicted proteins | sample LakOneMetagenome_FD_187468 | JGI IMG/M metagenome (GOLD analysis project Ga0209023, IMG submission 187468) | Freshwater and sediment microbial communities from Lake Erie, Canada (SPAdes) (version 2) | ecosystem: Environmental > Aquatic > Freshwater > Lentic | place: Lake Erie, Canada...
GATAGAACTGATTTGGTTGTACCTACCCGCGCCTTATCACTCTGACCAATCACGTTTGGCACGATCAGGGCAGCAAGAATGCCTAAAATCACGATGACCACCATCACTTCAATCAAGGTAAATCCTGATTGAGATGACTTATGCTGTTGTTTTAAGCGAAGATCCATATTTATTTAAAACCTTTAATTAATCGATAATTCAATAGTGCGATTCAAGCATATCTGTGGCTATTTCACCAGATTGTTCATGTTCACAATCGGCAACATCACCGCCATGACAATCATCAATACAATGAACGCCATAAAGATCAGCATTAATGGCTCAAGCAACGACAATAATGTTGAAATCAGCGTACTTACTTCCCGATCCTGCATCGTTGCCGCGCGAGCCAGCATGTTTTCCATCTCGCCTGACGTTTCGCCACTGCGGATCATTTGCACCATCATAGGAGGGAAATAACCAGAGCGTTCGAGCTGAGTGGCTAATGCACCACCTTCTGTGACTTTTTCAGCCGCAAGCAGAATTGCATCGCGAATCAGCCAATTGCTCGATACGGCAGCGCCAATATGTAACCCATCAACCAGCGGAACACCCGATTGCGCCAAAATCGACAACGTACTCGCAAAACGTGCGGAATTAATACCACGACTAAGCTTGCCAAATAATGGTAACCGCAGCACGAAACGATCCAGCGCATACCGTCCTGTTTCTGTACGAACAAAGCGTGTAAGCAGAAAACCGCCACCAACAATAGCCACCAACATAAATGGCCAAGCTGTTTTTACAAAGCTACTCGCTCCCATCAACATCCGCGTCAATAACGGCAAGGCTTGATCCGTATGATCAAACACTTTGACGATATCAGGAACCACAAACGTCATCAAACCCATGATGATGGCAAAAGACATGACCATCAACAGGACTGGATAAATCAGCGCACCTTGGATTTTCTTCTGCATCGCAAAACGATTTTCGGTGTAATCCGCCAGCTGATTCAGAATCAAATCCAAATGACCTGATTTTTCACCCGCTGAAATCGTTGCTATATATAGTGGGGGAAAGTTTCCTGACATGCGCAATGATTGCGCCAACGAATGCCCTTCCATCACTTTAGATCGCACCGAAAGAATCAAACTTTGCACATGCGGTTTATCGCCCTGACGCGCCACCGCACGCAAAGTTTCCTCCAAAGGAATCCCAGCCGCAATCAGCACAGAAAGTTGTCGAGTTAATAACGCAAGGTCATATGCATTCAGTCCTCTCTGGAACCATTTCTTGCCCATTGCAGAGGTTTTGGTTTCTTCGACGGGTTCGACTTGGACAGGCATCCACGTTTTATCACGTAACTGCTGACGAATTTGACGGGCAGAATCGCCTTCAAGCACACCTTTCTGCTGTTTTCCTGCGGCATCTATAGCGGTAAACTGATAAGCAGGCATTCCATTAACCTAAATTATAAAAATATGCACTTATGTAAGCTAAGTGTAGAGTCTAAACCAAAAATATCTGCGCTCGATTGTACATTTGAATGATGAATAAAATCACAACCCATACGATTTTATATTCAAATTAAAACTAAATTGCTACAACAGACATATGCCTTAATCAGCCGTCAGTGCCAATTGCTGCACCAATAATCCAATTCGTTTTCCTTGAGCAACACATAGTGCTTTTTCATCGCTACTTACTGCTTGATCATGATCCGTCCCGCTGACATGCGAAGCACCATACGGTGTGCCTCCTCGTGTCGTTCTCGACAAGGCTACTTCTGAATACGGCAATCCAAGCAATAACATGCCATGATGCAACAAGGGAATCATCATCGTAATGAGCGTCGTTTCTTGCCCACCATGCATCGATCCTGAAGCCGTAAACACGCAAGCAGGTTTACCTTGTAGCGCACCAGATAACCAAAGCGTCGCAGTCTGATCCCAAAAATACTTCATAGGTGATGCCATATTACCAAAACGTGTCGGACTACCCAGCGCTAAACCCGCACAATCTTGCAAATCTTCTTGCGTTGCGTACAGCTCACCTTCCAGCGGAATGCTTGGAACAATAGCAGTCGTCATACTCGATACTTCTGGCACAGTGCGAATACGCGCCTTCATGCCAGAAAGCTCTATTCCTGAAGCTATCATCCGCGCCATTTGCCTTGTTGTGCCATATTTGCTGTAGTACAACACGAGAATATAAGGTTCGTTCATCTTCGATCACTTGATTAAAATCATTCAACTATTATACACACGCTTTGTGCTGTGCTTTTCAACCAAACGTTAACATAACCTAAGCAGGCAATTTTGTAATATGATGATTGCTGTAAACAAATTATTTTTATAATGACGTCTAATGTTGAGTAAACGCACTCAACCTACCGACTCGAGATCTGGTTATTAAACCCCTATGGATATCTATCTAAAAAAACTGCCGTTCTTCAAAAGCCAATGGTTTCAGTTTTTGGTATTTCTTGTCAGTCGTTTTGAGAGAAACCATTGTCGTGATCGCGCGGCGGCTTTGACATATACGACCATACTTTCGTTGATTCCAATGCTGACTGTTTTTCTAGTGGTACTGTCATCCATTCCCGCGCTTGCTTTAGCACGGAGTAAAATTCAAGATACTCTTTACAGCTATTTGTTGCCTGAATCTAGCACCGTAGTCACTCAGTATTTAAATGATTTTTCTGATAAATCTTATAATTTAACTGTCATTGGTATCATTTTTTTATTCATCACATCGATGATGATGCTATCAAGCATCGAAGAAGCCTTTAACAAAATTTGGCAAGTAAAAAACCTACGCGGCGGCGCGATTGGACTCATGCGCTATTGGATGGTAATTTCACTTGGCCCCCTATTCATGGGCGGTGGATTTGCACTTTCCTCGGCCATTACTTCCATTGAATTTTTGAATAGTAATATCGCAGGCTACTCAATTGACTGGTCAGTCTGGCTAAAACTCGCGTCGCTCGGGCTAACGCTATTTGGCTTTACCTTTATGTATTGGATGATTCCAAACCGTAAAGTTCCATTCAGAAATGCCGCACTGGCAGGAATGTCAGCTGGAGTTCTTTTTGAGTTACTCAAAAAAGTCTTCGGCTTTGTCATGCAACACTTCACCAGTTATGAATTGGTTTATGGCGCTTTTGCAGCATTTCCGATTTTTCTCTTTTGGATTTACTTGTCTTGGAATATTGTTTTATTGGGTGTTGAAACCAGCTATGCACTCACCATGTTCCGCCATTCAGATAGACCCCCGCGGCATCCGATTTTATCCATTCTGTATATCTTGCATCTGTTCTACAACCGCCAAAAAACGGGATGCGTAGTCACTGAAGCTGAAATGATGTCATTACTGGGCAAAAAAGAAGTCGAAGACTGGTCTGAGTTTACCAATATTTTGCAAGAGCAATCCATCATTAACAAAACAGACCAAGGTGACTATGTACTCAGCCGTAATCTTGACCAAGTGGATTTCTGGACTTTTTATCAAACCCTCCCGTATCCACTTCCACGCATTGAAGATTTAAGAAACTGCAATGCGAACTCCACAACACTCAATGATGAATGGAGCATGCTCATTGTGCCCTACCTGAGCGAATCAGAGGCATATCTGGCAAAACACTTATCGATTCCTTTATCGCAACTTCTGGAGTCTCAAACTAAAATGGCACAGGTCAATCACAATATGAGAGGTTGAATCTGTTCAAAAGAACAACTCCACAAACCTCGCCCTAAAAAAAAAAAGACAATCTGGATTGGATTGTCTTTTTTTATTTTCAGCATCAATTACGCTAAATCAAATTACCAAGTAATCGGGTTCCACCATCTCACTTTAGGCCCTAAAGCTACATCGGTCTTCTCTTCTATACGTGCTTTCGGAACGGGCTTACCTTCTTGTCCGTTGAATGACGCATAGTCGCCTTTCGCAATATCTTGCTGCGCAATTTTGACGGCTTTATCAGGATCATCTACGAAGCTATAGCCTGGCGTCTTCATTGTCGTCGTACGAATTTCCGGAATGGCTTCATACTCTGGCAACTGATTCAAAGGACCTACGTTTAATAGACCTAAAGCAGGATCTGGATGCCCTCTAAAATTCTCTTCATCGTAACGCAAATAATAAGTTTTCCCCTCTTCGACGGTAAAGTCAGCAACTGTGCCTTTCTGGAAGTAAATAAATCCCAAAGGCCGGCTGATTTTCATCCGATATGTACCTTGTTTCAGCTCTAACCAATAATAATGATTATCCAGCAAACTTGGCAAACGGACATCGTTCAAGAAGATACTTGCTGGGAGAATTTCATTTGCGTTCCACTCACTATGTGGACGATACAAATACACCAGAGCAAACTTTTTATCCAATACAGGAACGGGTTGAAATAATGCGCCTTGATCAACCCGAAAACGATCGACTGCCCAGCTTCCCAAGGAGAAAGCATGCGGCTTAAAGCGACCTTTGGTCACAGGTTGACTGACATCATAATCTGGTAATTTTTGCGCTTCGACAATCTTAGGATCTTTGGCGTTTCCACCCTGCAGATTCAAACTTGGGAGATGATCTCGTGCTGACTGAATCATGCTGCATCCTGACAGCAATAACATTCCAGTCATCGTAGCTGCAGCGACTGGTGCAATAGACAAATGACGCATAGCTTCCCTCAGCATTTTAATTTTGTTGTTGGCAATCCTTTTAACGACTATCGCGTCGCAACTCAATACCATAATCTCTAATCGTACCACTCATCATGATTTTGACAAACTATTATCATCTGAAAAAGGCAGTAAAGTAAAAATTGACCATTACTTTCACTACAATAGCCAGATAAAAAGTCACATCAAGGGCAAGTTATCCGAAAACAACTCGCCCTCATAATAAAAAAACCGATCGAAATCGGTTCCTTTATTGAGTGCTAGAAACAATAAATTATTTCTATAGCTAAGAATTAACCTTGACCTGGTACTGATGCAGGTGGGTTAACGCTGATTTCAACACGACGGTTTTGGCTACGACCTTGTTCTGATGAGTTATCCGCGATTGGATTGCTCATGCCATAACCTGATGCTTGTACGCGACTTGCTGGAACGCCTTGACGGATCAAGTAGTTTGCAACACTGTTCGCGCGGTCTTGTGACAATTGTTGATTATACGATGCTGCACCAACGTTATCGGTATAACCACGTACACTGATTGTTTGTTGGTTATAGGTGCTCAACGTTTGTGCCAATTGGCTCAAAGTGCCTGCGAATGATGGATTGATATCCGAACGTGCAGTAGCGAACGTAATGTTACCAGGCATGATCAGATCAACAGCGCCAGTTTCTGGGTTACGTTGAACGTCAACGCCAGTACCTTGCATTTGTTCACGCAATTTCTTTTCTTGGACGTCCATATAAACGCCAACACCACCACCCAACACACCTAGAATCGCACCACCTTTCAGTGCACGAGCGCGGCGATCAGAAGCATTTTTACCCGTTGCTGCGCCAATTGCTGCACCTAACAATGCAGCACCACCACCATATTTAACACCTTTACTGACTTGTTGTTCACCTGTGTAAGGATTTGTTGTACAGCCAGATAATGCCATTCCAGCAACTAAAGTTGTTACTACTAATGCGCGCATAATTTTCTCCAAGAACAAATTAAATATCAACGAGTGCATTCTGTTGCAAACGAAGCATATGGTGCCATGTGATTTTTGTTAACAAAACAACTTTTAAATACAAAAAGACCAAACAACAACCACTCTCTGATGTATTTCGAATCTTTCCATAGAAAAATATGCGCAACAAAGGTTTACTGACATATTGGTCATGCACAATAAATCCATCATCTTGTGAATTAAAAAATTTTAACTCACTAAAACAAAGTTAATATACAACTGTGCACCAATAAACATTGCCCTACCCAAACTAAATCAATATGATATTGCGAAGCGATATTTAATAAGTTTTATTTAAGCTGCACTCCAAAACAGCATTTTGATTGGAGCCTAATCAATGGCACGTATTACTGCATTATCAACACCAGCAACTCTTACCGAACGCGCACGTGGTTTAATGATTGGCGCTGCTATTACTGCCAGCACATTCACCATCGGTCCTCCAGTCATGGTGATTGGATTGGTAAGAGCACTCGTTCCAAAGAAAATTGCAGGTCAAAAACTCGATGCTCTAGCAATCAATGTTGCAAACAAATGGATAGGTGTAAACAGTTGGTTGATTGAACAAGCTTTGCCAGAGATTGAATGGCAACTCACCATGCCGACTGATTTGAGTTTAGATAAACAGTACTTACTCATCTGTAATCATCAAAGTTGGGTGGATACCACTGTCATGCAGCATATTGGCTTGCCCCGTATGCCCTTAACGCGTTTCTTCACCAAATGGGAACTTATTTTTATTCCTTTTCTTGGTTTAGCATTTAAGATTCTCGGTTTCCCAATGATGAAACGTCACAGCAAAGATGCTGTGGCAAAAAATCCTGCACTCAAACTCCAAGATATGATTGAGGCAAAACGTTCTTGTGAAGGATTATTAAACCAGCCTTTTACCTTATTAAACTATCTAGAAGGCACACGCTTCACACCGAAAAAACATGCCGCTCAAAAATCACCCTATCCTAATTTGCTTAAACCTAAAGCAGGCGGATTAGGATTAGCACTTCAAATTCTTGGAAAGCAAGTTGATGGTCTCATTGATATGACGATTGTTTACCCTGATGGAATTCCGGGATATAGCGACTTTTGGATGGGACGTGTTCGCCGTGTTGGCGTCGATTTACGTGAAATTCCGATCCCTGAGTGGGTTTTAGCTGGTGACTACGAAGAGGATCGTGAATTCCGTGCAAAATTCCATACTTGGGTTGCAACACTATGGGCAAATAAACAACGTACAATTGACCAAATGTTGCAGCGTTTCAATCATACTGATGATGCATTATCGCCTGCCAACCCTCAGATTGATGCTAAATAATTTGCCTCAGAGATAAAAAACAAAGGACGACACCCACATGGATGCCTCTCAAACTACCTCATCATCGATTGATCCTGAGGATAGTCAGGTTCCACTGCCCCATCATAAGCCAAGCAAAATCAGTTTGGCTTACGATGTGATGATGGTCATTTTCATTTTGGTGAATCTTTTATTACTCGCAGTTGAATACGGCCTCAACGCGAAATTTAGCTTGATGCTTCACCTGATGGATTTTTTGCGGATGTCGCCATCTGCCCAAATTTCTTTTAAATCGGTCATCAGTTATGCCAATTCTTTTTTCACAATATTCTTAATTATTGAGCTGTCCATCCGCTGGATCATTGCGATTGTCCAAAAACATTACTATCGCTGGTTTTTCTTTCCATTTGTCCACTGGTATGAAGTCTTAGGCTGTCTACCGATCCTACGCCCGCTTCGCTTACTCCGTGCAGCAGTCATCGCTTATCGATTGTATTTATTGGGTTACCCTGTTCTTCCCCGCAGTTGGATTCGCAAAGGAAAATTTTATTATGAACTCGTTTTAGAGGAACTCTCTGATCGGATTGTGCTTCACGTCATCGACGGTATAACCGCAGAACTCCAACAAAATAAAACTCACTACGAACTTGTTGAAAAAATTATTCAAAAACACAAACCAATGTTTATCAAAACATTATTTGAGTTATTAGAAAAAAACCTACCGACTGCGATCAATCAAAATCAAGTCGTAATTAGCCAATATGTTTCTGGTGCGGTTGAACGATCACTGCAAAATACACCTGAATTACAGCAAATCCTACATCTCATGCCTGTAGTTGGCACTTTATTATCCAACCGCTTAGAAGCGATTGGCGCACGGCTTGGTGAGAATCTTGCATTAGAATTGATGCATCCACTGACCCAAGTCCCCAATCCACTTTATGCGGAAGTTGCGAACCAAGTGGGGAGTTTACAGGTCCATACGTTAGAGCTAGAAACACTCGTCGACTCAATTGTGATTGAGGCGTTACAAGTCATTCGAGATCAAGTATCAATTCAACAATGGAAAGCGCATGAGAAGATTTTCTCGAATCAAACACAGGTTGAATAAGTTGATGGTTATAAAGAACCTCGCACTCAACGATGCTAATTTGGTTCTCATGAATTTGCATGATTTTAGATAGAATTCTCCGATGTTATCTCTAGCACTTACTGATATTTTGCACTACGATGCGAGCTGCGCTATTAAATGAAAAATAACTTCATAAACGCCTCTTTTGTTAATACACGGACACGATTACTAGATCGTCGGCCACAAGGACACCTCTACACATGAGCGATATTCGCCTGAATGGCAAAATGGTTAGCTTCACCCGCATCACCTTAGAAACTGACAACCTTGCTCGCATTGAAAACGACATTGCCGAATTGGCACATAAACTCTACGGTATGCCTGTCATCATTGATGCAACCATCGCGCTTCCTTTAGACCATATTCTCGACTTGCTCCGCAAACAAGGATTGCAACCTCTTGCAGTCGTGGAAGGATCTCTTGCAGAACAAGCGCGTGCAATTCAATTCCCAGTTTTGGCAGCGGATCCTGCCATGCAACGAGTTACACCAACTGAACCTGCCGCAGAACCAAAAAATAATTCGTTTGGAATGAAGAAAAAACCATCGTCTACCCAAGATAGTGGCAACGGCGATACACTTCACACAGAAGTCTTGCGTACTGGTCAACGTCTTGTTGTTGATCAAGGCGACATCATCCTCATGGCAGATATGAATAGCGGCGCTGAACTCATTTCAGCGGGTTCAATTCACGTTTATGGAACGGCTCGAGGACGCTTAATGGCGGGAGCTTCTGGCGCATTGAATGTGCATATTTTTTGTCAGAAACTAGAAGCTGAACTTGTTTCAGTGTCCGGCACTTTTTGCGTTTCTGAAGACATTCCAAGTGAAATGATTGGGCAAGCCGTGTATATCAGTTTATCGAATGATGGCACACTTGAATTCAATCTTATCAACCCATCGTGATCGGAACAGAGCTAGATAACTCAAGGCTAACGGAGCGAAATTAGTTACATGTTTCGTAACATTGTTGCCATAACACCAACTTGGGTATACTGCTATCCTTGATCAGTTTTTTTAATACTGTTTCATTCACTAATGAATAGTCATTTATAGTTGTAATGCTATTTTTTAACAAAAACACTGATGCTGTCATCGCAAGATCAATATCAGGCAAAGGAGTTTAATGTGGCGAAAATCGTTGTCGTAACCTCAGGTAAAGGCGGAGTCGGCAAAACGACGACAAGCGCATCATTTGCCACAGGTTTAGCCTTACGTGGCTATAAAACTGTCGTTGTAGACTTTGATGTGGGCTTACGTAATCTTGATTTGATCATGGGTTGTGAACGTCGCGTCGTCTATGACCTAGTGAACGTGATTCATAATGAAGCACGCCTATCACAAGCACTTATTCGTGATCGCGAAATCGAAACGCTGTACATCCTACCAGCCAGCCAAACACGCGACAAAGATGCGCTAACAGACGAAGGCGTTGCACGTGTCATCGAAGAGCTTTCAGCAGAATTCGACTACATCGTTTGTGACTCACCAGCAGGTATTGAGCGTGGTGCAATTCTCGCGATGTATCATGCAGATGAAGCACTCATCGTGACGAACCCTGAAATTTCTTCAGTGCGTGACTCTGATCGTATCATTGGCATGCTGCACAGCAAAACCAAGAAAGTTGAACAAAATATCGGTCGCGTACGCGAACATCTCGTCATTACCCGCTTCGATCCAGATCGTGCAAGCCGCGATGAAATGATGACCATTGATGACATCTCAAAAGACATCCTGAAAGTGCCTACTTTGGGTGTTATTCCAGAATGTACATCAGTGCTCAATGCATCAAACCAAGGTGTACCAACGATTCGTGATATGGACTCAAAAGCAGGTCAAGCTTATGATGATCTCGTAGCTCGTTTCCTCGGTGAAGACCGTCCTTATCGCCATATTCAGCCACAAAAACAAGGCTGGTTGGCACGTTTCTTTGGAGTGCAGCCATGAGTTTTTGGGCAAACTTATTTAAAGGTGAATCAGCACCAAGCAGTCGTAAAACCGCGGCTGATCGACTAAAAGTGATTATCGCGACAGAGAACCGTTTAGGTCGTCGCTTGTCTCAAGATACGATTAATCGCATGAAATCTGAAATCATGGAAGTCGTGAACCGCTACGTTCGCGGCGTAAATACTCATGATATTCATATGACAGTGCGTTCTGAAGATAATATCGAAATGCTAGAAATGAACATCAATTTACCTGAAGACCAACCGTCTTAAGGTAATCGCGCTATACCACACTGCATATTTTTAATTGAATAATGATATGCAGTTGTTTTTCTTTATTGATGAAGAGATTTAAGGCAAAATGACTCACCTCGTGGTGCTGTCGTTTTGCCTTTTTTTATGGCTTAAACCAGCTCACCGCAGAAAAGATTGATCGAATTATTGGAGTAATTATGGCTTTTAACCAGCCCGCAACTTTTAACGAAGAATGGCCAGATAAACGCGTATTCGCTTTTTTGAATCATCTGCCGCCTGAAGGCGTCGATGCAGATTTTCATGTGTTATACGATGCCTACAAACACATGCGTCCTTTTGACTATGAACGTCTGTTAGTCAAATTTAAAGAATTGGGTCGTAACGTTAATGCGCTGGATAGTAAAGGCCGCACGTTGGCGCAAGTCATCGCAGCACACCCAAGCCAAAACACTGCTTTTCTAGAACTACTTGCAAAGTTTTCTTAATTTTTAAATGTTGAATCCAAAAAGGCTTTAAACGAATGACCTATATAAATGGTGTGCAATTATGATGAATAATGACGTATTGCGCAGCGTACGCTATATGCTCGATCTTTCCGACAGTAGCATGGTTGATATTTTTGGATTGGTAGACTACGCCGTTGCTGAAACGGATGT
>Ga0209023_10007731_pt1 | contig 10941 bp, 9 predicted proteins | sample LakOneMetagenome_FD_187468 | JGI IMG/M metagenome (GOLD analysis project Ga0209023, IMG submission 187468) | Freshwater and sediment microbial communities from Lake Erie, Canada (SPAdes) (version 2) | ecosystem: Environmental > Aquatic > Freshwater > Lentic | place: Lake Erie, Canada | collected...
GCCAATGCCGATGGCGTCTATGAGGTCATCGTCGCCGTCGCCGACGGCAGCCTGAGCGATACCCAGGCCCTCTCGGTCACCGTCACCAATGTCAATGAGGCGCCAACGGCCGGCGCCGACACGTTCACCGGTAACGAAGATACTTCTATCATCGGAAATATCTTGAGCAACGACAGCGATCCGGACGGCGATGCGCTCAATGCAGTGCTGGTGACCGGCCCCAGCCATGGCACGCTGACCCTGAATGGCGATGGCAGTTTCAATTACAGCGCTGTGGCCAACTGGTATGGCAATGACAGCTTCAGCTATCAGGCGAATGACGGCACCCTGAATTCCGTGCCGACCAGCGTGACACTGACCGTCACACCGGTGAACGATAGCCCGGTCGTCAGCCCGATTACGCTGGGCAATCTGGCCGAGGACAATGCCCTGCTGATCACCCAGGCCGACCTGTTGGCGGGCGCCAGCGATGTTGATGGCGATGCACTGACCGCCGTCAATCTTGCGCTGCTTGGCGGTAACGGTGCGCTGACCGACCATGGGGACGGCACCTGGACTTTCTCGCCCGCCGCCAACTGGTCCGGCGCTGTCTCGTTCAGCTTTGCCGTCAGCGATGGCACGACCACCGTCGCCAATGCCGCCAGCCTGACCGTGACTGCAATCAACGATGCGCCGACGAGCAGTCCTGTCACCTTGGCGCCCATCGCCGAAGACAGCGGCGCCCATCTGATCACCCAGGCTGCCCTGCTGGCAAATGCCAGCGATGTCGATGGCGACGTGCTGACGGCCGGTAACCTGCAGATCAGCGCCGGCAATGGCAGCCTGATCGACAACGGCGACGGCACCTGGACTTACATGCCGACCGCCAACGACGACACGGCGGTCAGCTTCAGCTACACCATCACTGACAACGGGACAAGCAACGGCGCGGCCGATCCAAAATCAATTGTCGCTACGGCTAGCCTCGACTTGATACCGGTCAATGATGCGCCAATATCTGCCAACGGCATCCTGAATCTGGCAGAAGACACGCCAACGAGCGGTCAACTGCCGGTGGCCAGCGACGCCGATGGCGACCCGATCGTTTACGCACTGGCCGCCCCCGCCAGCCATGGCAGCGTTACCGTCAATGCCGATGGGAGCTTCGACTATCTCCCCGCCCAGAATTACAACGGCAGCGACAGCTTTATGTTCAGCGTTTCCGACAACCAGGGCGGCAGCCAGAATTACCGCCTGGACATTACGGTAGCACCGGTCAACGACGCCCCGACCGCTGCCAATCTTGTACTCAATACCCAGACGAACACCGTCCTGAACGCTACCCTGCCGGCCGCCAGTGATGCCGACGGCGATCCGGTCAGCTACGGACTGGTCAATCCTGCGGGACATGGCACGGTGAGTGTCCTGTCGAGCGGTCAGTTCAGCTATCAACCCGTTGCCAACTACAGCGGACCGGACAGCTTCACCTACTCGGTCAGTGATGGCCAGGGTGGCACCGGCGCCTACAGCGTTACGCTCAACGTCAGCCCCGCCGGGGCTGGCATCATCGTACCGCCGCCCCCGCCACCGACCGAGCCGTCAGGCTCGGGCCCAAGCACGCCCGGCACCACCAGCACGCCACCCGCCGACTCGGGCAACGAGGGCCGCACGACGGGCCCGCAAACAACCCAGATCGTCCCGGGACGCGCCGACCCCGCCATCACATCCAGCAACCGCAACGATGTTGCTGTGGCCAGCATTAAAGTCAAAAGCATCGAGCCAGTCGCCACGCTCATTGAAACGACACCAAGCCGACTCGCCGGCAGTCGGGAAAACCCGGCACAGTGGACCACCGACGACATCAGCCTGGAATTTTTGTGGAAGCCGATATTCCGCACCATAGGCACATCCGCCCATGCCGCCGACGGTCGTGTGGACTTCCAGCCAGGCCAGGCGGTCAGCGACGCCGATCGCATGCAATGGTTGCTGGATATCACCCCAGCGAAGGCCGCAGGGGTCACGCTATCAGTCGGGGTGGTGTGGTGGACGCTACGCGCCGGCGGCCTTCTCGCCAGCCTCGCTGCCTCGCTGCCGGTATGGCGCGGTATCGATGTCACGATGATTCTTGATGACCGTCCCTTGGCCGCAGGCAAAAACAACAATGGTCGGCAGGAAGGCGGGGAATGAGTCGTAAAACCTTCCGCGTCGGCCCGATTGCCCGCCTCAGCCTCGGCCTGGCAGCCCTCTCGCTGAGCTTGCTGATGATTGGCGATTTCCTGTTTGGCCTGAGCACCAATGATGCGCTAGTGGTTCAGCATTTACGAAAACGGCTGACGGAAACGGTCGCAACACAATCCATTGTCCTGATCGAGCAGGATGATCAGGTTACGCTGGGCAAAACGCTCAACCGCGTGCTGGTCGCCAATCCGGATATGCGTTCGCTCGCGGTACGCCGCCGTGATGGCAGCTTGCTGATTGAACGCGGCGACCATAACGCGCACTGGGAATTGCGCGACAACGCTCGCTCTTCACTCGACCAGGTCAGCGTCCCCATTTACGCCAACCAGGCCCAATGGGGGCAACTCGAAATCAGTTTCATTCCGACGGCGAAGCCCGGACTCCTCGACCTGGCTCGGCAACCCATGGCCATGATGATCATGCTGATGGGTCTCGGCGGCTTCCTGATCTATTACGGCTACCTGCGTCGGGCCATGCACTATCTGGACCCGTCCGCAGCGGTTCCGGAGCGCGTGCATAAAGCCTTCGATACCTTGGCCGACGCGTTGCTTGTCCTCGATACCGACGGGCGAATACTGCTGGCCAATGCGGCTTTTCAGCGCATGAACGGTCGCCATAAGAAGGTCGCTATCGGAATGAGCGTTGCCGAAATACCCTGGCTAAAAAATGCAGCGATCGGCATGGGGCCTCTGGGTGCCCCCTGGGAACGGGCCCTGCGCGAGCAAGTTGCTGTCACCGACGTACATATGCGCGCCATCGACGACGATGCTGACCCCATTGATCTTTCGGTCAGTTGCTCGCTCGTTCGCGATGACAACGGCACGTTGCGTGGCTGCCTGGTCAGCCTCACCGACCAGAGCGAGCTTGCGAGAAGCAACGAACAGTTACGAAACGCCATTGCTGAAATCGGCCAGTCGCGCGCCCGTATCAAGGCGCAGAACGAAAAGCTGCAACACCTCGCGTCACGCGACCCACTGACTGGCTGCTTCAACCGGCGCGCCTTCTTCGAACAGGTTGCCCCCAAGTTCAGTTCAGCCCTGCGCAACAATGGCAACCTGTGTTGCATTATGACGGACATCGACCATTTCAAGAACTTCAACGATCTGTATGGTCACGCCGTGGGCGACCAGGTTATCCGGACTGTCGCCACCAATATCGAACGCCAGTTGCGCCAGGAAGATCTGCTCTGCCGCTACGGCGGCGAAGAGTTCTGCATCATCCTGTTCGATGTGACGACCGATACCGCGTTCGCGATCGCGGAACGGATTCGCTATTCACTGGAAAGCCATGGCAATTCGGCCGTCCGCAGCGCCGAAGTGCACCAGATCACCTCCAGCTTCGGCATTGCTTCCATTGCCGATGGTGCCGGCACGGTCGAACATCTGATCGAACAAGCCGACAGCGCGCTCTATGCATCGAAGGCGAATGGCCGAAACCGGACCACGATCTGGGAACCCAGCATCGGGATCGGCGGCAAAGCAAGCTGACACGCCAACCGCTGTACGAATCGTTGGCAAGCGACGCGGGCCATCCGGACCAAGATTGGCGCTGCGGCCATGCCGCGGGCCGATCAGCGCGAGAATTTTCAGCCATTGGCGGGGCCAACGAGGTGGGCGGTTGCGCACAGCGCGCAGAACGATGCGTCTATACTGTCCATCTCACCGTTTCCTGCGACACCACTCGCCATCAATCATGATCGAACCGATCCTGCTGACTGCTGCACGTATCTCCACGTTCAACGAGGCGTTGTTGCTGACCAACGCCAGCGGCTTCTTCTTCGAACGCGATGACCGTCTGTTCCTGGTGACTAGCCGCCATGTGCTGTTCGGCAAGACGGCCAAACACTTCCCGACCCGAATTGAAATTGAATTGCACACCAATGTGGACAATATTGCCGAATCGACCGGTTTCTCGATCCCGCTTTATCACGAAGGCAAGAGCCTGTGGCGTACCGGTCTAGATGCCGTTGGTGAAATTGACGTTGCGGTGATCGAGCTTAACCGCAGCGCTCTGCCCAAAACTGCGGTCTACCGGGCCTTCAGTCCGCACCATCTGTTAAGCAGCCTGGATCAGGTTGAAGTTGGCTCATCGTTGCTCATCGTCGGCTTTCCCCTTGGCTTCCATGACGCGCTCCATCACACGCCGGTCGCCCGCCATGCCATCATCGCTTCGTCATTCGGCCTGCGCTTCCAAGGTGAAGCCTTCTTTCTGACCGATGCCCGTACCCATCGAGGCAGCAGCGGCGCGCCGGTGGTCATGCGCATTGCCAAACCGCTGCCGGCGCACGGTGATCTGCCGTGGATGCTGCTCGGTATTCATTCGGCCCGATTCGATGTGGGCGACCGCGATTTGGTCGAGGATGAGGCGCTCGGACTGAACTGTGCCTGGTACGCCGACATCCTGATGAAACTGACCGAGCCCGCCACATCAGCGCAAAAAACCCCGCCCCCCCGTGCCCCTTCTGGGAAATCCCCCACCTGATCGACGATTCGGTGGCTCCGACCTGAGCCACCGACGGGATCCACTGACCCCAAGAATTGCAGCCGATCCCGATCACGCATGGCACAATTCCGCTCTACTCAACTGCCAAGGCCGACCTGCCATGACCACCATCCTGCTCGTTGATGACTCCACCACCATTCGCAATATGCTGAAGGCGACACTCCAGCCGATGGGCTACCAGATTCTCGAGGCGGCGGGCGGTCGAGCCGGCCTTGAGCAAGTCAAACAAGCCAAAATCGACCTCGTCATCTCTGACCAGAACATGCCGGGGCTGGATGGTCTGGGCATGGTCAAGGCGATTCGCGAAGGTACGGTTAACCAGAACGTCCCTATCCTGGTGCTGACCACTGAAACCTCCGATGACATGAAAACCCAATTTCGCGCAGCCGGTGCCAGTGGCTGGATGTCCAAGCCGTTCACCCCCGAACGCCTTGAGGCGGCCTTGAAAAAGCTGCTTCCCTGACCACGGATGAAAGCCTCCCGCTCGGAATTTCTCGATCTGCCGGATGTTCGTCTGCACATCCGGCGCTGGGGCAATCCGAAGGCACCGATGCTGTTCCTGCTGCATGGCTGGATGGATGTTTCCGCGTCGTTCCAGTTTGTGGTTGATGAATTGCAACACGACTGGAACATCGTCGCCCCGGACTGGCGGGGGTTTGGCAGTTCGGAATGGCTGAGCCGGCCCTATTTTTTCGCCGAGCACCTCGGTGATCTCGACACCATTCTGGATCGCTATGCGCCGGAAGGCCAGGTCAGGCTGGTTGGCCACAGCATGGGCGGCATTCTCGCCTGCCTGTACGCCGGCATTCGCCCGACGCGTGTCGAACGCGTTGTGACGCTGGAAGGCTTTGGCATTGCGCCAACGACGCCGGACATGGCGCCTGACCGTTACCGGCAATGGATGGGCGCGCTGAAGAAGCCACCGCGCATGCATGCCTACAAGGACCGCGCTGCCTTCGCTCGGCGCCTGCAGCACATGGACCGCTTCCTGACGCCGGAACGCGCCGAATTCCTCGCCAAGCATCTGGCCCGTGTCGGCGATGGTGAAACCAAATGCGGCGAACGCCGCCACGGCATCATCTGGAACGGCGATCCGTGGCACAAGGCGCCTTCGCCCTATCTTTTCCGCCTTGAAGAATCGATGGCGATCTGGCGGCAGATCACCTGTCCGGTACTCTGGGTCGCCGGGCAGCAATCATGGGTTGTCCGCGATTACGCCACTCGCCCCGGCGACTGGGAAGCCCGCCGCGCCTGCTTCGCCGATGTGCGCGAGGCATGGGTCGATCAGGCGGATCACATGCTGCACCACGACCAACCCACCGAGGTGGCGCACCTGATCGAGACATTTCTGGCTTGAACAAGGCTTGCTGCGGTCCACCGGAAATAACGGCCGAAATCTAAAATTCAAAGCGCATGCCCGCACTGTGTTTGCGGCCTTCAACGCGGCTTCAGCGAGTGCTGCGCGCCCGATCCTCCTTAACGTCCCTGTGCCCCTGCCGGGGCCGCACGCAGGTACTGTCGGGGCCAGACAGCGGTTTGGCCAAGTTCCAGCGCCGCCTGCTGAGGCCAATAGGGGTGGCGCAAGGATTCCCGGCCGAGCAGGACCATGTCGGCCTGACCACTACGAATAATGTGATCGGCCTGAATGGCAGAGGTAATCAGCCCTACGGCCGCAGTCGGCAAGCCCGTTTCGCACCGGATACGCGTGGCAAATTCAGTCTGAAAGCCCGGGCCTACGGGGATTTGGGCAGTCGGGACCAGGCCGGCCGTCGACACATCGACCAGATCCACGCCCAGGCCCGTCAACCGGCGACACAGCGCAACGGTTTCATCGGCTGACCAGCCACCTTCCACCCAATCCGTGGCGGACAGACGGATCAGCAACGGCAGTCGATCCGGCCAGACCGCCCGCAGCGCTGCAACGATGTCACGCACCAGCCGTGTACGATTGTCAAAACTGCCACCATAGGCATCGGTACGCTGGTTCGCCAGGGGCGAGAGGAATTGATGCACCAGATAACCGTGCGCGGCATGGATCTCGATCGCCTGAAAGCCAGCCGCCAGGGCGCGCTTTGCCGAGGCGACAAACTGGCCGATGACCTCGGCAATGTCAGCCACGGTGAGTTCGTGCGGCGGGAGATACGCATCACCAAACGCGATCGGCGAAGGCCCCACCGACATCCAGCCACCTTCCGCGGCCGAGAGGGTTTTCTGTACCTCCCAGCCCAGCCCGACGCTGGCCTTGCGCCCGGCATGGGCAAGCTGGATCGCCGGCACACAGCCCTGCGCCTGCGCAAAACGGGCAATTCTGGCCAGGGGCTCGATCTGTTCATCTTTCCACAAGCCGAGATCACCCGCACTGATGCGACCGGTCGGCGTCACCGCCGTCGCTTCGAGAATCATCAGCGCCGCACCGCCGACGGCGCGGCTGCCGTAATGAACGAAATGCCAGTCGCCGGCCATGCCATCCTGCGCCGAGTATTGACACATGGGCGGAATACCGATCCGGCTTTTGAGGGTGACGTCGCGCAGCTGCAGGGGTTCGAACAGGTGACTCATTATTTCAATTTTGACCAAAATTTCCGGTTGACCGTGGCGTCCCTAGGTACCGCGCGCCCGCCGGACGGTGATCGACTCGCCCGCCACCCCCCAGTTATCGGTCTCGACCTCATCGATGACCACCACCGTGGTGTTCGGGTTCTTGCCCAGCACATCGACCAGCAGTTGTGTCGCGCCGGCGATCAGCCGGGCTTTCTGCTCGGCTGTCGCCCCTTCGCGGGTGATCCGGATATTGACGTAAGGCATCAGCGGTTTACATCGACCACAACGCGACCGCGCACCTGGCCATCCATCAGTTGCACCGCCGTTGGAATCGCCTCGGCCAGCGACACCTCGTCGGTGATCAGCCCCAGCTTGGCGACATCAAGATCGGCGGCCAGTCGTTGCCATGCGACCAGACGCTCCGGACGCGGGCACATGACACTATCAACGCCCACCAGCGTCACGCCACGCAAGATGAACGGTGCCACCGACGACGGAAAATCCATCCCGCCGGCCAGTCCGCAGGCCGTCACGACGCCACGATATTTGGTCGTCGCGCAGATGTTGGCCAGCGTATGGCTACCCACCACATCCACGGCCCCGGCCCAGCGCTCTTTGCCGAGCGGTTTGCCCGGTGCGGAGAAAGCACTGCGGTCGAGCACTTCAACGGCGCCAAGCTGCTTGAGGTAATCGGTTTCTGCCGGCCGGCCGCTGACCGCCACGACCGTATAACCGAGCTTGGCCAGCACGGCAATCGCCACGCTGCCGACGCCGCCCGCCGCACCGGTGACGACGATTTCGCCATCGGCCGGCTTGACGCCTTGCCGCTCCAGCGCCATCACACACAGCATCGCGGTGTAGCCCGCCGTGCCGATGGCGACAGCCTGCTTCTCGCTGAAGGCGGCCGGCAGCGGCACCAGCCAGTCACCTTTGAGCCGAGCCTTTTGCGCCAGACCACCCCAATGGGTTTCACCGACGCCCCAGCCATTGAGCACAACACGATCGCCGATCTGGTAATCGGGATGATCGCTCGCCTCAACCGTCCCGGCAATGTCGATCCCCGGCACCATCGGAAACTTGCGCACCACAGGCCCCTTGCCGGTGATCGCCAGGCCATCCTTGTAGTTGAGCGACGACATCGCCACACGGATTGTCACGTCGCCTTCCGGCAACTGGCTCTCGTCAATATCCTTCACTGCCGCGCGGTAACCGGCGTCATCCTTCTCGATCAGAATTCCCTTGAACATGTGTCCTCTCCGTAGTCAGTGCTGCAAGCTGGGTTCGAGCGCCCGCCGGGCGTCCCGCTTTTCTACAAATTTCAGTATAACCAAGAGAACGACACCCACCACCATCACGCCGGCCGCGATGGTCAAGCCGATCGCATAGTTGCCCAGCCGGGTCGCCAGCCAGCCGACGATGGCCGGACCGATGATCTGCGCCACGCCGTACGAAAGGGTCATTTTGCCCATCATCTTGGCCGGTCGGGTCGGGTAGTAGCGCCCCGCCATGGTCAGCACCAGACTGACCATGCCGATGAAGGTCCCGCCAAACAACAGCGCACCGAACATCGTGGCAAAAAAGCCACCCACGGCCACCGGCAGGATAATGCCGATGATCTGCAGGACCGCAGCCAGAATCAGCGCATTGATGTCGCCGGTGTAGCGGGCGATCAGATCCCAGTTGAAACAGGCCGGCGTCGCCGCCAGGCCAATGGCCAGGAAAGCCAGCGCGCCTTGCCCGGCGAGCCCCGGCAAGTGATCGACGATGGCGACGATAAAGGTGGCGCTGATTACATAACCAAAGCCGGCGCAGAAGTAGGACGCCATGAAGATGCCCAGAAACAGCTGGCTCGGCGGATTGTCATGCATGGGTGCGCCGGTCTTGGTCACGGCGCTGGTATCAGGCGCCGGCAACCAGGCCAGCGCCGGGATGATCAGCACGCAAGCGATGGCTGACAAGGCAAACCACTGTTCGCGCCAGTCCAGCCAGCCCGTCATCAGCCAGACCGCGACCGAACAACCGGCGATCCCCAACCCGATCCCGGCAAAATGGATCCCCAGCTCCGGCCGGTGATTGTGGCGGATCAACCAGTTCAGGATCAGCCCGGTACCCAGCAGAATGCCGGCGGCACTGCTCAGACCCGCAATGAAGCGCGATAGCATCCAGATCAGCGGATCACTGGTCAGGCCCATCATTGCCGTGCTGAGAATGGCCACCACCATACCGATTCGGTACAACCGGTCCTTGAGGACCAGATCGCTGATCAAGGACGCGACCACCGCACCCGTCAGATAGCCGGCGTAGTTCAGCGCCGCCAGCCAGCCCGCTTCGGCCAGTCCGAGTCCGGCCTGCTGCTGCATCAGCGGCAACAACGGCGTATAAGAAAATCGGGCGACCCCCATCGCCAGGATCAAACTGAAAATCCCGGCGCTCAGCACCTTGAAGCGTTCTCTCTGTGAGTTCATGGGCATTTCCCCTTGTTATTGATAAGCGAACAATAAACAGAGTAAAGTATCCATTCAAGTGATTTGTTCAGAACCAATCATTCTGTATTTGAGATACCAATGGAACTCGTTGCCCTTAGAACCTTTCAGGCCGTCGTCGAAGAAGGCGGCATCCTCGCCGCGTCGCGCAAGCTGAACACCGTGCAATCCAACGTCACCGGCCGCATCCGGCGACTGGAAGAAGAGCTGGGCGCCGAACTTTTCTTCCGCAAGGGCCGCGGGCTGGAACTCGCGCCCTCCGGCAAGGTGCTGCTCGACTACGCACGACGCATGCTGATGCTCGAACGGCAAACCAGCGCAGCGGTGCGACAGGTGGGCGAAAGTGCCGGCGAACTGCGCATCGGCGCTATGGAAACCTTCGCTGCCCTGCACCTGCCCAGCGCCCTGAAAGCCTTGCGCAGCGAACACCCCGGCCTGGAACTTCGGGTTTCCACCGACACCACCAGCACGCTGACCGGCAAGGTGCTCGACCACAAACTCGATTGCGCCTTCGTGGCCGGCCCGGTCATTCACCCTGACCTGCAATTTGACGAATTGATCATTGAAGAGCTGGTTCAGGTGCACGCTGCAGGCACCGACCCCGTGTTGCTGCCGCTGATCCTTTTCCGCGAAGGCTGCGCTTATCGCACCCGCGCCATCGCCTGGCAACGCGCCCAAGGCCATGCCGTGGCCGATGCCATGGAATTCGGCACGCTGGAAGGCATCCTCGGCTGCATCGCGGTTGGCCTTGGCTGGACGCTGATGCCGCGCCGTGTCGTCGAACAATCCAGCCATGCAGCCGATCTGGTCATCGAAACCGTGCCGGACGAATTCAGCCGGGTGCCGACCGGCATGATCTACCTGCGCGCTGCATCACCGATGGCTGCCCTGAAAACACTGAGCGACGGAATCATTACGTCGGCCAATCGCGCCAAAGCCTGAGCAACGTCGTCTGCAAACCGATGCAACAATCCCGAGGGCACCGGGCCAGTAATGAAAAAGGACCGCATTCGCGATCCTTTTTTCCTCACCTGACTAACGATCAATCGTCAAAGCCTGGCTTTCCGGCGACGGATCATCACGCCAAGCAGTCCCAGGCCAGCCAGGTACATGGCATAGCCTTCAGGCTCCGGCACGGGCAATATCCGGGTCTGTATCCCGCCGCAATCAGCACAACCGGGCTGAAAGACCGTCGCCA
>Ga0209023_10007732_pt1 | contig 10941 bp, 14 predicted proteins | sample LakOneMetagenome_FD_187468 | JGI IMG/M metagenome (GOLD analysis project Ga0209023, IMG submission 187468) | Freshwater and sediment microbial communities from Lake Erie, Canada (SPAdes) (version 2) | ecosystem: Environmental > Aquatic > Freshwater > Lentic | place: Lake Erie, Canada...
GCGCGCCTACGCGTCGACGTAATCGAACACCACGTCGATGCCGTGCGCACCGAGCACCGCGGCGAACTGCCGCAGCCGCGCTTCGTAAGCGGCGTAGCCGCGCGCAGCACGTCCCGGGTCGAGATCGGCGGCGGCGAAATCGCGCTGCCAGCGCGCCGGCGAGGGAATCTCCAGGCGGGCGATGCCCTCGGCGAAGCGAACCCGCGGTTCCGGCGGCGCGTCGATGCCGGCGTCCGCCTGCGGCGACAACAGCGCGGTTTCGATCACCGGCCACAGCGCGGCCAGGCCGGCGTGTTCGTACTGCAGCGCGGTCATCGCGACGAGGTCGTGCAAGGTGAGCAGGCGCGCGTGTTCGATCTTCGCGGCGAACGCTTCCTGCGCCAGCAATGCGGTGCGCGCCGAGGCCATGCCGCGGTCCAGCAGCTCGGTTTCGAAGTATTCCTGCAGCGCGGGCGCATCCGCGCCGACCAGCAGGAATGGCAGCACCCGCAGCGCGCCGCCGCGCAATCCGGGTTCGGTTCGCAACGGCTGCGGCACGTGGCCTTCGGCATCCGCGCCGAAAGCGAAGATCCGCGCCCCCGAGGCGCCGGCCCGCGGCGCGCGCGCATGCAACTCGGCCAGGCGTCGGTGCAGCGGCCAGCCCGGGCGCAGCGCCTCGGCCGGGTCGAAATGCGCGGCGGCAAGCACGAGGTCGCAATTGGCGGCCCGCGGCGCGATCCGCGCGAGGTCGAGGGCGAGGCTTTCGGCCAGTTCCATCGCCGCACCGGCGGCGAGCGCGTCGACGCCGATCGCGCCTTCGGCGAGTTCCAGCGCGAGGAGTCCGGTCGCCGGCGGGGCGTCGGTGGCGTCGTGGTCGTGCATGGCCTCGGCGTCGTGATTGGCCGCACACGAGCGCGGCGCTAGACTGCGGTCATTATGCCCGTGCGCATCGCGCGGGCCGCGAAAGAGGCGAAACACCATGCTCCAGGGCCGTCCCGTCGCCGTGCTCGGCGGCGTCCGCATCCCCTTCTGCAGGCAGAACACTGCCTACGCCGACGTCGGCAACCTCGGCATGGGCGTGCGCACGCTCGGCGCGCTGGTCGAGAAGTTCGGCCTGCACGGGCAGGTGCTGGGCGAAGTGGCCTTCGGCGCGGTGATCAAGCAGCCGTTCGACTGGAACCTCGCGCGCGAGGCGACGCTGTCCTCGGGCCTGTCGCCGCTGACGCCGGGCATCACCCTGCAGCGCGCCTGCGGCACTTCGCTCGACAGCATCATGATCGTCGCCAACAAGATCGCCGCGGGCCAGATCGAAGTCGGCATCGGCGGCGGCAGCGACACCACTTCCGACGTGCCCATCGTCTACGGCCAGGCCCTGCGCCGGCGCGTGCTCGAGGCCGCGCGCGCGAAGTCGACGAAGGACAAGCTCGCCGCGTTCAAGGGCTTTTCGTTCCGGGAACTCAAGCCGGAATTCCCCGGCGTGGCCGAACCGCGCACCGGCAAGTCGATGGGCGACCACTGCGAGGACATGGCCAAGGAGTGGAACATCTCGCGCGATTCGCAGGACGAATTCGCGGTCGCCTCGCACCACAAGCTCGCCGCAGCGTACGAGCGCGGCTTCTTCGACGACCTCGTCGTCAGCTTCCGCGGCGTCTCGCGCGACAACATCCTGCGCCCGGACACCAATATCGAGAAACTGGCGACGCTGAAGCCCGCGTTCGACAAGACCTCCGGCCGCGGCACGCTCACCGCCGGCAATTCCACGCCGCTCACCGACGGCGCCGCCGCGTGCCTGATCGCGTCGGAGGAGTGGGCCGCGAAGCACGGCCACGAAGTGCTCTGCCATATCCGCGACACCCAGGTCGCCGCGGTCGACTTCGTGCACGGCGAAGGGCTGCTGATGGCGCCGACGATCGCGGTGCCGGAAATGCTGGCGCGCAACGGCCTGACCCTGCAGGATTTCGACCTGTACGAAATCCACGAAGCCTTCGCCGCGCAGGTGCTGTGCACGCTGCGTGCGTGGGAGAGCGAGGAATACTGCAGGAACCGCCTCGGCCTCGACGCGCCGCTGGGCCGCATCGATCCGGCCAGGCTCAACATCAACGGTTCCTCGCTCGCCACCGGCCATCCGTTTGCCGCCACCGGCGCGCGCATCGTCGCCACCGCGGCGAAGGAACTGAAGCAACGCGGCGGCGGCCGCTGCCTCGTGTCGATCTGCACCGCCGGCGGTATGGGGGTGGTGGCGATCCTGGAGCGTTAGCGGCGTGGACGCGCACATCGTCGCGCATGGGGCGCGGCTGTCGCGCGTAGCGTTTTTCCTGATCGCATGCGCTTGCGCGGAAGCGGCCAATGCGCATGGTGGCGGATTGGATGCGAACGGCTGCCATACCAACCGCAAGACCGGCGAATACCATTGTCATCGCGCGCAGGCGACCCCGCCTTCCAAAAAGCCATTGCGGCGAAATCCGCCTACGACCAATTTCGCGCCGGCGGCTAATCTCCGCAGCGATCACGCATTCCGGAATTGTTCCGAAGCGCGCGCGGCGGGTGCTGCGCCAGTACGGCGTGGCGATCCCGGATATGGTCCGCACCTCGATCGCGACAACGATGGCGTTGGATGCGAATGAGCTCGTAGGCCGGGTTTGGCTCCGTCCATCCAGTTCCGGGAATGTCATCCTGAGGCGAAGTCGAAGGACCTGCTGTTGCTTTCGTAACGGGCGGAATTCGGAAAAGCAGGTGCTTCGCTACGCTCGGGATGACAGCGGGAAGGTCGAGCCTACGGTCGCTTTTCGATCATCCTTCGCAACGCCCGCTCCGCCGCGGCATTGATCGCCGCCCAGTCGCGCTTGCCATCGGCGCGCACGACCTCGGTCTTCGGCATCTCGGCGAAGAACAGTTCGGCCTGCCGCCAGGATCTTGCGGGCGAGGGCAGGAACACGCCGGCGATGCGGCCATCGAATCCGGAGCCGCGATCCACGCGACCGCGCGCATCGAGTTCCGCATACAACGGTTTCGCCGTGTAGTAGCCGCGCAACGCATTCGATTGCACGTCACGCAACGCATGGAAATCGTGCGGGCGCAACGGATAACGGAACCAATGCGAGAAACCCGCAAGCTGCGACGGCAGGTCGCGCGGATCGAGCGAGCGCGGCAACACGTCCGCGATCAGCCGGGCAAGCGCGGAATCCCGTGCTCATCGCGTTCCTCGACCGCGACGTTGCCATCGACCTCCTGTCGCGGGTCGCGGCCCGGCAGCTCCAGCGCCGCTTCGCCGCGCGCGACGCGCAGCGCGTTCGCGTAGCTGCGTTGCGCGCGATCCGCGTCGCCGGCCTGCGCGTAGGCATTGCCGAATTCCTCCCACGCATCGGCGCCTGCGCCCTGCGCCAGCGCGCGATGCAGGTTGGTTTCGGCCTGCGGCCAGTGGCCTTGCTCGCGATCGAGCCGGGCGAGTGCGAGCAGCAACGCGGGACTGGACGGATGCGCCTGCAGCCAGCGTTCGAGGTTCGCGCGACGCTGTTCGGCGCGGCCTGCCGGTACCGGCAGCGTGCCGTAGCGCGCGGCGAGTGCCTCGTCCCAGCGCGCGTCCAATGCATGCTCCACCGCCTTCGACGCGGCCTCGTCCCAGCGCAATGCGGCGGCGCGATCGGCGTAGGCGAGCACCACGTCGGAATCGCTGCGAACGGCCTTCGGCAAATGGTCCCAGGTATCGGCGAGCGCGTTCGCGTCGGCGGCTTCGCGCAACGCGGCCGCGGCCCAGCGTTCCTGCAATTCGTCGAGCAGCGCGTCCGGCAACGCGTGTTGCTGGCGCAACGCTCCGAGCAGGCCGTAGGCCTCGGCGGACTTGCCGCTGGCGGCGAGCGCCTGCGCGCGCAGCGCCTGTCCGCGCGGCGGCAGCGGTTGCACCGACGGCGCGTCCAGCGCGACCAGCGCATCGGCCGGGCGTTCGTCGGCCAGCGCGCGTTCGGCCAAGGCGATCGCGCGCGCGCCGGCATGCTTCGGATCGAGCGCATCGATGTGCGCTTGCGCCGCGGCGCTGTCCCCGCGCGCGGCCGCCGCCTGCGCCGCGGCCACGCGGGCGAAGGCGGCATCGTGGCCATCGTCGGCGGCACGCGCCAGCAGTTGTTCGGCACGGGCGTAATGGCCGCCGTGCAGGGCGTCGAGGCCTTCGCCCAGTCGCGCGCGGGCATTGCGGTCGCGCAGCCGGTGCCAGGAACGGAACGGCAGCGTCAGCAGCTTCCACAGCACGCCGACGACGAGCGCGGCGACGAGGATGCCGATGACCGCGGCGGCGACCGTCGTGGTGTAGTCGGTGCCGCGGAAACGCACCAGCACGTAGCCGGGGTCGGCCAGCAGGAACTGCGCGGCGAGCGCGCCGAGCAGCGCGAGCACGATCCAGAATAGCAGGCTGCGGAACAGGTTCATGGAGATGGATCCTTGCGGGACGCGCCGACCCTAGCGCATGCCATGTTGCGGCGGCGTTGCGGGGATGAACGCGGGCCGACTCAGCGGGTGGCGCGCAAGGCCTGCAACTGCTGCAGCGTGCTGCCGAGCACCGGCACCGACACCGTGAGCGGCGATGCGCGCAACGCCGCAAGCCGTGTTTCCAGCGTTTTCCGCTGCGGAGAATCCGGCCACAGGCGGCGCAGCCATGCGCCGGCGCGGTCCAGCGCCTCGTGCCATGCGGCGGCGTCGCGGCGTTCGGCCGCGATGCGGGCGAGCGTGAGTTCGAGTTCGAGTCCCGAACGAGCGCCATCGCGGTCGCCCGGATCGGTGGCGATGGCGCCGCCGCTCGGCTGCACGCGCACCACCCGCGACAACAACCGTTGCCACCACGGCGCGTTCGCATCCCCGGCCTGCATCGCATCGTCGGTTGCGGACGGCAGCGAAGCGGAGAACGCCGTGAGTTGGCGCAATGCCGTCGCGCGCGGATCGGGGCCGAGCGCATCGAGCGCGGCGCGTTCCTGCACCAGGGTCTGGCGCAGGTCGAGCAGCCCGGGATCGTTCGTGCGGTCGAGCAGGTTCGCGGCGAGGGCGTAGGCGCGGCGCGCGGCGTCGATGTCGCCGGCGAGCTGCAGGCGTTGCTGGCCGATGGCGAGCAGCAGCGCGGTTTCGTCCAGTAAAAGCGCCTGCGCGCCGTGGCGATCGGGTTCCGCGAAGCGTTCGACGGCCTGTTCCAGCAGCGCGGAACGCTGGCCGAGGCCGATCAGTTCCTCGCGCAGCACGCGGTTGGTCGCTTCGTCCTGCTGCATGCGCAGCGATTGCGCGCGTTGCTCGCCGCGCAGCGCATCGAGGCGCGCGTCGAGCGCGTCGGCCTGTTCGGCGAAGGCGTGGCGCATGGCGGCATCGCGCGCGGACCAGGCCCGCCAGCCGTACCAGCCGGCGAACGCCAATGCCGCCAACACGATCAACGCGAAGACGAACGCGCCGCGGCCGGAACCGGTGCGTGGAGCGGATGTCGGATCGGGGGACGTCACGGGCGCGGGGGAAGGCGAATCGTGGCGCGCATGCTACCCGATCGCGCCTGCCATCGCCGCGACCAGGTCGCGCGGGCGCGCACTGGCCGCCGTCACCACCCGCCCGCGGAAACCTGCATCGCGCGCCGCCTGCGCGAGGCGTTCGCTGGCCGCGGCGACATCCGCATCGCGGAGTTTCTCCGCCAGTTCGGCGGGCAATCGCGACAGCACGAGCGCCAGCGCCTCGCCGCTGCTCGCCGCGATCCACGGACGCGACCGCAGGGCGTGCAGTCGTGCGAGTGCAAGCGGGGACGGCGCGATTCCAACGCGGCGATAGACATCGGCACGCAGCAGCTTCGCGCCGCGTTTCCGCAGCATCGGCGCGATGACGCCACGCCCGCCAGGCGCGGTGAGCAGGGCGACGCTGCGTCCACGCAACGATTGCAGTTCCGCGAGCGCGAGCAATCCTTCGCTGTCCATGCGCGATGGCGAGACGACCTCGTCGATGCCGGCGCGGCGCAGTGCCGCGGCGGTGCCGGCGCCGACCGCGCACCAGCGTTGCCCGCGTTTCCGCTTCAGCGTTTGCAACGTAGTGGTCGCGCGCACCGCGGCGGGACTGGTGGCGATCACGATGTCGGCGCCGAGCGCGGCGCGCAGCCCGCGTCGCGATTCGGCATCGTCCTGCGTTTCGATCCGCCACGGCGACAGCGCCAGCACGCGCGCGCCCTGCGCGGCGGCGGCGCGGCGCAGGGCGGCGTGCGCACCGACCGGGCGCAGCGAAATCACATAGCATCCCGCCAGCGGCATTCGCCTCGCCTTCGCCATGGAACGAGCATACAGAAATGGATCCCGATTCCGACCCGGCATTGCAATCGCTGCTCGCGCACTACCTGTCGATGCCGCCGGTGGCGGCGATGCGGCTGGAGATCGCCGGTGCCGATGCCGGCAGCCTGCGCCTGCGCGCGCCGCTATCCGCGCACGTCAACGACAAGGGCTGTGCGTTCGGCGGCAGCCTGGTTTCGCTGATGACGCTGGCGGGCTGGGGCGTGGCCACGCTGGCGCTGGAACGCGCCGGCCTGCGCGCCGACGTGTTCGTGGCTTCCAGCGAGGTGCGTTACCGCGCGCCGCTGTTCGCCGACCTCGAGGCGGTCGCGAACGCGGACGCGGCGGAACTGGCGGCCTTCGTCGCCGCGCTGCGCGACGACGGCCGCGCCAGCCTGAACCTCGATGCGCGCGTCCCGCTGCCCGGGGGTGGCAGCGCATGCGACATGCGTTCGCGCTACGTCGCCATCGCCAGGGGTTAGGATGGCGCGGACGAACGCGGGGGAAGGCTCATGATCCGTGCGAATGCGTGGCGCTGGATGCTGGTCGCGTTGCTGGGCGCGCTGCTCGCCGGCTGCGCCACCGGCCAACCGAAGATGAGCGAGCTGGACAAGCTGCAGTACGCGTGGTCGGCGGCGATCCGCTGGGGCGATTTCGAAGGCGCCTGGAACCTGCTCGATCCCGCGTATCGCGACGCGCACCCGCTCACCGAGCTCGATTTGTCGCGCTACAAGCAGATCCAGGTGTCGGGCTACCACGAACTCGGTTCGCAGGTACTGGAGGACCATGCCCGGCGCGAGATCGAGATCGGCGTGATCAATCGCAACACCATGGCCGAACGCAGCCTGCGCTACACCGAGGAATGGCGCTACGACCCGGCGACCAAGACCTGGTGGGTGACCTCGGGCCTGCCGGATTTCTGGGCCGGCGAGTGAACCCGCGCCGGCGGGCCGGCACGGCCGCTGTGGGACAATGCGCGCCCGTTTCGTCGTAGCCGGAAACCCCCTACGTGACCTTCGCCGAACTCGCGGCCTTCGCTGGCCGCAACCCCATCCTGTCCGCGGCGCTGGCCGGCCTGACCCTCGCGATCCTGTGGACCGAGGCCACGCGCCTGCTGCGTGGCGGGCGCCGACTCGCGCCGGCGGCGCTGACCTCGCTGGTCAACCGCGAGGACGCGCTGGTCGTGGACGTGCGCGCGGCGGCCGATTTCGAGAAGGGCCACATCCCCGGCGCGAAGCAACTGGCGCTGGCGGAGGTTAAGCCGGAACACAAACTGCTGGTCGCGGCGAAATCGCGGCCGGTGGTGCTGGTGTGCAAGGCCGGGCAGAGCGCGGAGGGCGCCGCGGCCGCGCTGCGCAAGGCCGGTTTCGAGCGCGTGTTCGTGCTCGACGGCGGCATCGACGGCTGGCAGCAGGCCGGGTTGCCGCTGGCGAAAGGCCGCTGAAACAGGCCCGGCCGCGCCGCGGGCGCGTGCCATAATCGCCGCTTTCCCCACGTTCCAGCCGGAGTACCCCGATGTCCGAGACTTCCCCCGCCAACGGCGCCGCGACCGACGCGCAGCCGGCCGGCCAAACCTTCAGCCTCGACAAGCTCTACGTGAAGGACGTCTCGTTCGAAGCGCCCGGCGCGCCGCAGGTATTCGCGACCGAGCTCACCAGCCAGCCGCAGTTGCAGATGAACCTCGCGCAGAGCGTGCAGCGCCTGGGCGAGGTCGCCTATGAAGTGCAGCTCGACATCACCGTCACCTGCACGGTCGAGGACAAGACCCTGTACCTGGCCGAAGTGAAGCAAGCCGGGCTGTTCACCCTCGCCGGCTTCGATCCGCAGACCCTGGACGCGGTGCTCGGCACGCTGTGCCCGGCCTCGTTGTACCCGTACGCGCGCCAGACCATCGGCGACCTGATCCAGGCCGGCGGGTTCCCGCCGTTCCTGATGCAGCCGCTGAACTTCGAGGGCCTGTACGCGGAGAACCTGCGCCAGCGCGCCGCGCAGCAGGCCGGCGGCACCCTCGGCAGCGGCACCGAGACCGCCGGCAACGCCTGAGCCCGGCATGGGACCGGACGCAACGGCCGCACGCTCGGTCGCCGTCCTCGGCGCGGGCTCCTGGGGCACCGCGCTCGCCGCGCTGATCGCGCGGCACGGCCACCGCGTCGTGCTGTGGGGCCGCGATGCGGGCGTGGTCGAAGCCATCGACCGACGCCACGAGAACCCGCACTACCTTCCCGGCATCGCCCTGCCGCCGGAGTTGCGTGCCAGCACCGACCTCGCCGCGACCTTGCGCGATGCGGACCTGGTGCTGGTGGTGGTGCCTTCGCACGCGTTCGCCGAAACCCTGCGCGCGCTGGCGCCGTTGCGCCCGCAGGACGCGGGCGTGGCGTGGGCGACCAAGGGTTTCGAACCCGGCAGCGGGCGCTTCCTGCACGAAGTCGCCGGCGACGTGCTCGGCGACAGCGTGCCGCTGGCGGTGGTGACCGGGCCTTCGTTCGCGAAGGAAGTCGCGCAGGGACTGCCGACCGCGTTGACCGTGCATTCGGACGAAGCCGCGTTCGCGCAGCTCGTCGCCGACGTGCTGCACGGCCCCGCGTTCCGCGCCTACACCGGCGACGACATGCGCGGCGCCGAACTCGGCGGCGCGATGAAGAACGTGCTCGCGGTCGCCACCGGCGTCGCCGACGGCATGCAGCTCGGCCTGAACGCGCGCGCCGGGCTCATCACCCGCGGCCTCAACGAGATGCTGCGGCTCAACATCGCGATCGGCGGGCGCCCGGAAACATTGATGGGCCTGGCCGGCCTCGGCGACCTCGTGCTCACCTGCACCGGCGACTTGTCGCGCAACCGCCGCCTCGGCCTCGCGCTCGGCCGCGGTCAATCGCTCGAAGACGCGGTGCGCGAGATCGGCCAGGTGGTCGAATCGGTGCAGACCGCGGACGAGGTGATGCGCCTCGCCGCGCGCCATGGCGTGGAACTGCCCATCGCCGAAAACGTGCGCGACGTGCTGCACGGCGACATCACCCCGGCCGAAGGCTTGGGCCGCCTGCTCGCGCGCGAGCAGAAGGCGGAGTATCCGGATGTGCTGTTTCCTTAATGCGGGCGGCGCTTACTCGCCCACGTCTTCGTCGTAACTTGCGTAGTTAGACATGATCGCAGTACCCGCCGGCAGGTTGCAGGTTACTGAGAACAGGAAACTATCGAACTTGGGGCCTGTCCCGAAATCCTCCAATGTCCAAAAAATGCTCACAGCATAGTTTGGAGTGGCGTTGGTAGTTGCGCTCTTCGTGGAATAACGCGTGCCTGACGAGATATTGCCGTTCATGCCCGTGCACTGCACAGCGTGAGTTAATCCATCAATGCTGACGAGATACAGGCCTGCTTGCGTGAACGCTGCCGATGTCGCCGTGTACTGGCAGATGACAAACTCGTTGGTGGCACCCTCGTTACGCAGACCCGTAGCTCGTGGGCGCACTTGGGAAGAAATAGTGGGGACACTCAGTTGGCAGGCAGGACCGCCTTGATCCCACATCTGTCGGTTGGCCACAGCCGCAAAAGCGGGTGATACGGCAAGTGAATTGACAAGGAGAATGATCAGTATTGGGGTGTCATGTATTTTCATCGGGTGTTCTTTAATATCGATCCATCGCTCGATTATCAGGATATCCCATGGCGGGTCCAACCATGTAAAACCCCGGCCGTTTCCGGCCGGGGTCGATGGGGTTCGGAATGGGGGGCGCTTACGAACCCACGTCCTCGTCGTAAAAAGCGAAGGTGCTGACGATCGCCATGCCCGGCGGCAGGTTGCAGGTGACCGAGAACGCGCCGAAGGGAAGCGTGCTCAACGCTGGATCGAAGTAGCCCGAGTTCCAGCCCACGGATGTTCCGGCCTGGTCGCTCGCGCGCACGAAGATGTCGAAGGTCGAGAAGTAGGCGCCTCCGGTGCCGTAGCCGCTCATGCCGGTGCAGGTCACGTTGTGGTCCGCGCCATCGATGCTGGCGAGGATGATGCTGGCCTGCGTGAACGGAGTGGACGTGGCGGTGAACTGGCAGATGACGAAGGCGCTGGTGGTGCCTTCGTTGCGCATTCCCGAAGCACGCGGGCGGACCTGGGTGGACGTGGTCGGGACGCTCAACTGGCAGGCGGGACCGCCCTGGTCTTCCATGATGCGCTGCACCGTGACGGCGGATGCGGGCGAAGCGCTCAGCAGGGCGGCCACGAGAATCGTGGCTGCGAGGGTGTTTGGGATGTTCATCGGTGCATTCCGCAAATGGCCGCGTTGGCCGGTTTCCGTGTATGCGTAGCGAGGAGCCGAAAGCGGACATGACGAAACAAAAAACCCCGGCCGTTGCCGGCCGGGGCGTTCGCGACGTCGGGGGAGAGAGAGGTCTGTCGCGAGTGGCGCTTGGTTGTGGCGCGCTTACCAGCTGAAGCGCGGGCCGATGAAGTATTGGGTGTCGCCATCGGCGAACTTCACGTCGCCGTTGATGCCCCAGTTCTGGTTGAACTTCACCTGCGCGCCGAGGCGGCCGTAGAAATCGCCGTCGAATTCGTCGCCGTCTTCGTAACCGGCCAGCGCGTAGCCCTCCAGGTTCGGGGTCAGCGCGCTGCGCACGCCGGCCTCGACGCTGTAGCCATCGAAATTGGCGCCGGCGCCGGCGTCGAACTTCTCGTAGGCCGCGCGGGTGACGAGGTCGGTGC
>Ga0209023_10007733_pt1 | contig 10938 bp, 9 predicted proteins | sample LakOneMetagenome_FD_187468 | JGI IMG/M metagenome (GOLD analysis project Ga0209023, IMG submission 187468) | Freshwater and sediment microbial communities from Lake Erie, Canada (SPAdes) (version 2) | ecosystem: Environmental > Aquatic > Freshwater > Lentic | place: Lake Erie, Canada | collected...
AACACCCGGGCGCTGACGCCCGTGGGATGGCGCCGCTCCAGGCTGAGCCGCGCATCCGGGCCGTAGACCGCCTGCAGCCGGTCACGCACGTGCTGCAGGCCGTAGCTCGTCCCTGCAGAGCGCGCGGCCGGTTCGTCTTCCTCGTCCGCAGGCAGCCCGAGGCCGCTGTCGTTGACGCGGATCTCGATGCCGGAGGCCGTCGCACTGGCGACCACCTCGATGCTGCCCGCGCCGACCTTGGGCTCCAGCCCGTGCTTGATCGCGTTCTCCACCAGCGGCTGCAGCAGCATGGGCGGCACCTGCACGGCCTCCAGCTCGGCCGGCAGGTCCAGCCGGAAGGCCAGGCGCGGCCCCATGCGCAGCGCCATGATGTCCAGGTAGGCACGCAGCTGGGCGAACTCGCGGCTCAGGGCGACCGACTCGGTCTGCGATGCGGCCAGTGCGCTGCGCAGGTAGACGATCAGCTGGTCGATCATCGACTCGGCCCGGTCGACGTCCTCGCGCACCAGCGAGCGCAGGTTGGCCAGCGTGTTGAACAGCATGTGCGGCTCGAGTTGCGCGCGCAGCAGCCGCAGCTGGGCTTCGACCGCCAGGCGCTGCGCCTCGGAGCGTGCGGCGGCTTCCTTGGCCAGCTGCTCGCGCGTGGCGTAGTAGTGCAGCCCCACGCCGCCCACCATCAGCGTGAACAGCACCGGTATCAGGCTGACGCTCATGTAGCCGACCATGCGCAGCGGTTCGCCCAGCAGCAGGAAGGCGAACTGGTGGCCCACGACGAAGCCGGTCGGTATGGCCACGACCCCGGTCAGGAACCAGCGCGCCATCGGCTGGAACCGCGCGAAGGCACGCGCACGCCGCAGCAGCAGCACGCAGGCTGCCATCGTCATGCCCACGCACTCATGGAACACCATCAGCCGGGGCCAGGTATCCAGGCCGGGGGACAGCAGGTACAAGAGCGTCGCGGCCAGGGCCCAGAAGACAGCGGCCGCGGCGATGGCCCGCAGCACGCCTTTCAGCGTATCGGGCCACAACTCGGCGGTGGGTGTCGAAGACAGATACATGGGGGGGCGATCGGGCTGCAGACGTGTGAAGCGGTCAGCGCGACTCTAGGGCCGGCGCGGCGCAACGCCAAGCCGCTACAGGCTCGCGCCCAGCGCCATCACGACCCCGACGCCCAGGCCATAGGGGATGTGCGAGACCGTGCTGGCCAGTAGGGCATTGGAGCCGCGCGGCCCGCGCTGCCCGAACCAGCCCCAGCCGAAGGCCGGCAGCAGCAGCAGCCAGGGCAGCAGCGAGGTCGCCGCACCAAAGGCCACACCACCCCACAGGTGATGGGTGGGCGCGGCCCAGCCCGCGGCATGGGCCCAGGCCGCGTACAGCAGCGCAACACCGCCGCCGCCGACGAGAAGGTGAAACACCCAGCCCGCCTGCACCTCGCCCGGCCGTGCCGGTGAGCAGGCGATGTCGGCATGCGCCCATTGCCCGCGCAGCAGGCCCAGCGCCCAGCGGCCGACCAGGGCGACGCTGACCCCGCTGGTCAGGCCCAAACGGGCGGCGAGGGTCTCGGTGAGGTCCATCAGCACGGCGCCGACGATGCCGCCGAGATAGGCCAGGACAAAGCTGTTCATGGACTGCTTCCTTCGTGAGAGGTCGGGGCGCGATCGATGCGCGAGGTCAGCGCACCGGCGGCCGCGGCTGGGCGGCCGCCGGCGTCTTGCCGGCGGCGAAGCGGCTCACGACCGGGCGCAGCTGGCACCGGCGCTGCAGCGGCACGGGGTGCCGCACTGGCATTGCGCGCCACAGGGGCACTGCGGGCCGCAGGCGCAGCCGTTGGGTGCGGCCGCTTGCTGGCAGCCGAAGTTGCACCCGGCACCGCGACAGGCGGTGCAGTTGCAGGGGACTTGCGGGGTGGTGTTCATGGGGGCTTTCCTCTGGGTTGCATCGACGACGGGATGTCTTCGATGCCCGCACTGTCGGCGCTGCCGCGGCGCAGGGACAGCGCCGTGAGACGAACGGTCGGCCCGCGTGCGGGAGCGGTTTTGCCGATCGACCGAGTGGTCACGCCAGCTCCCAGCCCGAACGGAGCCCCCTCCCTCCGACGCACCGGGCGACGGCCGGGCGATGCAGGGCCCGCGGCCGCATCACGACAAAGGGGGCCGGGCCGCGCTGCGTGGACTTCCCCCTAGACTTCGCCGATGGACATTCAACAAGACCGTGCCTCCACCCACGACCTGGGCGGTGCCATCCGCGCCGTACTGCCGTCGCTGCAGCGTTTCGTCCGCTTCGCGGGGCCCGATCCCGCCTGCGCCCGTTCCCGATGGAGGGCCGCGCTCGACGGCTCGCTTCCCGGGACGGGTGTCGGGCGAGAAAGGGTGCTTGCCGAGCTGGCCGATCTGGTGGTGGCCAACGGGCTGCGCACCGGCCATCCCGGCTTCACGGGATGGGTCACGACGATGCCGACCGACGTCGGCGCCGCGGCCGACCTGGCACAGGCCGTCGCCGTGCCGCAGCGGTGGTGGGCCACGGCGGGCAACTTCGTGGACGACCTCGCGATGCGCTGGCTGATCGCGTTGCTGGGCTTCCCTGAACACTTCACGGGGACTTTCACGGCCGGCGGCTCGACCGCCAACTTGATCGGCCTGGGCGCTGCGCGCCAGCACGCCGGCGAGCGCCTCGGCCTGCACCCGTCGAGAGATGGAAACGGCGGGATGTTCGAGCCGCGTGTGTACTGCTCGACCGAGACGCATCACGTGGTGGGCCGGGCACTGGGCGTACTGGGCCTGGGCCGCCGCAGCCTGCGCGAGATTGCGCTCGATCGCCGCGGCACGATCGACCTGGACCAGCTGCAGGCCGCGCTCGACGAGGACGCCGCGGCGGGCCGCACGCAGGTGGCCATCGTGGGCTGTGCCGGCGACGTCAACACGGGCCGCGTGGACCCCCTTGCCGACCTGGCGCGCGTCGCCCGCGAGCGGGGCCTGTGGTTCCATGTGGACGGCGCCTACGGCGGCTGGGGCGTCCTGGACGAGCGCGTCCGCGATCGGTACGGTGATGTCGCGAGCTACGACTCCATGGCCATCGACCCCCACAAGTGGCTCGCCGCGCCGGTGGGCACGGGGGCCGCGATCGTGCGCGATGCCGCCCTGCTCGGGCGCGCCTTCGAGGTCGAGACCGGCGCCTACGACAAGGAACGCCAGGCGCCCATCGGCGTGAGCGACACCGCGTCGCCTTTCGATGAACTCGGCCTCGGCACGCCGGACTTCGGCGTCGATTTCTCGGCACCCGCGCGGGGCCTGGCGGTCTGGGCCATTCTGAGAGAAATCGGATCGGCGGGGGTCCGGGACCGGATCGTGCGTCACAACGACTGCGCCCGGCGCGTCGCAGAACGCGCCCAGGGGGCCGAGGTGCTGGAACTGCTGGCGGAGCCGGTGCTGAGCATCTGCTGCTTCCGCTACCGGCCCAAGGGCTGGAACGACGAGGCCAGGCTCGACGCACTGAACGAGGCGATCCTGCACGGCATCCGCGAGCGCGGTCGCACGGTGACTTCATCGACGCGGGTGGACGGACGCTTCGCGATCCGCCCCTGCTTCATCAATCCGCGCAGCACCCTGGCCGATGCCGACGCGCTGGTGGACGAGGTCCTGGCCGTGGGCAGGACGCTGGAAACGGCGGCCCCGGCGCCTTCGGTCGGCCGTTGAGCCGGTGACGCACGCAGCCCCCGGACAGGATCAGACCGAAGGCACAGGACTCATGGCCAACACCCTTCCGTGGGCGCTGTCGCACACCCAGGTCGCCGTCGAGGCGGTCGCGACCATCGCGTTTGCCCTCTCGGGCGTGATCGAGGGTGCGCGCAAACGCCTGGACGCCGTCGGCATCGGCGTCGTGGCCGGCCTGGCGGCCTTCGGGGGCGGCACCGTGCGCGACATCCTGCTGGACCGGCGCCCCTTGTTCTGGGTGCAGCACCCGGCTTGGGTCTGGACCGTGCTCGCGCTGTGCGTCGGCGCGATGCTCTTCATGCGCGCCAACCATCTGGACCCCACGGAGCGGGCCATGCAGTGGCCCGACGCGCTGGGACTGGGCCTGTTCACCGCCGTGGGCACGCAGATCGCGATCGACGCGGAGATGCCGGCCGTCGTCGCGGTGATCCTGGGCATGGTCACGGCGGTGTTCGGTGGCGTGCTGCGCGACATCGTCTGCAACGAGATCCCCAGAGCCTTCAGCGACCATCGGCCCTACGCCATCTGCTCCTTCATGGGCGGCTGGGTCATGGTGCTGGCACATGCCGGCGACCTGCCGCAATGGGCGGCCCTGCTGGCGGCGGCCAGCACGGCGACCGCACTGCGCGTGGCGGCGATCCTGCTCGACTGGCGCCTGCCCGCCTGGCAGGCCGGCATGGCGGCCCCGGACCGTTCGCGGGACCCGCCCGGCCCCTGATCAGTCCAGGCCCAGCAGCTGGCGGGCCTGCCGCGGCGTGGCGACCTGGCGGCCGTGCGACTCGCACAGCTGCACCACGGCGTGCACCAGCGCCGCGTTGGAAGGCGCCAGTGTGTCCTTGTCCAGGCGCACGTTGTCTTCCATGCCGGTGCGGCAATGGCCGCCCAGCTCGAGCGACCAGCGCGCCAGCGTCATCTGGTCTCGGCCGATGCCCGCGCCGGTCCAGGTGGCGCCCGGGGCCACGCGCTGCAGGGTGCGCACGTAGAACTCCAGCACCTCGCGGTCGACCGGCATCGCATTGCGGATGCCCATCACGAACTGCACGTGCAGCGGGCCACGGATGAAGCCCCGCTGCTGCAGTTGGGCAGCCTGGAAGATCATCGAGAGGTCGAAAGCCTCGATCTCGGGCTTGATGCCGTGCTCGCGCATCTCGGTGGCCAACCACTCGACCAGGTCGGGGCTGTTGTCGTAGACCCGGGTCGGGAAGTTCACCGAGCCGCTGGCCAGCGAGGCCATGTCGGGTTTCAGTCGCAGGTGGGCACCGCGCTCGCGACCGGCCCCGGAGCGGCCGCCGGTCGAGAACTGCACGATCATGCCCGGGCAGTGCTTGCGGATGCCGTCCATGACCTGGGCGAAGCGCTCGGGCGACGACGTCGCTGTCCCGTCGTCATTGCGCACATGCAGGTGCACCAGCGTGGCGCCGGCCTCGAAAGCCTCGTGCGTGGATTCGATCTGCTCCTGGACGGTGATCGGCACCGCCGGGTTGTCGCGCTTCTGCGGCAGGGAGCCGGTGATCGCCACAGTGATGATGCAGGGCTTGGTCATGTCGGGGCCTGGTTCGGTTCAAGCGTGTGGCGCGCGTCGTTCACTTCGAGACGGCGGCGGCCGGCACCGCAGCCGGGACAGTGCCCACCAGGTGAGCGACGGGCGGCCGTACCGAGGCCGAACGGCCGTGCTTGATCATGGCCACGGCCACCGCCGCAATCACCGCCGGGATCGCGATGGCCATGAAGTTCTGCTGCAGCGGCAGGGCCATGCCCACGAGCGTGCCGATCACGATGGGCGCCAGGATGGCACCGCTGCGCCCGACGCCGGAGGCCAGGCCGATGCCCGTGGAGCGGATCGCCATCGGGTAGAACTGGCCTGCATAGGCATAGGTGACGATCTGCGTGCCGATGGTCGATGCGCCGGCCAGGCCGACCACGAAGAACAGCGCCTCGGTCGGCATCGGCACGCCCAGCAGCGTGATCGACACCGCCGCCAGCACGTACATTGAGAACAGCACCCACTTGATCGAGAAGCGGTCGGCCAGCCAGCCACCGCCCACGGCGCCGAGCATGGCGCCGAAGTTCAGCGTCAGCACGAAGGTCAGCGCCGAGCCCAGGCTGTAGCCGGCGCCGGCCATCAGCTTGGTCAGCCACGAGCTGAGCGCGTAGACCATGAACAGGCACATGAAGAACGCGATCCAGAACATCACTGTACTGAAGCCGCGGCCGTCCTGGAACAGCAGGCGCACCGGCGCGCTGGCGGCCTTGTCGGCGGCGGGCAGCGCGAAGCGGTCTTCGGCACTCGGGCGAAAGCCCGGGTCCAGCCGCGCGACGATGGCCTTGAGCTCGTCATGGCGCCCCTGCCTGAGCAGGAAGGGCATGGACTCCGGCAGCGACTTCAGGATGAAGGGGATCAGCGCCACCGGCAGCGCCGCGGCCAGGAACACCGACGACCAGCCATGGCTCTCGATCAGGCCCTTGCCGAGCACTGCGGCGAGCATGCCGCCCACCGCGTAGCCGCTGAACATGAGTGTGACCAGGGTCGAGCGCAGCTTGCGCGGTGCGTACTCGGTCATCTGTGCGACGACGTTGGGCATCACACCGCCGATGCCCAGGCCCGCCAGGAAGCGGGTAATGCTGAAGCTCACCGGGTCGCTGGTCAGGCCCGCCGCGGCGGTGAACACGCTGAACAGCACGATGCAGATCACGATCGCCCAGCGCCTGCCGATGCGGTCGGCGATGGTGCCCAGGGAGATGGCGCCCAGCATCATCCCGAACAGGGCCGAGCTCACCATGAAGCCGGCCTGGGTGGCTTGCACGCCCATCTGCTTCATGATCGACGGCAGCGCGATGCCCGCCACCGCGAGGTCGTAGCCGTCGAAGATGATGATGAGGGCGCACCAGAAGAGCACCAGGCCGTGAAAGCCGTTGAAGCGGGCCTCGTCGGCCACCTTGTGAATGTCGATCTGTCTCATGGTTTGTCTCCGGTAGGTCTTGTGGGGGGTGGGCCGGGTCGGCTCAGCCGAGGTCGCCGCCGCCGACGGGCAGCGTCACGCCGGTGATGTAGGCCGCGTCGTCCGAGGCCAGGAAGAGGATGGCGCCGACCTGCTCGTCGATGGTTCCGTAGCGCTTCATCAGGCTGGACTGAACCGTCTGGTCGACGATCTGCTGGTACCAGGCCTTCTCCTGCTCGCTGGGCTGTTCGGTGTTGCGCGGGATGCGGCGCGGCGGCGCCTCGGTGCCGCCGGGCGCGGTGGCGTTGACGCGGATGCCGCGCTGCGCGGTCTCGAAGGCCAGGCAGGCGGTCAGCGCGTTGACGCCGCCCTTGGCCGCGCCGTAAGGCACCCGGTTCACACCGCGGGTGGCGATCGACGAGACGTTGACGATGGAGCCCGCGCCTTGTTCCAGCATGAAGGGCAGGGCGGCGTGGCAGCACCACAGCGTGGGGAACAGCGAGCGGCGCACCTCGGCCTCGATCTCGTGCTCGCGGTAGTGCTCGAAGGGCTTGGCCCAGATGGTGCCGCCGACGTTGTTGACGAGGATGTCGATGCGGCCGAAGTGCCGGACCGCCTCGCCCATCACGCGCTCGGCGTCGGCGTTGCGCTCCAGGTCGGCGGTCAGCGTCAGCAGCCGCTCGGCAGCGCCGGGCAGGCAGCGCAGTTCGTGGACCAGCTCGGAGCGGTCCACGGCGACCACATGGCCGCCCTCGTCCAGCATCCGCTCGACGACGCGCTGGCCTATGCCTTGTGCCGCGCCCGTGACGACGGCGACCTTCTGGTTGAAACGTGAATTCATGGTGGGGACCTCAGGCGCTGGCTGCGAACTTTTCGTGGTGGAAGCTGGCGGGTCGGACGCCGCATTCCCGGATGAACTGGTTGACCGCCTCGACCATCGGCGGCGGGCCGCACAGGTAGACGTCCACATCGCCGTCGTTCAGGTGCGCCGGCGTGATGTGGTGGGTGACGTAGCCCTTGTTGGGATAGCGGCTGTCCGCGCTGGCCACGCAGGCCGCGAACGTGAAGTTGGGGATGCGCCGGGCCAGGTCCTCGAGCTTGTCCAGCTCCACCAGGTCGGCGTCGTGGGTGACGCCGTAGATCAGGTGCACGGGATGGGGGCTGCCCGTGGCCGCGATCTTCTCCAGCATCGCCGTGAAGGGCGCCAGGCCCGTGCCGCCGGCCAGCATCAGCAGCGGCCGCTGGATGTCGCGCAGGTAGAAGGTGCCCAGGGGGCCGGTGAGCGTCATGCGGTCACCGGGCCTCGCGGGGCCGGCCAGGTAGCTGCTCATGCGGCCGCCCGGCACGTTGCGGATCAGGAACGAGACCTCGCCGTTGCGCACCAGCGAGCTGAACGAGTAGGCCCGCGTCTGGTCGGTGCCGGGCACCTGCAGGTTCACGTACTGACCCGGCAGGAAGGCCAGCTTGTCGAGCGCCGCACCCGACAGCGTCAGCGACAGGGTGCTCGGCGAGAGCTGGCGCACGTCGCTGATGGCAGCCTCCACCGCGGCCTGCGGGCTGCGGCACACCGTGGAGGAGGCGGGCACCTGCACGACGCAGTTGCCCCTGGCACGCATCTGGCAGGTCAGCACGTAGCCGCGCGCGGCCTCGTCCTCGCTGAGGGCATCCTCGATGTACTCGCCCATCTCGAAGGGGCCCGACTCGGCAAGGCACTTGCAGGTACCGCAGGCGCCGTCGCGGCAGTCCAGCGGCAGGTTCACGCCCTGGCGGTAGGCGGCGTCGGCCACCGTCTCGGTCGGTTGGGCTTCGATGAAGCGGGTGACACCGTCTTCGAAACGGAAGGCAATCTGGTGGGGCATGGCTTGTCTCCTCTTGGTTGCCGCTGCCTGCTTCTGCAGGTCACCGGCGTCGGCAGGATCAGATGTGGTAGACGTCCAGCACGTGGTGGATGTAGTCGTTCTTCAGCACCACGTGCTTGCGCCGGATGAGCGGCTGGCCGCTGCTCAGGTCCAGCGTGTAGCGGCTGGTGCCGAAGTAGCTGTCCACGGTCTGGTAGCGGTAGCTGAGCGTGTGCCAGTTGAAGCGCAGCTCGACCTGCTCGCCCGACGCCTTCACGATCTCGACGTTGTGGATGTTGTGGCCCGTGCGCGGCTCGGGCATGCTGGCCGCCGAGCGTTCGGTCTTGATGCGGAACACGCGGTCTTCCAGCCCGCCCTTGTTCCCGTAGTAGATCAAGGAGATCTCGCGCTGCGGGTCGGTCGTGAGCTGGTCGTCGTCGTCCCACGACGGCATCCAGAACTCCACGGCCGGGTGGTAGCAGGCCAGCCATTCGTCCCACTGGCGGTCGTCCAGCAGCCGGGCTTCGCGGTACAGGAAGGCCTGCACCTGTTCGATGGTCATCATGTCTTGTCTCCTTCGGGCGCTGGGCAGGCGCGAGTCATGCGTGATCGCAGGCCTGGCTGTGCGCGCACACCACGTGCTCGACGCCGGCGGCCTGGCGGGCTTCTTCCACTTCGATGGCGCGCTGCATGGTCTGCAGCCAGTAGCCGTGCTGCACGGTGTACAGGCCTTCGTCTTCGGTCTTCACGCCCGACAGCTTCGGGTTCAGGCCGATCTCGCGAGCGGCGGCGTCGGGGCCCTGCACCCACTGCGTGGCGCCACGGCACATGTCGTTCCATTGCAGCGCGATGCCGGCGTAGCCCTGCTGGCAGGCACGGAACTCCTCCAGGTCGTCGGGCGTGGCCATGCCGGTGGCGTTGAAGAAGTCCTCGTACTGGCGGATGCGCCGGGCGCGCGCCTCGGGCGCCTCGCCCTTGGGCGCGATGCAGTAGATCGTGACTTCGGTCTTGTCGACGCTGATGGGCCGCAGCACGCGGATCTGCGAGCTGAACTGGTCCATCAGGTAGACGTTCGGGTACAGGCACAGGTTGCGCGAGTGGCCGATCATCCAGTCGGCGCGGGCGGGGCCGAACTGCGCCGCGAGCTGGTCGCGGATGGGGTAGGCGGGCCGGTCTTCCGGGTTGGCCCACTTCGTCCACAGCAGCATGTGGCCGTGCTCGAAGGAGTAGAAGCCGCCGCCCTGCTTGGCCCAGCTGCCGGCGTCCATCGCCTTGATGCTGTCGCCCGCGGCGGCCTGCTTGCGCTGGTTGGTGGTGGCCGCGTAGTTCCAATGCACCGAACTCACGTGGTAGCCGTCGGCGCCGTTCTCGGCCTGCAGCTTCCAGTTGCCGTCGAAGGTGTAGGTCGAGGAGCCGCGCAGCACCTCCAGCCCCTCGGGCGACTGGTCCACGATCATGTCGATGATCTTGGTGGACTCGCCCAGGAACTCAGTCAACGGCGGCACGTCGGGGTTCAGGCTGCCGAACAGGAAGCCGCGGTAGCTCTCGAAGCGCGCCACCTTCTTCAGGTCGTGGCTGCCGTCCTTGTTGAAGGTGTCGGGGTAGCCGGCGCCGTTGGCGTCCTTCACCTTGAGCAGCTTGCCGGAGTTGTTGAAGGTCCAGCCGTGGAAGGTGCAGGTGAAGCTGGTCTTGTTGCCCTTCTTGTGGCGGCACAGCGTGGCGCCGCGGTGCGAGCAGGCGTTGATGATGGCGTTGAGCTCACCCGCCTTGTTGCGCGTGATGACGATGGGCTGGCGACCGATCTGGGTCGTGAGGTAGTCGTTGGCGTTGGGGATCTGGCTCTCGTGGGCCAGGTAGATCCAGTTGCCCTCGAAGATGTGCTTCATCTCCAGGTCGAACAGGGCCTCGTCGGTGAAGGCGCTGCGGTGCAGGCGGTAGACGTGCCGGTCGGCGTCCTCCACCAGCATGCCGGCCAGGCGCTGCTTGACGACCTCGAGGGATGCGGAAGTGCTCATGCTTGTCTCCATGCCCGGTCTTGCGGGCCTGTTCTGGTCAAGGCTTCGCCCGACCCGGCACGAAGCTGAGCCGGGAGGAGAAGGGGCTTGGGGGTGCAGCGCCGCGCGGGCGGCGCCGGGTTCAGCGCATCAGGCCGCTGCGCGGGGACGGGCGAAGTCCGTGGCCGGCGCGCGCGGCTGTTCGGCGTGCAGCGTGAAGTCGAACTGGATCTCGTAGAAGGGCTTGTCGACGTTCAGCGCGTTCATCGCGGCGCGGTCGTTGTTGGTGTAGACCTTGGGCACCAGGCCTTCACGCGTGCCGAAGGCGAAGTCGTCCCACAGGTGCGGGTCGTTCTCGATGTTGATCTGCGTGGTCAGCTTGCGGTGGCCGGGGGCGGACACGAAAAAGTGGATGTGCGCCGGGCGATGGCCGTGGCGGCCGAGCTGCTGAGATCGG